>Ga0181592_10003097_pt1 | contig 13740 bp, 17 predicted proteins | sample 071ome_20_FD_133755 | JGI IMG/M metagenome (GOLD analysis project Ga0181592, IMG submission 133755) | Coastal salt marsh microbial communities from the Groves Creek Marsh, Skidaway Island, Georgia - 071412BT metaG (megahit assembly) | ecosystem: Environmental > Aquatic > Marine > Intertidal...
GTCTTTGATATACGATTGTAATGCACTTTCAAACACAAGTATAAAGTTACTCTTTGAATCAGCTGAAACCAAAACATAATCTCCGTCTAACTTCATAGATATTCGATAAACTTTACCACCTGACCCTGTAAAGATGACATCTGTTTTTAATCTCATCTTTGGTAGTTTTTTTATACTGTAACTCGATAACTCATCAGAAAATTCATTATTGTCAGTTTGCGCTACATTTTTATACTCACTATCCATACCTCTAATGAGGTCAACCATTCTTTTAGTCTGATTTAGATGTTTTGTACTTTTTATGTTTGATTTGACTTTTTCTATAGCCTCATCAGTTGGTACAGTATTATCTTTATTCAATTCACGCAATACGATAGCAACATCATACTCCACCATTTCAGCTTCTTTTGGTGAAGACTCTTCTTTAATGAATTGTTTAAAAGTCTGCATATTTAATTGTAGTGGTGGGAACAGGAGACAAAAGGCGAGTTGTATCAAGTTCCCATGTGATAAAATACTTAAAGTATTTATATTATTGGAACTTCCAATCGGAAGTATCTACTTGGTGGGCTTTGTCGAAAGCGGGTATATCTTGTCCAGAATCTACTAAATCTTCTTGCTCTTCCTGTTCACAATCATACAACTTCATTCTCGCTCTGTCAATCCCAATGACGAACTTTTTGTTCCTCGTTGGGTCATTATAGCGGTTTTTGAGTTGCTTAACCAAAATTTGATTAAGTTCTTCCATTTGTTCAGTTTGGATGAGAGCGAACATAAAATCCGCTGTAGCAGGAAGACCGAAGCTCTCACTGGTATCCTCCAATCCGATATCAGTAGCCGTATATCCCGAGCGAGTCGTTTGTGTAGCCGATACGATTGGTAGGTCACATTCCACAGCAAGTCCTCTAAGTTCTTCTGCAATCGACTTAATATAGAAGTATGATCCGACATTTGCATTTGCTCTGAATCTAGATGATGTACAAATATTTAGATAATCCACAAAAATTATCTTAGGAACAAACTGTCTTTTGATAGCAAGTTCCTTGAGTAATCCTTTAATATGACCAACATGAGCTGATGCAGTAGGATACTCTTTAATGACCAATGCACCCTGAGTTTTCTTTTTCAGTTTCTCAACCGAATTTTCAAACATCTGTTTTGGAATAGAGTGAAGGTCATCTATAGTCATGTCCATAAGGTTTGCATCAATACGTTCTGCAATCCTTTCTTCTGCCATTTCCAAAGAGATATAGAGAACATCATGTCCCTGCATCAAAATGTTTGCAGCCATGTGACACATGAATAATGACTTACCTACACCTGTTCCTGCAAGACAAATATTCAGAGTCTTGTTTGGTAAGCCTCCTTTTGTAATTTCATTGAAGAATGAAAGATCGAATGGTATCCTCTCCTCTTTCTTGTGATAAAACTCATAACGATCAGAGGCATCAAAAATATAATCGTGACCAACAGAACTATCGAAACTGACAGAAAGAGCATTGGATAGTATGTCAGGCAAACTACCAGTGTCCCTAGTCTTATCATCACCATTGATGATGTGGATTCCTTCCAAGATTGCAAGGTGAAGGGCCCTATCTTTGCAATATCGTTCTGTAGTATCAACCAACCATTTTTCATCCACATCTTCAGAGGTAAAAGCATTGATAGTCTCCTTGGTTTCCTTCCAATTATCTTCTGTTAGGTCATTTCTTTTTTCTGCCTCTATAAGAAGAGCTTCTTTGGTGGGTGGTGTATTGTACTTATCATAGAAATTATAGATTTCATCAAAGATGACTTTGTTTTCCTTGGACTCAAAATACTCATTCTTCAAAAATGGTAATACCTTCCGACTGAAGTTCTCGTTGGTGAGCAAGTGACTTAATATTGTTATCTCTGTAGATGATGTCAAAACTATCCTCTTTAGCTATAGATTTTTCTAAACATAAAACAAGAATGTCACCAACAACTTTGTGAAATTCCTGTTCGTGAATTTTGTGATTATCATTATCACTTTTGATTTCAAGAATGGTAAAATTTAAATCTAGTCCACCATCCTCTCTTTCTTCCTCTCCCACTTGGATTTCATTGTAAGCGTAAATTACGTTCTTGAATTTACCCTCATCAATCCGAATCGCTGTGAATTCAGCTTCGTCACTATCCCTTGTTACAAAAGAATGTTTGACTACTTCTGAATCTTCAGATTCATTTTTAACATCAGACATATATTCTCCAGCTGTTGTAAATTTTAAATCATTTTCAGACATAATGCAAATAACTCCCTAAAATATATTTGTCTTGACCCACTGGAGCGTTACCTCTGTGTATAAATTCCCATGTAGCAGGAAACACTAGTACTTTACCATACTCAGGAGTCACTTTCAAGTCTAAACTGACAAACTCTGTTTCTCCACCTACAGCCACATCATTAAGGTAGACAAAGAATACCAGAAAACGCCGTGCAGACTCATAATCGCCAACGTCAACATGATCCAGAAAAAAAGAACTATCTCTCTCATATTTCTTCATTCGTAAGGCTTCCCAAGAATATTTTTCAGGCCACTGTTTGGGATGCAGTTTAGTTTCAATTTTGTATCTATCCATAATACTGTGAAACCGATTGTACAGTTCCAGATTCATCTCATTCTTACCACCATGATCCATGAGGTTCAACTCCCAGAAATGCCTGTGACCTGGCAATCTGGTCTCTTCATGATGGTCTTTTGCGGCCTCAAAATACTCTATGAGGCCGTCACATTCTTTCTTATCAAATATCTTCGGATACGTCCGAATCCACCTGTCCATAAGTAAACTCCTTTTCGGCAGCTTCATCCAGTTTTTTCATCACATCTTCAGTGAAATATTTTTCTGGGTCAGCATAGATTGATTTACCATACAACTGAGTACCATTCATGTCATATCGATTTCCAGACCTTTGAAACACACCATGTTTCTCACCGAATTCCAAGAGTCCATAATATCTGTCAATTCCACTCTGATACCCCAACTTGACATCGACCATTTTATTTTCGATTGTCAGTCTGGATTTCTGATTCTTACAATGAATAATATTACCCACTACTTCTGAACCATCCTTGTCCTTCTTCTTGGACAAGTAAACTATGGAACTGGCTGCGTACTTCAGTCCAGAACCACCACCCATCTCTTTCGTGGGCATATATGCACCTATCACATCATAAGTGTGATTAGTAACAACCATAGGAACATTTGCACGACCTAACTTGAGAGTCAGTACACGAAAAGCGGCTTTGATAATTTGAGAGCGAGTCATATCTCTAGTTTCTGCTCCTGCAGCTGTATCCTGCAGCTCTTTCGTAGTTGACAGATTACCTAGAGAGTCCAAAACAAACATCATTGGTTTCTGTTCGTCTGATTCCAGATATGCATCAAGAATCTTGATGGCTTGTGTACGAAACTCCTGTATGGTAACTACAGGAAGAATGACCATTCGTTTTGGGTCTATACCCCGATTGACTATAAGTTCTTTAGGTATAGCAGATTCAGACTCAAAATAAAGAACACCAGCGTCAGGATTAGAGTCCAGAAAGTTCTTGACCAACCCCAGCGCAAAATACGTTTTGCCAGTGGCCGACTCGCCCGCCAATGCGGTGATTTTGTTTGAAGGTAAACCCCCATGAATAGAACCAGAGAGTAAAGCGTTAAAAAGAAAGCTGCCAGTGTCAATATAGCTGTTGACATCACCAGCGGCCACTCCGTCATCAACAACTGATGCAAACTCATTACCCGATTCCTTAATAAATTGATTTAGATTCATTCACCCTCACGATTTTCAGATTTATCAACATCGAAACCATCTGGATATCTACCAGACAATTTCCTCGTATTCTCTGCAAGTATTTCTTCCAATGTCCATCCCATCGAAATCATGACTTGTTGAGCATACCACATAACATCACCCAACTCACCTTTGAGTTTTACCCTCAACTCAGCTGTTGGTTGTTTACCCTGAAACAAGAGCTTCTTTACTATATCTAGTAACTCTCCACCTTCAGAGCAAATACCGATTGCACCAGTAAGTAACCTTTGAGGTTGATTCCACCTTGGATTTTCTTGTAACTCATCCAACCTTTCGATAAAAGTATCACAATCCTTGGTGGCCTCACTGGTCACACTGTCTACAAACTTTCTATGATTCATTACCTCTATTGAGTCCATTATTTTACCTTTCTTTGATTAACTAAAATTATAGAATCCATTATTTTACCTTTCTTTGATTGAACACGTTAAAACATCTACGACTACAAAACTTTTTATTTGGTCCTTTATACCGACTCCAACAATTCATGCATTCCTTCATTTTTCTTTTCCTGTATAGTTTTATCATTAAAATATTTGCGTGGATTACCACACATCCAACAACTACAAAACTTTGGTGCATGAGCTTTCTTTCCAATCATTCTTGGACTATCACCCCACCACCAGTTGTAATGATTTTTCTCTACTTTTTTTTTCTTCTTAAATTCTTGTTTTCTACGCCAGGCTTTATTTCTCATGAGAAAAAATCCATTAGGGTTGTTTGCGTACCATATGACTCATCAATCTGCCACTGAATTGCGGTAGTGATGAACTTCAAAGGTTCCACATATGCTTTTTCAAATTGTTTGCCATAGTCAATGTATTTTGTGATTTCGAGTTCTCTAGGAAACTCAGAAATAAAAGTAAAGACATTGATTTGATAAGGATTTGGATTCTTGAGATGAACGAACTTGATTTTCTCACCATCCAAAATCTCTGGATATCTGTTTTCAAGGTCTTTGTCCTTGAGTTGATGATTATACATCAACGCTCCTTTTACGTGCATTGGTGTACCTTTCTTGAAAATACAACCAGACTGTCTCCACTTACTAAGACCATTACACGTTCTAGGAAATGCAATGAGTTCCGCCTCCATCTCCATCCACTCTTTACGGAACTCTTGAATAAATTCGTTAAGGTCTTTCTCAGAGCCATTCATAATAACTTTGAGAGAGTCCTTAATCTTATCTCGACAAACTTGAGGAGTTGAAGACTTAACCGCTTCGATACCCATCATTTTCAGTTTGGGTTCTGCATACTGCACACCCTCTGAATTGTGTACATTCAGAATGTATCTCTTCTTTGCAGTCCAGATACCCTTGTCTGCAATTACCTCTCGTTTCATGAACATCTTCTGTTCATATGCATTGACATACCCAGCAAGTTTTTGATACTCACCATCGATAAATGGTTCTAGTTTTTCTGTACAAATAGTATCCAGAAACTTTACAGGGTCTTTGGGATTGAATTTTTGAATCAATGAGTCAAACGTGATATAAACAGAGTCAGTATCAGAAGCGAGAACATAATCAACGTCATTAGTTTGTAGTAATTCATTGAGATGTTTATTAAGTGATTTTTCAATCCAACGAATCGACAACTGACCACCATAGGTTACAGCTTCAGCAATACGAATATCGTAGAATCGAAAGTATTGATTTCCGATTGCACCATAGGCTGAGTTGAGTGCAATCTTGAGTGCCATTTGTTTGTTACCATGTCTCGATATTTTCTTTAGTAACTCTGGATTCTTTGTGTTCTCATACTCCTGTTGAGCTTGCAACATCAACTTCTTCTCAACCTTACGTTCATTGTACATCTTGAAAAGAAGTTCAGGAAGAAATCCATGTTTCTTTCTGGAAAACAAAGCACCATTTGGAGACAGAGTATGATTGTCAGTTTTGAGAAAATCTGTATCAAATGACTTGTCCAACATAGCATCCACACTTGTAGATTGCTCAGTCATACCAACAATTGTCTCTGGTGAAATGTTGTACTGCATAATCAGATGAGGATATAGACTGTTCAAGTCAAAACTCACCACCCATTTATGCAAACCCACTTGTGGGTCTTTGACATATGCACCAGCATAAGCTTCTTGTTTATCTCTGCGAACAATCAAGGGAATCTGAATATTCTTGTCCCTCAAATAGTTGTACATTATAACATCCCACATTCTCACTTGAGAAAAGACATCTCCGTAATTACACTTTGCACTGTACGCCATAGTGAGAATCAAATCAATCAATCTCATCTTGTCTTCAAGTTTATCAACCAACTCCACATCCTGTATGTTATAGTCAATAAAAGATTGATAATCTTTTTGATACCACTCTCTGAATGTATTGAAAGGATTCTTTTCCTTTTGTTCACCAAGTTCCACAAATGCAATATGGTCCAATCTATAACTCTCTTGAGCTGAGTAGGTGAACTTTTTGTAGAGGTCCAGATAATCAAGTTGTTCAAGACCCTTGATTTCGTAACAGATATGTTCCCGACCAGCTATGTAGATTGAATCTTTGAATACGGATTTCCAGACAGAAAGTCTTTTGATTTCCTTCTCACCAAAACGAGTTTGAATACGATGAATCAGATAAGGTAAATCATAGAACTTTGAGTTCCATCCAGTAATGACATCTGGTTTGGTATCTTCCCAGAATACAAGAAATCTTTTGATGAGTTCATCCTCATCATCACACTTGATATAATGAACATCATCACGACTGTTCTTGTACTCACCCACACCAAATACTACAATCTTTTTGGACTGATGATTCTTGACAGTAATAGCAAGAAGAGGTTCCTTTGCATCTTCAACTTTAGGAAATCCACTCTCAGACTCAACCTCAATATCAATCGTGACAATCAGAATATCATTGAGATTCCATTTGACTTCATCTCTCCAGTTGTCAGAAATGTATTGAAACTGCCAACGAGTCATACCATAGACCATTCCAGGCTGGTCTTTGTATGCTTCAACAAAATCCTTAGCTTCAGATATAGACTGATGTTTGACAGGAATCAAAAATCGGTCATCTAGGGTTTTGTATTCGGTTGGTTTTTTAGATGGGACAAATAGGGTAGGTTCAAACTTGTGGCGTTCTGCGACACGTTGACCATTCTTGACACCACGAACAAGAACAGTATTTCCAAAGTTGGTTACATTCGTATAAAAATCCATATATCTCCAAGTTTCATCATATAGTATATCTCCTCAATTTGAAAAAGTCAAGACTTTTATCCATTCAGTTGCATATTTGGCAATACGATACCAGAGCCATATTTACTGTTCCATGCATCCCGAGCTTGGTCAATTGGTTCAGTAATACAGATAGTCCAATCCTTGGTTACTGTTACGTTGTTGTTTTTGGAAAAAGGAGGCCAGGGAGCAAACCCTAGACCATCCTGTGTGGGGATAATCTGGCAAGGATTGGCGATGGTAACAGAGTCTCCCACTACTGTAACATCACCGATTAGTTCCTCGCCAGACTTTAGTTTCACTAATTTGATATCACTCATCCTTCTTTTTTCCTATGTTGTATTTTGTTTCAAGAATCCACTCATCCTTATCTTGGAATGAGAGAACCTTAATTTGACTCAAGGGAGCCTTAGGTTCTGCTTCGCCTACAAGAGAGACAAGACCCCAATCACTCAAAAGACCAGCGATTGTGTTTCGTCTTTCTATATCATTATCAGTTAGACTTGATTTCTTACCATCAAGTGCAAATAGTTCCTTGAAATGTACAACATAGTACTTCCCCTTCTTGTGAAGGAGATGACAGGACTGATATAGTTTTCTTTCTTTTCTCGATGCAACACCAATTCTTGATAAAGTCTCTCGTACCTTTAAAAAGTCATCAGGCTCCTTGAGAGATACCTCCAGCATATTTTCTGGAGACCAATTCAATTCACTTTCCATATCCACCTTTATTCAGTTTGTCTTGGATATATTCTAAGTCATCATCTGAAAGGATTTTAAGTGCATCCCTTGCTTTTTGATCACTATATCCAAAGTATTCCTTTACTAATTCTAAATTATCAATTTTAGAAGCTTTCAACCAAGGCGCATAGCGTTTTCTTGGTCTAATACTATTTAGAAGGAAATCAAACTGAAGGCGGTTGTCTAGGTAATGACATTGATTCATCTCATTCACCAAAAGAACTGTATCTGGGAATGGATAAAGGGCTTTATTGACGATGAAAGGGGAGTATTTCTTCTCCCACATTTCATCGGGGGAATCCATCAACTGGTCTTTCGACTCGTTGATGGCTTTAGCATAATCAAATGGACTGTATTGACTCATGCTGCGATTTTCAACATTTTATCAATGGCTGAAGCTGTAGGCCATGGAACTAGATACTTCCAATTATGTTTTTGGTTATCTTGAGGCATTGCACCTTTAATGGTAAGAAAAGAACGTGTATTCATACCAAGTTTGGTGTATGCATTATGATATCGTTCAACAAGCTCATATTGAGCTTGTTGTTTCATGGAAAGTGTACTGTTTTCTGTTGGAAGTTCATAATGCAAAATAGCATAAGATGGTTTTCCTGTCTCTGCATACTTCATAATTGCTTTATGAAAGAAATGCTGGATTGTTCCTGCCTTGACTAAGTGACCATACGCTTGGGCTTTAACGTCCCACCTACCACCAATCTCCCATTCAACGGCAGAATGTTTCTTTATCCACCTTTGAGCAGTACCTTCAGTATAGGTATAATAAAGTCGTGGAACACCAGCTCCTTCACACACTTGAGCTACAATTCTATTTCTAGAATCTGACCTACGATATGGAAGATTTTTACGAATTGCTTCGTCAATCTTCTTTTGAGAAGAAGGAATGGCTTTATTCTGAACCATTCGTATTAGGGATTGAACCACATCCTTCTCTTTGTTTGGAGTTTTTTCCAGTTCTTCATTCTCATTCAAACAAACCCACTCAAGGTCTGTATCAGTTGCTGAGATTGGATTGAACCAGTATCCCTTAACTCCCATTTCATATTGAAATGTCCATGTCCGTCCTACACCATACAACAACTCCCATTGTAAAGGTTCTGATGAATCGACATTTCGTTTGACAACTGCCGGAAGGAATTCAGATACATGAACTCCAGGCGCAAATGAATTTTTAATTCGGGTGATACGTTCACTAGAAGGAATAGGTTCGTTTCTTCTAGCTCTGTTTCCCTCATCCGTAATCAAAATTTGATTGAATGGAATGAAGATAGGGTCTCCTACTACGACATTTCCAGACCCAATGTGACTATAATCGGGTTTTGGAAACAACTTTGGGTCGATGTTTTTTGCATCTTTTACTGAAATTAAAACTGACATATGTTACCTTTCTTAAATAGTAGTGTCTAATCTTTTCAGGGATTATGTGGTCACTACTTAGTTAATAAATTAACAATCTTCATTAATTGTTAATACAAGAGTATTATAACCTATAATACTCAAATGTCAAGTTTTTTCTGCATTTTATGAGAAAAAACTCGATAAATCAGATACACGTTTATCCTTGCGTATCTGTCTATGAAACTCTGAGTGTTCTTTGACTCCATCTTTAAATTGAGATACAGGAACCTCATGAGTATCATTATTGATATAATCATTTAATCTACGATGAGCTTCAACTGCATCATCTGGAATGGATAATTTTGTAAAGGGTGAGTTTGGGTCATCCTTAACTCCCCACTGTTTTACCCAGCGTCTAATAGTCTCCCATGAATTAGAACCTTGTCCATCCACCAAAGATGGATGAGTTTGATAAAGAAAATCTTTCTTGTATGTCAAACCCTGAGACATGAAGTACAACCAAGGTCCACCAAACATACCTTCTTGGTCATGGAATTTTGTGTGGTTTCGACTCTCCAACATTGCAGACATCAAGTTAGTCTGAAACTCTGATTTAAAATCTTTCAGTTCATACTCAAACTTCTCTGGAAGATTCTGTATCTTTTTCTGAAACTCTTCTTTAGATTTGAAGTAAAATGGATATTCAGAGCCAAGCACATCTCGCATCATTGGTGTGTCATAAACAAGAGTTGGAGTTCCAACTTGAATTGGGTCTTGAACACTTAGATTCCAAGTTCCGTACCCTTTAATGATACCAATTGAAGCGTAACAATTTTTTAGGTAGTCTGAGTACAGCTCATATGACTTCTCTTGAGGGCGTCCAAAATACTCATCATAAGCGTACTTAAATCGGTCACCTACTGGAGATTGTCCAGATTGTGGTTTCTTGATAGTATGGTCCGTACAATACACCACATATTCTGGTGGTAGTCCTTCCATGTAATCTGGTAGAATATCTCGACCAGTTGTACTATGCCATCTGTGATTAAAAGCGATGGGTTTTCCTGACCTAGACCACAAACCATGATTCTTGGTTGGTAGTTGATTAGCTGCAAGTGGCATATAAGACAATTTGTTTTTGATAGAATCGTTCATATCAACAACGTGTGTTCTTCCGTTCTTCCAATTGTCTTTCCAGTATTCCAAACTAGCTGGACCATGCACAAATGCTCGTGTAGAAAGATTTACCGCTTCCATATGACGAAAAAACGTAGGTGGAAACAACCCAGCTGGAGCCGATGCAGGACAATCAACCCAATGAAAAAATACAATACCATCTGTATTGTTCATACCATAACGAAGTGTCAGTAACGCCCAGAGTACATTTGATAGAATCTCTGGTTGATGACAGAAAACAAAATCAATATCAACTGAGGATGTTTCAAGATAAATGTATTCGCTGGGTCTGTAGAATACTTTCTCTCTTCCAGAGAAAATTCTCTTCAATCTTTGTGCATCAAACTCACTACGATTGCTCAAAACAGATTGGGGATACGTAAATGGAATGAGTGTTACGTTATCCATTTTGTATGCCTCATGTCCATCATCCATAGAATTATTCTCTGGAATCAGAATATAATGATGACACATTGGTAACATCAAAACAGTGTCCCACAAGACTTTCCAGTTGGAATCCTTGTGAAACTCAAATGTCTTACCTTTCCATCTTACAGGAGAACATACATGAAGTATGCGTTTCCCATAGAGTTCATGGTCACTTAAATTTTGCATTAGACATTATCTCCACTAAACAAGCCATTAGATTGATTTCTTGGTCAGCAACAAATGCAGATTTGTACTGATACTCTGCGATATTCAATATGATTGCAGGAATAGAATTAGGATTTGCTTTCTCATAAATTTTATCGTATAACATACGATACACCTTTTGAGGGTCATTGTCAAGATTATTCACAACCCATGACCTGACTTCTTTGAAGTTCTTGTTTTTCAAAGCGTCCATCAAGGCATTCAAGCTAGCGTCACTGATATTTAGCAGGATACCAGCATCAATCTTTCCAGAAACAGAATATCTCTGGAGTTCATTCAGAACTCTGCGAAAATCTGGAAAGTGTTTCATGATAAGTTCTGCAACTACAGGAATATCATACTCAACATTCTCCTGTTTCAGAATATCGAAACACCTTTGCATAAACAAGTCTGCTTGCTTTTTTGGATTAGTGATAATGTAATCCACAACCGCACAACGAGAATGTATCGGTTCGATTATTCTGGATTTGTAGTTACAAGTGAAGATAAAGGAACAATTACTGGAATACTGTTCTATGAAACCTCTCATCGCTGGTTGAACAGTATCTGGCGTCATGTAGTCAGCTTCATCCATGATGACAACTTTTCTACCACCTGACATTGAAACGGAGCTACAGTATTGCGTAAGTTTATTACGAAGAGTATCAATCAACCGACCTTCATTCGAGCCGTTCACAATTATATAATCACAGTTGAGTGACTTACACAATACTATAGCTGCAGAAGTCTTTCCTGTGCCTGGACTTCCACTGAGAATAAGATTCGGTATCTTATCCTCACCAATAATGTCTCTGAAAGTATTCTTGATACTCTCAGGTAAAATCAAATCATCAATTGTAGAGGGACGATGTTTCTCTACCCATAATATATCTTTATTCATAATAAAAAATCCTGAATAGTTGCACCAACAAAATCTGGTCTCACCAGAGGTTTACCATCAAACAGTTTATTCATAATTAAAATTGCTCGACCATTCTGAGTAGATTTATCTATGATTTTGTGAGTAGAAGAATACTCTTGTTCAAAATCAATTTTGACTTCTGTATGGCCAGGGTCATCATAAAACACTTCTGCAAGTTTTGGAGTTGGAAATGTAAATACAATATTCTCACATATTCTCAAGGCTTCATCAACGAATATCTTTTTCTTATCTGGTTCAATATGTTCAACAACCTCACTGCACCAGCCCCACTCCCACTGATTATCTTCAAATGGAGTTCCTTCTGTTAGGTCCATGATAAAATCTACTTTGGGAAAGGCACCTCTGACATCAAGTGCTCGATAATCGTAACAACGAGTAGAAAGAACACCTCGATATGGACAAGAGGTTCCTGAACCAATGTCAAGAATGTTCTTTCTACCTTTAGGGGGAAGAAATAATAAAAAATACCGAATTACGTTTTCAACATTCTTATGACTACTTACATCAACCATAGTGAGATGAGGCTTCAGTTGCTACCCAATATTGAAGTTTATCTTGATGGGAAAAACGAGAGATTCCTTTTGATGAGATTTCTACATCATAATCATTTAGAATCATTTTGAAGTTCTCAATTTTGAAAACGAATCGAAACCTTTTGTCAGACGTTTCATTCAAAACAATTTTGAAAGTATCTGAAGAATCATTATTGACATCCAGAGCTCTCATAACCATTTGTTGTCCATCAGACTCTACAGAAATCTCAGGAGTTCCCAAGACATTTCCTGCCTTAAGAATCTGAGAAAGATTATCCTGAGATAATCTAAACCTCACTTCTGGGTCTGGAACAGTGATATTTTTTTCCGGCGGTGTGACAATCATTGAAGGGTCACAATAGACATAATTCAAATGTCTTTTGTCATCCCCGATTCTTACTGATTTTTCTCCAAACACAAAGTCTGGATTTTCAAACAAAGAAACTGCACTCAGAAACCTATTGACTTCATAGATTGCAAAGTCAGATGCAAAGGTCTCATCAACCTTAGCTTCTGCAAGAATATTCTTTTGAACTGATACAGTTCTCAGAGTGTTTCCGGCTTTGATTTCAATGGACATATTAATATCACTGAAGTTCTTCAGTAAATTCAATGTCTGTTTATTCATTTTCATATTGTCTCATTATTAAGGTTTGGATATTTATTTAAGTATTCTTTAGCATAAGGATATATTTCACAAGCTTTTTCTGGATTATCTTCTTCATATATCGTTATGTATTTCCAAGCTTCATCTCTTGTTTTAAAGAAACTACCACCCATTTCTTGTTCATTTTCATACTCACGAACAAAATATTTCCCACTAGTATTAGAACCAAGGACTTTTTCACCTTGTTCAAGAACTTCAATCGTTGCTGTTTTCATGGTTCCTTTCATGGATTGATAAAGCAATTACTGCATAATGAATGACTTTCATCAAGTCGTTCTTGTTATATCCACTCTTCTTACCATAACGCTGGGCATACTTAATAATATTACCTAGGGCAAACCCTTCACCATGCCCAGCGTCTATGATAAATTCTGTAGATTGGATTTTGCCAGCTGCATAATGTTGGTCATAAGTACCATCAATATACTTCTGGACTTGTCTAAGGATTTCACCCTCATTGAATTTGTACATAATATAACTGTATCATAATAAAATTGAAATGTCAAGTCAAAAAGGGGGCAAATGCCCCCAAATTTTACTCAGAAACAATCTTGATTGAGCGTTTCTTTTTGCCCTCTGGAACAACTTTTTCCATTGAGATTGTCAACATTCCATTTTTCATGGATGCATCATTCACAACGACATCATCGGCCAGAGA
>Ga0181592_10003103_pt1 | contig 13733 bp, 10 predicted proteins | sample 071ome_20_FD_133755 | JGI IMG/M metagenome (GOLD analysis project Ga0181592, IMG submission 133755) | Coastal salt marsh microbial communities from the Groves Creek Marsh, Skidaway Island, Georgia - 071412BT metaG (megahit assembly) | ecosystem: Environmental > Aquatic > Marine > Intertidal...
GGAATAAGATTTGAAGTAAACAAAGAACCAAACCCTTATTTACACCCAAACAAATCAGCAAGCATTAAATACCAAGGCCGACATGATTTAGCAGAACTTGGAATTATTCATCCATCAACTCAAAAACATTATGATTTAGATGGGCAAAATCCTATTGCTTACGCAGAAATTAATCTTGGAATGTTACATGAGCTAAATTTAGCAATTAAAAAATTTACTCCAATTAACACTCTTCCTAAATTAGAATTTGATCTTTCAATTGATGTAAAAGATAAGATTTTCAATCAAGACATCATTAAAGTTCTTCAAAAATCGTCAAATTTAATTCAAGAAATCAAATTCATTGATTTATACAAAGGAGAAAACATCAAAAAAGGTTATAAATCTATGACCTACAAAATTTCACTACAGTCTAAAGATAAAACATTAGATTCAAAAGATTTAGAAGAAGTGCAACAAAATTGCTACAAAAACCTTAAAACTATTGGTGGAGAGGTAAGAGGATCTTAAATTAACTTGACATCTGACGCTAAAATGTTATTGTGCGAAAAATAACAAACTTTACATGGCACAATATAACGATATTATTATCCGTCCAAAACAAAAAGAAATTCAAAGAGACGATCAAATAGCTTTAAAAAAATACCTTGCAGATCAATTTGATCCTGCCAAACTACAAAGTTTCGCTCATTCATTAACAATTCTTAAAGATTATGGCGTTAGTGAAATTCAAATTTCAAAAGAAGAGCTTGTTAGCGAAAATCCTGATAGCAGAATCAAAGTAATTCAAGAACTTCAAAAATATCATTCAATTTTAAACTATCAAAGTACACAAGTAGTTGAAGCATTTGTTAATATTATAACTAAGGTATTATTTTGCCACCTTAATGTTTATGCAGAAGGTGAATTATCATTACAAGAAGTAGAGGAAATTTTAGATGAATTAAATCTTGATATTACCCTACCCGTTTCTTATATGTCTAAAATCTTTACGATAAGTAAAGCTACATCACAAAATCAATCACAGGCAAATAGATATGTTAGAAAACAATTAGCTAAAATTTTATCAACTGAAGATTCAGATTCAATGGAAAATTTCTCAAGCATAATATTAGAATTAGCCAGCGAAGATATAGATTTAACAAAATCTCTTTTAAGAGAAATTCTCTTTGAAACAAATAAAAACACTAATCTCTTACGACATGTTTATTATTCACAAGATGAATGGTTAGGAACCTATAGACCAATTAGCTACTACGAAAAATCAAGAACTTCAACTAAGACTTTATCAAATAACATTGAGGCTATTTGCTTTGCTGAGGAAGTAAGCGTTGAATATGTAGATCGATTAATTCAGCAATATGTTGCAACTTTAAACGATGAATACTTACCATTTTATGAACCAGAAATTAGCTATCATTACGAAAGTGTTGGCTATCTTCCTAGACCAGATGAAATTTCATACGAAAATAACATAGAAGAAAATCCAGTACTTTCAATAATACTGGAAACAAATTTCATAAAAGGATTTCTTTTTGATCATGAGGGAGACTTAATTCATAACTCCTACAATGAAAGAATTGAAATAGTTACTTATTTACTACAAGTATTAATGGAAAAAAGAGACCACTGGGTAACAATTAAAGATAAAAAAACTGGAGAAAAAAAACGTGTTTTAAAAAGTCCATATGTTGAAAGTTATTATAAATTCATAAATGTACAAGCTCAAAGATTTGCTGGAATGTTCAAAGAATTTACTAAAATAAACTTTAGAGATAATTTTTCTGAACTTTCTCAAGTAGAACTTGTAAACCACCGTGAAGCTGTTGAACAAATTGGTTCAGACATAAGTCAAGAAACTATCGAGACAATTCAACCGGTTACATTAATTCAAACTCCAGCAAATAACACTCAAGAAAACACCGAAGATAGTTTAACTTTCACTCAACCTCAACCTGAGCAAACTAGTACTTCTCAAGAACTAACACCTGAAACTCAAGAGGTAGAAAGCCCAATAGTAAAACAAATTGTAGATTCACTAGTTCCAGTTCTTAGAAAAGCAGGATCTAAACAAAATCAATTACTTGAGGAATTTATCGCAAAAATCACAGAACAGTTTGGTCCCCAAACTGCAAAAATTAGTAGAGAAAAAATTTCAGAAAGTCTAAAGAGCAAAAAATCAAGCTTTAAACTTAGATAAATGCTAGAAAAACAAACTAAATTTCAAACAATTGAAAGTCCTACTGCTATTCAAGATTTTTATAGTAAAATAGCTAGATATTTCTTTGATAACACAATTACATCGCTGCAAAATAGTCAAATTGCAAACGATTTATTTAGAAATGCTATATTAGCAGTAGCAAGTTTTCACTTAGATACTACAAATCAAAAAGAAATTCTTAAATTCTTTAAAACACCTTCTCAATCCAAAACAACTTCAAAGCCTAAAATAGTATCAACCCCCAAAGTTGATTTAATTATCAACACAGCTCTGGATTACATTGGAATCTATATATTCACTCAATTGGAAGATTTTACTCAAGAAATAATTTCAAATCACAATCAATTAAACTTACTAAGAGAAGAAATCCAATTAGCCAATAGCATAATTGAAAATTTAGTAAATTTTAATCTTGCAAGAGATTTCATTGAAAGCATCTTTGAAATGCTTAAAGAAAACATCATTGAACCCTTTCAAGAAAGTACCCAATTATTAATAACACAAGCACGCGGATCAATAATTGAATCCGACATCCACAATATTATTTCACAAATTAGATCAAGTAACTGGGATGATAGATATTTTACCCATAAAGCACATTATCAATATCTAGACCATTTTATTCTTGCTAATCACCATACTTTACACTCGTATATGATCAGCAGTGATCCTGCACATCAAATTTTAGGTACCCACAAAGCAATTCCTTTAATTGAAGATTTAACAACTGAAATTCAAGTCCTAAACGAATATAAAAATTATTTCCAATCCAACTATTCAAGAGCCCTAATTATGGGAAACAATAAAGGTATCTATATTCACAGAGATAAATTATTTAATACTTCTGAATTCTTAAATTTTTTACTTTTTCACAATCCTCAACTTCAGAGCCTTCACGAAGAAATTAGTAGTCATCCGGATCAGGAAATATTAGAACCATTTATTCAAAGATCATCATTTCTGGATTCTCTAAATACTGTTCAAAGCTTTCTTGATCTAAGTATACAATTTGAAGATGAGATTATTACCGTAACTAACACCCCAAAAGCAAAAAAGAAAAGTAACTATATAAACCCCAAAAGAGAAAGGTCTAAAATTGAAAAACACAGTATTTTAAACAATTTAAGTGGTATTAATCCAGTAATAATAGATCAAGAGACTTCAAAAGTTATTAAGCAAAAACACGAGAGAATACAAATACCACAACTTACAAATTTTTGCATGACTTTTGCAAAATTAGCACTTAATAAACATGATCTAGAAATATCATCGCGACTTCAAAATTTATTACTCATAAACTTAACTACATACCTTGTAAATCTGACCTTTGAGTATTTTACAGAACAAAAAATCTTCATCCAACACTTTCCAATTCATAATCAAGATCACTTTTTAGATGAAAATGAAAAAAGAAGATTAATGTATTTAATTCCAAGTAGAAAAAAATTCCAAAAATTAGGGCCTAGCCTTGCATACAGCAAACTTCAACCAGAAACTGGAAGCCTAAATGTAAACCTACCAACTTCTAATTTAGGTTTAATTATTGGATTTTCAAACGTAAGCTCCATTGAATCTGTTATGCAAGAATTAATCGAATCAGAAGGAATAATCAGTACCTACAATAAATTACATTCAATTAGTAACACACAAGTCATAGAAGATGAATATGCAATAATTGATAATATTTTTAATGATTTATTGAACCTTGAAAACCTTCATGATTTAGAAAATTATGCAAAAATTTTAAGTAAACTCTCCCACTTTCACTACAACAGTTATATTAGTTGCAACCGTAAAAAAACCTTAGATGTATTAAATCACCTAATTAATGTATTTGAAAATACAGACTACTCAATCTATAAAAGTTCAAAGAAATCAACTCATAGCAGTCATAGATTTTTATTCTTTTTAAATAATAAATTAAAATTATTTAGAACAATAGGTGAAACAAAACAGAAAAAAAATCAAAAAAGAATTCAAGAAATAGCTGAAACAAAATCACTACCTAGAACTAAAACATTTATTCTTGCAGAGGAATCAAGACGAACCTACAGCTTAGATATAAACGAAATTAAAGAAAACTACTCCAAAAGAATAGATCTTGCGATTTTCAAATCAATCATAAAAAAATCCGATATAAACATCCAAGAGATACAAATATTATTAACTATAATAAATAAATACGATTTATTTGAAGAAATACTTCAAGATCTTATATTGAAAAAAAACAACGTAGAATTTTTACAATCCCTAATCAATTCAGATGATATTGAAGCCAAACATTTAGGTTATGAATTTTTAGACAGAATCCTCTTGAATTTACTAGAACCAGGAAGCGAAATGCCGTTTTATATTCATTACACTTACGCAGTACTTAAAACTGGAAATCAAGATCTTTTATTTGATAAATTTTACACAGAAGTAGCCCTTAAAATTGCCAGGTCCCAACAAGCAGTTAAAGTAAAACTTCAAGATTTGTATCACAGATACAATACAAAAAAGATTACATCCGATAGAAGAGATGATAATATATTTTACAAGGATTACCTAAGCATTTTAAAAAAAGATGGAATCATCTAGATTTTCAAAACCAAGTCTCGAAGAAGTCATAAAACAAACTGCAACACAGTTGCAATTTTCAAATTGCCGAATTAGTAAAACAAACCAATTAGAGAGTTACAAAAAATACTACCAAGAATTCCTAGACCAAAAACATCATGGAAAAATGGATTTTTTAGAAAAACACTTTAAGGCAAAATTCGACACAGAACACATCTTACCAAATGCCAAATCGCTTATAATTGTAACTTTAAATTATTTTCAAGCCCGAAAAAACGCAAAATCTTGGGCACCCAAAATACATATTCCAAGTCACAAAGAAGGACAAATTGCTAGATATGCATTTGGAAGAGATTATCATAAAACTTTCAAAGCCAAATTAAAGCTCTTTGCGAAAAAGTTAAACGAACTGAACCAAGACTCATCTTTAAGATATTTTGCCGACTCAGGACCATTATTGGAGCGACAAGAGGCACAACAAGCTGGGATTGGATATATAGGAAAAAACACATTGCTTATTACCCGAGAATACGGATCTTGGGTAATGATTGGTGAAATCATTACAACTGAGGATTTAAAAGCCGACCAGCCATTCGATAGAACTAAAATGGTTTGCGGATCCTGCAATAAATGCCAAGTCTCGTGCCCAACAGGAGCTTTATACGAAGATTATAAAATGGATGGTTCAAAATGCATTTCATATTTGACCATTGAACACAAAGGAAAGATTAGCGAAGAACTAATGCCAAAAATGGGTAGCTGGCTTTTTGGATGTGATATTTGCCAAGAAGTTTGCCCTCACAATTTTCGAGCAAAAGATACTCATGTTCCAGATTTCAAAAATGCAATAGCCGGAGAAAAACAAAATCTCTCAGAAATCCTGCAAATAAAAGATGATATTGAATATTTAGAAAAGTTTAAAGGCTCCCCTCTTATGAGAGCAAAAAGAGAAAATTTAGTAAGAAACGCAATTATAGTTGCCACAAACCTAAAGCGCAAAGATCTTATTCCACTTATAAAAAATCTCAAAAAAGATCCAAGTCCAACTATTCAATACACTGCTGATTGGAGCTTAAAAAATTTAATTTAATTTTACTACTTTAAAGATTTCAATAAAAACCTCCACAAAACTTTGTATCTAGGCAGGTCAATTGTTTCATTGAAAATAATATCTAAATTTGTTTCCTTTGGATTATACAAATCAATTATTGAAGATGGATAAAACGGACCTTTTTCTTTTAAAAGAGTCTTAAAAGAATCCATAGAACTTAAATCAAAACTAAACCTAAAGTATTTAAAAATACAAGCCTCACACTTTGCATAATCAAAACCACTATCTAAAGATAAAAACACATCAAATAAATACTTCCAATGCAAAATATAAACATCAGACAACTTTAAATAAAAGGAATTTAAATTCATAAATCTTTCATCAAAATTTTCAAAAAATATTTTCAAACGACTCATAAATTTCTCATCCCCTGTTTGACTATAAAAATTAATGGCAACTTTCAATGGAATATCGGATTCAAACTCCATAATAAAAGGTTTTAAAAGAAATAAATTATTTTCATCTAATTCTATTCCAGAATTTTTAATTACATTAAATTTCTCAGGGAAATTTGGGGCAAAAGTTAACGATATATATCGTCTCAAAGTAATAAAATTAACCAAATGCTCTTTAACAAAATATAAAAAATTTAAAACAAACCCCTCATCCGCAAGTTCTGATAAAATTATTAGTTTAAACAAATAATTATCAGTAATATCAGAAATAATCTCGTGCATAGATAATTCACTTTCAGTGTCATTTTCTAAGCCTTCTAAAACTTCATAAATAACTTTTGAAATTTGTGAACTCACCAAACATAAATCTTTTTGAATTGACTCCAACTCTAGCTGAGAAGAATACTGTCTATCCCGATTAATCACATTTAAAAGTTGATCTTTAGATTCAAGCTCTAAAGAGACAGGATTAAAACGCAGTTTTTTAAAGTCATCATAAAAAACACCTCTTTCATGAAAATAATTTTCAAGAGCTTCAAGAAGAGATAATTCATTTGACTCTACCTTTTCAATATATTTAAACATTTCATGCATAGAAATTAATTTAAAGCTTTTCTAATTGATTCCAAACCCAAAGTAGCACATTTTAATCTACTTGGCCCTAAATCCATTTTAACTAAATCTTTAACAAAATTGCTATCTATTTTAAAAAATTCTTCTAAAGATAGTCCAATTATTTCTTCACTTAGCATAGAAGTAGCTGCCTGTGAAATAGCACAACCCTCTCCAGTATAAGAAAATTCTAGAATTTTATTATCAACAACATTCAAATAAACATGTACCGAATCACCACAACTTAAATTTTTTAACTCATACTGATGAGTAAATTTTTCTAAAACTCCATAATTTTCAGGATCTTTGAAGTGATCTAAAATGTTTTGCATTTCGGGATTAACCATCAATTGAATTAAAATATTTATTAACTTTCTTTAAAGAGTCTATTAATTTCTCAACATCAGACTTCAAATTGTATACTCCAAAAGAAACTCTTAAACTAGCATTTATTTGTAATCTTTTATGCAACAAATGAGTACAATGCTGAGAAGCTCTCACACACACATTATCTTCATTTAAAATCATTGCAGCATCATGTGGATGTACACCTGTTACATTAAAAGAAATTAACGAACTATCAATAGGATTTTTAGGATAAGTTTCTATAAATTCCAATTTTTCGAACTCAGACTTTAAAAAACTCATCAAAGATTGCTCGTGTTTTACAATTGATTTATAACCTATTTTAAGTAAATAGTCAATGCAAGCCCCCATTCCAAAAATTCCTGCCATGTTTAAAGTTCCAGATTCAAATTTTTTAATACCAGAAAAATACTTTACTTCACTTTCGCTAACATCTTCAACTACTCCGCCTCCAACTATCAAAGGATTCATAAAAGAAATCAATTCTTCAGCAATATACAAAGCTCCAATTCCAGTTGGACCATAAAGCTTATGAGCTGAAAAAGTTAAAGCATCAATTTTCAATTTTTTAACATCAAGTTGTTTGTGAGCCAAAGTCTGACAAGCATCAAGAAAAACTTTAATATTCAAACCTTTTGCAACTTTAATTATTCGATCAAAATTTAAATTTAATGGCATAACATTCGAATCAAAATTTAAAGCAAGAAGCACTGTTTGATTATCTAAAAAGGCAATTAGATTTTCTTCAATTTCTTCAACAGAGTTCTCTAACTTAACAATTTCTAACTGCAACGAAAATTCTTTACACCACTTCATTAAAGGTAAAAGATTTGAATTATGTTCAGACTCCAAAACCACAACTTTAGAATTCTTAGGAGCATTTTTTAAATATCCATAATAAAGCATATTCAATCCCATTGTAGCACCGGACACAAAAGCAATTTCTTCAGGTTTAGCATTTAAAAATTCTGCTACTTTAATTCTCACTTCTTCAACTTTTTCTGTAGTTCTTTCTGCTAAATCATAAATTCCACGGTGCGAATTAGAAGAGTAATTAATATAATAATCATTTACAGCATCAATTACGCACTGCGGCTTTAAAGTAGTAGCACTAGAATCTAAATAAACTAATTCATTCTGCTTTTGATAAATTGGAAAATCTTTTTTTAACATAGTATTTTTTTAATCACGACTATAAACATTCCTCAGTAAATCTTTATAATCATCACTTTTAATCTTATCAATATTTTTAAATAAAAGTCCATCACACACAAGATTTATTAATTGTAAATCGTTTAATCCCCTAGACTGTAAGTAAAACTTTTTCTCTTTATCAAACTTACTTACAGATACTCCATGACCAGCTTTTACATCATTGGTTTTAATTTCAAGAGCCGGAACACAATCTAGCTTAGATTTATCATCCAACATAATAATGTCTTTTTTCATATATGAGTCTGTATTTCCAGCTGGCAAATCAATATTGATTGCACCAATAACTTTAGCGAAAGCTGATTCTAAAATTCCATCTATCCAAATTTCCCCTTTACAGTCAGCAACTTTAAAATGGTTAGTCACATACAAATAATTCTTAGCAGATTTAAATTTAGAATATACAAAAAAATCATGAGATGCTCTTTTTCCAACTAAGAAAGTCTTATAATTAAAATACGAATTTGAATTATCATTTAAAACAACCGTTTGACCTTTAGCATTATCTTTAAAATACTGATAACAAGATACCTGACCTGAAACACGATATGGGGTTACAAGTTCAAAATTAGAGTTTTCTTTACAGATAATTAAAATGCAATAATTTAACAGCGAAGCATTGGCTTTTAGCATACACGAAGCATTAGCATTTTCTGCCACTTCAACAATCACAATCGAATTATAAATTTCGCTTTCAGTGATTTCTAAAGAATCTTTATCAGAAACTTCAAATCTAAAAATACTAGCATTTTTAGCCATTAAATCTAAAACAAAAGGATCCTCAAAAAACTCTGCATATTCATCAATATAAGCTTCTAAAATAGCCAAATTATTAATTGGATTTTCAACTTCATATTCTAAATTCAAACCATCTTTTAAAAGATACTTTTTATCAAAGTTTTTTAATTTTTCTAACGCTAATTTTTGTAAATTATTCATCTAAAATTTAATTAACTAACCAACCGAACCTTCCATTTCAAGTTCAATCAAACGATTCATTTCAACTGCATATTCCATTGGAAGCTCTTTAATAATCGGTTCTAAAAAACCATTAATAATCATAGCTTTGGCTTCCTCTTCTGAAATACCACGACTAGTCAAATAAAAAATATCTTCCGCATTTAACTTTCCAGTCTTAGCTTCATGGGCAATTGTTACATTATCATTGTAAATTTTCATATCTGGATAAGTATCAGATCTTGAAATATCATCCAAAATCAGTGCATCACACTCTACACTTGCCGTTACATTTTCTGCATTTGGATTTACTTGTAAAAGTCCTCTATAAGAAGAAATTCCTCCACCTTTCGACAAGCTTTTCATAACAATATTCACCTTTGTATCTTTAGCCGCACAAATTACTTTTGCTCCGGTATCTTGAAACTGACCAGCATTTGCAAAAGCAATACCCAAATGATCAGCACGTGAGCCTTGTCCTTTCAAAATAGAACATGGATAAAGCATAGTTACACCAGAGCCCATATTTCCACCAACCCATTCCATCACAGAGTCTTTATCAACAATCGCTCTTTTGGTATTTAAATTATAGGTATCTTTTGACCAATTTTCTACACTCGAATATCGAACCTTAGAATTCTTTCCAACAAAAATCTCTACACAACCAGCATGCAAGGCATTTTTACCATATTTAGGAGCCGAACAACCTTCAATATATCCAACCTCACAATCATCTTCAACAATAATCAAAGTATGTTCAAACTGTCCTTGGCTAGGCGCATTCATTCTAAAATAAGCCTGTAGCGGTTGGTCCAACTTAACACCTTTAGGAATATATAAAAATGTTCCCCCACTCCACACAGCTCCATGCAAAGCTGCAAATTTATGATCATCATTTGGAACACATTTCATAAAATATTTCTTAAAAAGCTCAGGATGTTTTTGCAAGGCAACATCACAGTCTTCAAAAATCACTCCTAAATCCTCCCACTCTTTTTTTAAAGAATGATAAACAACCTCAGATTCATATTGAGCTCCAACTCCAGCTAAAAACTTATGTTCAGCCTCAGGAATCCCAAGACGCTCAAAAGTTTTTTTAATATCACTTGGAACTTCCTCCCAATCACTAGCATTTTTAACATCAGAAGCCTTTGCGTAATAAACAATTTCAGAAAAATCCAAATCTTTTAAATCCGGACCAAACTTTGGCATAGGCATATCTAAAAATTTCTTCAAAGAATCCAATCTAAATTCAAGCATCCATTCTGGTTCATTTTTATCTTTTGAAATTTGTCTTACCAAATCCTCAGTAATACCATAATCAAAGTCAGCTTGATAACTAGCATCGTTTTTATGATCAAAAGAATCTCGATCTAAATCTTGAAAAACATATTCATTCATATTATTCAGTTATCCATTCAAATCCTTTTTGCTCTAATTCTTGAGCAAACTTATAATCTCCAGATTTTACAATCTTCCCATCTTTAATCACATGTACAAAATCAGGCTTAACATAGTCTAAAATTCTTTGATAATGAGTCACTATTAGGATTCCTTTATCTTCGGCTTTAAAATCATTAATACCATTAGAAACTACTTTTAATGCATCAACATCCAATCCAGAATCAGTTTCATCTAATAAAGCAAGCTTTGGATTAAACAATTTCAACTGAAGAATTTCAATTTTTTTCTTTTCACCACCCGAAAATCCATGATTTAAATATCTTTCCAAAAAATCTTCTGGAACTTTCAACTCTAACAAATAAGGCTTAATAAATCTTCTAAACTTAAAAGCTTTCATTCTTCTAAAATCCTTATCTTGATGAGACATGTGTTCATTATATGCAGCTAACAAAAAATTAAACAAAGTAACACCCGCAATTTCACGAGGGTACTGAAAAGCTAAAAAAACTCCTTCAAGTGATCTTTCAAATGGTTCTAATCCTAGCAAATCAACTCCATTAAGATTGGCTTGACCACTTAAAATTTCATAAGATGGATGCCCCATCAAACTATTAACCAAAGTCGACTTACCAGCTCCATTTGGACCCATTACACAATGAACTTCTCCGGCTTTAATTTCTAAATCAATGCCTTTTAAAATATCTTTATCACCAGCACTAACTTTTAGGCCTTTAACTTGTAACATTTTTTTTATTATATCAAGCAAAATTCTATGTAAAAACACAATAAAAATCAAGTTTTGAAAGCACTGAAAAACCTAAGCCAATTGACCCAGCTAAAAGCTAATGTATAATCATAGTATGAGAGACAAAAAAATTATTATTATTTCAATTATTAATTTTAGCACCCCGAAAGTGTAAAGTCTTTTACTTAAGTATAAACCCAAGCACTTTCAACAAGTGCTTTTTTTAAACTAAATTAACATGAGATACTCCCCCCTAAAACCAAAACAAATACCAAACTTCACAAATCAAAGCCTGCTTTCACTAGGTAAGCCTCTTTACATCCAAGATGTATCAGAAGAAACAATGGAAGGAACAAACCAAAACACACAAGTCACTGGATTAGACAAATATGGATATAGATTATTATCGCTTGTTACAGACCAACCAGGACTTTGGCTATACAACCAAGAAGATTCCGAATACATGACTCAATACCTAGAATATTTAGAAACTGTAACTCAAACAAAAAACAAAATTCAAACCTTAGGTTTACAAATGCAAAATCAAAGTTTAACTCAAGCTGCAATAGAGAATTTCGAAAAAATCGAGGAATTTGGATGCGAATCACTGATTCCATTCATTATGTCAGAATCCAGCGAACGCATAGCGGATCTATTAAACTTAGCTTGTTTTGAAAGACACCAATCAAGCGAAAAGTTAAACAACAAAGGAATTTTCCTAGAAACATGTAAAATCAAAGGAGTACCAACTCCATACGGATCAAGCTTTTCAAATCCTCAAGAAGCATGGTCTTTATTCAACGAATTAAAATCCCGCGGAGCTTTAGCTTTTTACTCAAAACTATCAAGAAGTGCATCCGGACAAGGGATTCGTCAATTTAGCTATCAAGATCCAAATTTGGAAGAAAATTTTAAAAGTTATTTAACTTCACCAGATACAATTTCAAACATGGAGCAGTTTGGAATTAGAATGGATGAAGCAATAATATTCGAAGATTCTCCTGCAATTGTATTCTGGATGTGCCCATTTAATGGATTTCAGTTAGTTAATTCAAATTATCAAGTTTTAAATAAAAAAAATGAAGAAGATTTAAATCCAACTGTACACAAAGGATCCCAAGGACCAATCGAGCAAAGTCAAATGAACAGCTTAAGTTTTACAATTCAAAAAATTGAAGAAATCCTTAAAGAAAATCACTGCTATGGACCCGGAAGTATTGATTTAATCTCAAGAACAAACCCACTTACTCATTCAAGAGAAGAATTTGTAGTAGAAATCAACAAAAGAATCACGGGTGGATATCACAACTTCTTAGCTCAAAAATTTGGTTTTAACTACTTTAGATCAGACTGCAATCTTAGTTGTTCATCTTCCGTTAGTTTTCAAGACTTATTACAAACTCTTGAAGAAAATCAACTGCTTTGGACTCAAGGTAAAAACTCTGGTACATTTATAGTAAATTACCAAACTGCTCCTATGCACGAAAAAATAGCCGTAATATCTTTCGGGCAATCACAACAAGAGGCGCAAAGTGTATACACCTCAACAAAAGAATTAATTAACAAACTATGAAAAGATTAAGCACCCAAGAACTGTTAGTTGAATTGATAAAAATTCCTAGTGAATCATCAAACCCAAAACAAGTAAAAAGAGCAATCGATTTTATAGTTAAATATTTAAAATCTAACATAATTGACTCCTCAAATTTAGAATTTATCAATCTAGACTGCAATGATTGTCATAACATTATTGTAAAACCAAAAACAGTAAACAAACCAAAATTAACATTATACAGTCACATAGACGTAGTAAAAGCAGATTCTTTAGAGCAATATAATCCAATTATAAAAGATGATAGAATTTACGGAAGAGGCTCAGGAGATATGAAATGTGGAACCGCAATTGAAATCCAAACTTTTATTGATCAAATCAATATGGATCCAAATTCATCACTAGCCTTGATGATTGTGGGAGACGAAGAAATTGGTGGAACAAACGGAGTTAGATATTTATTATCAGAAAAAGAGTTTAGAACTGACTGTGTATACATGCCAGATTCAGGATCAGGACTAGACACAATTATCACAGACCAGAAAGGTATTTTATTCTTGAAAGTTACAGCTAAAGGAGTTTCATCTCACGGCTCAAGA
>Ga0181592_10003109_pt1 | contig 13722 bp, 15 predicted proteins | sample 071ome_20_FD_133755 | JGI IMG/M metagenome (GOLD analysis project Ga0181592, IMG submission 133755) | Coastal salt marsh microbial communities from the Groves Creek Marsh, Skidaway Island, Georgia - 071412BT metaG (megahit assembly) | ecosystem: Environmental > Aquatic > Marine > Intertidal...
TAAATTTACAATTAACCGTTGTCAATTTGATACAAACGCTACTTGTAACGTTATCTTTGAAAATGGTTCTGTTCAAACACGTAAGTTAATTAAGAATCCATTTGTTACTACATCTGGTTCAAATGTAGTTAGAGTGGTTCACAAAAATCACCACATGTTTGACCAAACAAACGCAATTAGTTCCTATGTCACAATTACTAATGCTACTGATGTAAATGGTATTCCAGCCGCTGAAATTAATGGCACTCACGAAGTTCAAAACGTAGAAATGGATAGTTATGAAATTGTTGTAACTACAAACGCTACCGGAACTGGTATTGATGGTGGTACTGAAGTTGAAGCAACTGAAAACCAGTTATATAACACCTTCTATACAAACGTATCTGAATTTAATCTTCCAGGTACTAATACAACATGGGGCGTTAGAACATCAACTGGTATGAGTTTAGGTGCTACATCACCAACTCCATATGTTACCACAACATCGTTTACTCCGATCATTCCAAATAGAAATGTGAATGTAACAAGTCCGGGTGTAATTGCATCTGATGATAACGAACAATCGGGTAGAACATTCTTCCTTAGAGGTACACTTACTTCTACAGCTGATAACATCTCACCAGTTATTGACTTAGAGAGATGTTCAGTATTTACAATTGCTAACCGTATTGATTATCCAAAAGCAGTTGGTGCATCTACTATAGGTAATGAAGTATATGATTATACGGCAGAAACCGATCCAACTCTTGGCTCAGCAAAAGCAAAATATGTAACGCGTAATGTGAAACTGGCTGATGCCGCTGATGGTATTAGAGTCTTTATGGATGTAAATCGTAAATCTAATACAACTGTAGAATTATATTACAGAGTGTCTGACGATGAAGATTCATTAAGTGGTCTCAATTGGACATTAGCTACTCCAGAAGAAGCAATTCCATTTGATGATTCTGGGTTCTATAATGAAGCAGAATTTGTAATTGATCCGCCTGGTTTATTCTCAGTATTTAGCGTAAAGATTGTTATGAAAAGTACAAACTCTTCTCGTGTACCAACAATTAGAGACCTTAGAATTATTGCATTGCAACCATGATAGAAGATCGTAGATATATTCCAGTCGAAGGGCATTCTAATTTATATAGGGATGCTATCACCGGATTGGTTATAAATAAAGATAAGAGTAAAGCAACAAAAGCAAGAGAAACTCGAGAACAAATTTTAAAACAAAAAGATGAAATCGAGTCTTTAAAAGGTGATGTTGCAGAAATAAAATCATTACTCAAACAATTGTTAGAGAGATAAGATATGGCATCAAAGTTTGTAAATTTGACAGATACACTTGAACAATGGCGAGTAAAAGCCAATGCAGTGTATGGAATGGTTGGTGATCTAACCACTCTAAATAAAAGCGCTTCGGTAAGTTATTCAGGTATTAATGGTATTAATGCTGATGATTTTACTGGTACTGCCGCAGAGTTCGTAGTAACTCGAGGCTCAGGTTCTTATACAGCAACTATTACTGATGGTGGTTCGGGTTACCAAGTAGGAGATACTATTCTTGTTGAAGGTACTCTATTGGGTGGAGAATCTCCAACGCATGATGCCACAATTACAGTTACTTCTGTTGACCCTGCTTTTGCCATCGATGGTGTATCATTAACTGGTACAGCACAAGGTGATCTAATTTCTGAAATTAATGGTTTACGTTCAGAAACTGGAGTAAGCACATTATCTCTTACCACAAATTCAACTACTGTTAAAGATGCCGTTAACGAAATTGAATCTGTTCTTAGAGGTACAGGTGAAGCAAATTATACTCTCGATACAGATGCTGTTAACGTAATTGATGGTATTAATGAATTAGAAGCTGCGGTTCGCGGAACGGCGCCTGATTATAGTTTAGATACTACTGCTACTGATTTAGTTGCAGCTATTAATGAGCACGAAGGTGATATTGGTACAATGTCATTTGATGCTCAAGGTACTTCTCCAAATGCTGATGCCAATCACACAATTACTTATGTAGACCTTGGTACAACTATTACTTCGGGTCTAAATAACTTAAAAGATAAAACTGATCTTATTGCTGATGAGCTTGGTGGTATTATGAGTTCTGACTATGACGGTCCAGAAACAAACCACATGGATGCTTTAAACGCATTATATAACTCATCTTCTCTTGGTACCCTTGATAATACATACGTTCGTCGTGATGGATCACTAACAATGACTGGTTTATTCCAGATCCATACTGATGGTATTACTTCAAATGGTGATAATCTATTACTTAAGACTGGAGCCTCAGACGTAACTGCAGTTACGATTAGCGCATCAAACCAAAACGTCGGTATTGGTGGTGGACCAGGTACTCAAAAATTAAAAGTTACAGGTGGTGTAAATGCCACAACCGGATTTTATTATAACGGTGATGATACTGACACTCGTTATATTAGAGCTGATGTAGGCTCTGCTCAAAATTTAGATATTGATACAACTGTTAGATCTAATATTACTCTTGCTCCAGGTTCTGCTAAAAGTGTAATCATTGGTGGATCTACTGTTGCAACAGATTCATTGACTTTCCTTGAATGGTTCCAAGATACTACAGGTACAATGTTTACTGGTAATACAGAAACTGGTGGTATCTCTGCGGTTTATGACGATTCAACAGGTAAGATTACCCTTGCGATTGCAAACAACTCGCACACTCACGTACATACAAATATTACAGACTGGACCGAAGCAGTACAAGATACTGTAGGTGCTATGTTATCTGGTAATACTGAAAGCGGTCTTACAGTTGATTACGATGACAACTCTGGTAAGTTAAATTTAAATGTTAATGATCCAGTAATTACAATTAGTGGTGAAGCTTCTGGTTCTGCGACTATGACTAACCTTGGTAATACTAATATTAGTGTTACTCTAGATCACGAAGCAATTCAAGATGCTGTTAGTGAACTAATTACCGGTAATACAGAAACTGGTATCACAGTAGACTATGACGATACCGCAAATAAAATTAATTTTGCTCTTACTGCAGATCCAACAATTACTTTAGCTGGTGATGTTACCGGTTCAGTTGCTCTTACTAACTTAGCAACTCAAACATATACACTTACAGCAACTGTTCAAGATGATTCCCATAACCACGTTGTTGCAAACATCGATGGTATTTACGAATACGTACAAGATACAGTAAAAGATCTTGTTGATAATCCTAATGGTACTGAAGCTGGTATTAGCGTAACTTATGACGATGCAAATAACAGATTAAATTTTGATGTTAATGACTTTACACTAACATTTGATGGTGACGTTACTGGTAATGGAACCATTAGTAACCTAGCATCAAACACAATTACTATTAGTGTCAATAACGATTCTCACACTCACGATGGTAGATACTATACAGAATCTGAATCTGATTCAAGATTTGTAAATACCGCCGGTGATACTATGACCGGCAACTTGACAATTCAAGATAGTAATCTATATGTACAAAGAGATGCATACATCGGTGAAAATGGAGCCGGTGATTCTAATTTATATTTCTATGATGACAATAGTGATGCTTGGAGAAGGTTCTGGTGGGATAACGGTAATAATGAATTTAGAGTTCAAGACAATGGTGGCACTACACGAACATTACTTCATAGCGGTAATGCCGCAAGCTTTACAGTAACTAATGCTACCAATGCCACAAATGCTACCAATTCTGATTTTACATATGTAACTAGAGACGATAGTACAAATACCACTTATTATCCAATTTTTGCTCCAATTGGTAGTGGTCAACAGCGTATGCGTAATGATGCTGGTATGTCATATAACCCATCAAACAATACTTTATCAACTGGTACATTTAGTGGTACAGCAACTCAAGCTACTTACGCTGACTTGGCGGAAAATTATTTAGCTGATGCAGAATACCCGATTGGAACAGTTATGGCAATTGGTGGAGACGCAGAAGTCACAGCAGCTGATACAAATAACGCGCATTCAGTAATCGGAGTTGTCTCTGAGAATCCAGCTTATCTTATGAATAAAGATTTAGAAAATGGTACTGCTATCGCACTAAAAGGTCGAGTCAAAGTAAGAGTTAGAGGCGAAATACGTAAGGGTGATAGACTAGTTCCTTCTGAAACCTCTGGTGAAGCTGAAGCAAATAACTCATTCGGTGTATTCAGCTTTGCTATTGCAATGGAAAATAATAACCCATCTGGTATAATTGAAGCGGTTATTTTGTAAAATAACTGTTTACATTTGCCGATAGTTGTGATATAATATACTTATGATTGGAATTATTGGCTACGGCATGGTAGGCAAAGCGTTATCTATTGCGTTTAAGTCTGCTGAACAAATTATCGTTGATCCAGCACATGGTGATACAACTATTGGTGATCTAATAAAACAGAAACCAATAGTTGTTTTCGTTTGTGTTCCTACACCGACCGACGATAGTAATTATGAAGTACTTAAATCTGTTTTAACTCAACTCAAAAGTTATGATGGATTAGTTGTAGTGAAATCTACTATATTACCACATTATATTGAAGACTACGATGTGGTATACAATCCTGAATTTTTATCACGCGCAACTGCATATAAAGATCTAATCAATCCACCAATGGTAGTACTTGGTGGTGATATGGAAAAGTGTAAGCGCGTTTTAACGATATATAAACAATATACACCGTTGCAATCAAATAATATCTTTCTTACAGATATTAAGACTGCGGCGATGGTTAAATATACTATGAATACGTTTTATGCTACAAAAATAACTTTTATGAATGCAATATATGATGTAGCAAATAAAGTTGGCGCAGACTATGATCAATTGACAGATATTTTATCTGTTCATCCGTGGATGGGAAACCACCACTTTCAGGTACCAGGACCAGATGGCCAAAGAGGATTTGGAGGTCCGTGTTTACCTAAAGACACTGCTGCGTTAGCATATGAATATGATATTAAATTATTGAAAGAAGTTTTAAACTTAAACTTGGAGCACAGACATGGCAGTAATTGACCTCAACGTAACAAGTACATGTAACCTTGCATGTACGTATTGTTCTGAAGGTTTCGAATGTGGACTATCCACAATGTTTGAAGAGAATACACATGTCACACTAGATAATGTTCAGGATCTTATGAATCGTATTAAAGATCCAAAGAAAGATGTTTATTTCTGGGGTGGCGAACCTTTTGTTAACTGGGAGTTCTGTAGAGGCGTCATGGAAATGTACCAAGACGATCCAAATTTTAGTTTCTTCTTTTATACTAATGGTGTATATCTTAAAAAATATTTAAAAGAACTCTTAGCATTTAATCAAAAGTTACAGGGACGTCTACGTTTACAAGTATCATACGATGGTAAAGCAGTAAACGATATTACACGTCCAACTAAACAAGGTAACCCTTCATCTGAAATGGTGAAACGTAATTACCTTGCAGCTAAAGAAGCTGGTTTACAAGTATCAATGAAATCAGTTTTAACTGCAGAACATTTTCATCTAATCTATGACGCATTCTTAGATGTTATTGAATTAGATGATAATTACTTCCCAACACCTGATCTATATTCTCAGTTAACTTGGGATGAATTCGAACCAAAACTAAAAGATCTTAAAGTAGGTTTAGCAAAAATTGCTCGTTATATTTACGAGAATAAGCTTCCTCCAGAAAAGTTTGGTTGGTTCCAAAGATCAAGAGCTCTTTGTGCTTCGGGTATTAACTACATTTCTGTTGACTTGAACGGTGATGTATCACCATGTCACGGTTGTATGTACAAAGAATCTGGCGATCACAAACTTGGTAATATTTTTGAAGTAGAAGATATTGATGGTCTTATTGAAGAAAAATCTAAAATGTATAGAGATGCTCTGAAAGACCAGCCACTTGATTGTCAAAACTGTGATTCAATGTTTTGTATGAAATGTAATAGTGCCACTTACGAAAAATCAGAAAAAGAAACTTATCTTGAAAAATGGACCGATCATACTTCTAACTGGCAAACATGTAAAGTATTTAAACAAAATGAAGTTATCCACCATGCTCTGAGAGTTGCGTTAAATAACTATACTCCACCTACAATGGAAGATAAATTCAAATCAGAACAATGCACGGTGTAATATGCCATTTACTTTAGAAGTATCAGTCACAGAAAAATGTAACCTTGGTTGTCCATACTGCTATGTAGCGAATAGACCTACATGGATGTCTAAAGAAGTATTTGATAAAGGTATTAAAGACGTTCATAAACTAATGGAACGATCTGGAGATAAAGATTATTACGTATCTTTCTTCGGCGGTGAGCCTATGCTCAATTGGGACCTAATTCAACACGCAGTTCCAGTTTTACAAGCAGATCCAAAAAATACTGGAATCAATATTATCACTAACCTTACAATGGTTGATGAAGAAAAAGCAGCATGGATTAAAGAAAATAACGTAGGTATTAGTTGGTCATTTGATGGTATGGGTTCAAACGAATCTAGACCTCTATTGCCAATTCTAGAAAATACAAATCCTGAAACAGAGCAATTATTTAATGGTATCTTAGATCTCTATAATAATAAAAGAGATATTATTATGGGTCTTACCAATGGCTGTAAAGTTATGATATGGCCTGGTAATACTAAAGAAATGGTAGAAAACTTTGAGTTTCTTTTAGACTATGGCATTGACCACCCAGACTTCTCTCTTGTAAGAGATGATGTATGGACAATTGACGATATTAAACAATATAAGTATGAGTTGGAAAAACTAACTGACCTTTATATTGAAAAAGTAAGAGGCGGTAAGTTTTGTTCAATTGGACTTATTAAACTAGCAATCCTTGATACTCTATACGGATTGGTAAAAGGTAAAAGACCATTTGGTTGTTTTGCTGGTACGCATGGTGGAGTATTAATGAGCTCCGGAGAATTTTATCCATGTGCTCGATTTGCATCTAAAAAGATTATGCAAATGGATGAGAAGTTTAGCTTTAAATATTACCAAGATCAATTTGATCCAAGAAAATATGATAAGTGTATTCCATGTGATTTACGTCAAGTATGTAACGCGGGATGTACTTATTCTCAGGTGATGAATGGTAATAAACCCGTTGATTCGGTATGCGAATTGTTTCATATTACGTATACTTGTGCACACCGAGTCGTAGAAGAACTAAAAGACGATCCTACGTTTCATTCAATCGTGGAAATGTGGTTAGCACAGCCAGGAGAGCATGATGATAAAGGTATTAATAAACCAGGAGAAAAATTTTGTTAGAATTAACTGACGCAGCAAAAAGTAAATTAGACGAACTCTGTTCTGAAAATAACTGCTATGGTATTAGCCTTAATATGAAAGGTGGTGGCTGTGCAGGTTTTCAGTATGACTGGGGTCTATTAGAATTCGAATCCGATCTAGAAGATGGTGATGAGATTTTCGAAAGTGAAAATGGTCCAGGTAAGTTAATTGTCAATGTCGACAGTTTAGTTTATCTGTTTGGAGCCGAGATTGATTATGTGAAAGACATTATGGGATCTCAATTTGAAATTAACAACCCTAATGCTAAAAGCTCGTGCGGTTGTGGAGTATCGGTGAATTTTTAAATGGCACGAAAAACGCTAAGAAGTCTTGTAAATGATGTACCCGTTAAAGTTGAAATGCAACCGGTTGAGCTTACTTCTGACAAAGTTCTTTCACCCGAAGAATTAGCAGATCAAATTGAAGAAGCTCGTAAAGGTAAAGCCAAAGTAGATTCTAAATACGTTGGTAATGCAGATGGTCTTCAGCATTTATTTGAATACAAATATGATTATCCAAGATTTCTTGACAATATGTTATACATTATTCGTGAAAATAAAAAGAAGAAATGATTTATGACAATTGGTCTAGATTTCTATGTAGGGAACCAAACAGACAAACCGACTCATAAAGATTCGGCTGTTAATGTTATCTACTTTACGAACAAGTGTAATCTTGCTTGTACGTATTGCTATGAAGATCTTGCAAATAGACCATCTCAGATTCTAGGTAAAAAAGACATACGAAGTCATGTTGATGCCATTATCGAAAGAGAACATCCCGACAATCAGACACTCATTGTTTTATTTGGTGGTGAGCCAACATTGGAATGGGACAATCTAATTTATTTGATGGATTATGCTTATGCTAAGAAAAAGAATATCCATTTTAATTTAGAAACAAATGGTATTAAATTTCTATCAGATAAATTTTTAGAAACATTTAAGTCTAATTATTATTATAAAAGAGGCTTATTGTCTATAGACATATCTTTTGATGGTGTAGGAAATGGTGAAAGAATCTTCCACAATGGAAGTAAATCCACTCCAGCCATGTTAAAGATATTTAAAAGGTTAGCCATACACGGCATTCGGTATAGAATGAGGTACACTATACAGAAAAGTAATGTCAGAATGTGCTACGAAGATATTACAAAGCTTATAAATAGTTTTAAGCCTGATCGTTTAATTACATCTGTTGCTTGGGATAGTCTGAGTGAAGATGATATAAAACATTTGATTGGGACAAAAGAAAAGTTTAGAGCGGACTGGAGAAAAGGAAAAGTTCCAGTTCCTATTTGTGAGTTATTTTGTGATATGTGCAGTGGATGCGGAGAACGTAAAGAGTTGAAAACGTATTTTACTGATGAAGGAAATGTGACAACATACGGAAACTATGAGAACTCTCCTAAGTTTCATGATTTTAAAGATAAGGTGACTATACATGAGTGATATGGGAAATAAAATAGAGCAGATGGTTAATCTTGCTCATGAGATTAGAGAAGAGAATGAACGTATAGGTGAACTTCTCTTAGACGGAATGAAATTATCGTTGAGTATTATGGACGATATTAGAAAACATGGGAATGATCTTAAAGAATTAGACATTTCTAAACGAATCGAAATGGTTTCTGATCATTTGGGTTTTGACTTAGAACAATTAGTCCTAGGTATATTTGAAAAGAATTATGATCAAACTGAAGAAATCAGCAATAAAGCTGTTGATACCGAAACAATTAGTTTTATCACAGCACAAACGGATGATTATGAAACGTTCCTTGCGGAGAATGAAGCTGATAAGATTAAAGATAAATTAGCAGAATTAAGAAACGAGATTTAAGTTATGGCATATACATCAAACGTAGTAGGAACGAATTCAGGCGATGGAGTCTCTTATTCTATTGGCGACGTCAATACGAATACAGTAATTGATGATGCTAAGTGGGATGACATTCTTTCTAAGATTAATCAAGAACGCGGTAGACGCGGTCATGGTACTGTAGCAGATCCGGGTGTAACTGCTGGTCAAATTATTGACGATGCAGATTATAATACTATTCGAGATGCTCTTTATGTAGATGGTCCAGTTCCTCCTTCATATGAAGGTTATTCAGATGGTAGTGCTGTTGACAATATTACTATGCCTACTTTTACTTTTACACGAGCAGGTTCAGGTACTTCACCAACTGCTCCTTCTGCTAGTGCCGGTGGTAATATTACTGCATCTCAAATTAATACTCTAATTGATGCACTTCAAAACCAAGGTGCGGAATGTGTATGTAACTGTAACTACTGTACTTGTAACTGTAACTATTGTACCTGTAACTGTAACTACGCATGTACCTGTAACTGTAACTATAGTGATGTAACTACGAAGCAAAATATCGTATATATGTAATGAGCCTTGAAAAAATTAAAAAGTTAAAGCCCGCTGAATATACATACAAAGGCGAGCAATATGGAAACACTCGTAAAAAATCAATGGGGTGTATGGCACAAGATCTGGATGCTATATGGCCTGAAAACGAATATGTTTTATTGAGAAAAGATACAGAAGGTAAACTAATTGTTGCTAACCCAGATCAATTGATATATCCATTAATCAAAGCAGTGCAAGAACTTTCTGAGAAGATTGAGGAACTAGAGAATGAACGAAGAGTATAAAGAAATAGAAGGAATTGAAGCAAATACATATGCCGGAAAAGCTGCATTAGCAGTAAAGAAAAAAGTCCGTGGTATTATGGGTGACGAACTTCTAATTTTTCATCTAATCGATTTTGTTACTTTCATCCAGCTTAATAATAAATTTTTAGATATTGGTATTCATATTACAGAATCAAACAAAGAAGAATGCTATATTAAGATTATTGAAATGGAAAAACCTGAGTTAATTGACGACTTAGAAAAATATATTGATTTAAGAGATAACATAAATAAAATTGCAAAACAGAAAGAAGAATATCAATCTGTAATTGATAAGTTAAAAAACTTACAAGATAAAGAAGATGGTGATAGTGTAAACACCATCATTGAAGAATATTTAAGGAGATAAGCATGCTTATCGTTATTACTGGTACTGAATCGATTAACAAGCGTCTTATTGCTAGACAAACTATCAATGGTCTTATGGGCCCTTTTCGTGTGGATGACTATTATATTGATTTCACCTTAGATAGTTTTGATATTGTAGACTTAGACGGAAATCCAGTAACAACCCAAGATTTAGTTATCCAAAAAAATAATAAAGGGATTAAAGATCCAGTTGGTACTAAAACATTAGAAAAAATGAACGCCCTTGAAGATGAATTATTCTTTAATGGCGGAATGCAAAATCATTATCATAATCGGTTTGCTGACGTTGCTCATGACTGGGGAGTTACTTCATCTCCAGAATGGATTAGTGATGGCTCATCTACCGAAGACTTAATGCATTATAAATCTACATTTAAAACAGTTATTGATAGATATAAAGGTAGAAATCAAGAACACCAAGTTATTAGTGGTTTATTCTGTTTAGACTTTTTAGAAAGACTTAGAGCTGAGCTTGGTAACGATCAAGTTCAGGTATATAATATTACTAGAAATCCTAGCGTTGTTTATTATTTGCATAAAAAAGATCCATCTCATTTTAATGACGAAACAGACTATACAGAATTTTGGGATAGTGAAAAATTATATCAATCGTTACTTACATGTGCTAAACTAAAAACAGATCCAAAAACAATTACTGTTAAATTTGAAGATATGATTCGCACAGAACAATTTATTGTAAATGGTGTTAATGTTGGTTTATACATGGACTACAACGCATTTAATGATTACATTACAAGATACGAAGCTACACAAAAAGAAAATTATGCAACCGCGGATGATATAGAAGCATTTAATGAATTTGCTCAAAACTTCAGTCCAAATGTTTTAGACGAAGAACAAGATCTAGAAGAAAGAGCTCCACAACTAGTTGGGCTGAATATATTTGACGCCTTAGGTTATGGACCCTTGACATATGATCAGATCGTCGTTAAAGAATCTTAAAAACTATAGAGTAACACTTACAACTTCATTTGAAACTAAGCATGGAGTATCCGGTCATCTATTTGAAATGATCGAGTACTTCATGCATTTTCGTTTTCATGTCGCAATTTCGGCTTGTATACTTGTTAGTGATGGCACTACCGAAGAAGAATTCTGGGGTGCTATACATGATAAGTACGACTTATCTGTAGACGCTCTAGTTCATCTAAAAGAGCACGTCTATTTTGCATATCAACCAAAAGTTATATTAGCACAAACATTACTTATTTGTGATGGCTCTTTGCGTATGCATGGAGCTGATCTTATTTGTGATAAAATTGTTTTATTTAGATGTGCTGATACTGATATTGTGCGTGATGATGTATTAGTATTACAAGATAACGATGTATATGAACCATTGCCAAATTCACAGCACTATAAGAAAAAAATACTTTTCGAAAAGTATAAGAAATATAATCCACCAAAGATCAACACCGCAATGTTCTATTTGACTACGAATAGCCGTAGTATGACTAATGAACAAATTCAAGAAATTATATCTAAACATAAGTTTGGACGCTATATAGCAATATCAAATGATGATATAAAACTAGATAATGTTGAAGTGATCCGCGCGCCAGTTGATAACCTATGGCACTTATTTGGAACTTACATATATACTAATACTGCTTTAAAATTTGATTGCAGTCCACGTTTCATTGCTGAATGCGATTTCTATGGCAAAGATGTCATATACGAAATCGATTATTTTGATAAAGGATTGGAGGTCAGAAAGCGCGACATTAAAGATGGCGCCGTCTGGTTAACTAAATACGATGAAATCTATACTAAAATTTAGCACGGCCGGACTGAATCTTGATACTGTTGAACCACACAACAAAAGAGCAAGATTAAATACTGGATTTCTGTGTAATTATAATTGTGAGTTCTGTTACTATAAAGACAGACTAACCGAACGTGATAGCCTTGAAACAATTAAGGCTAGGGTTGATGACATCTACAATTATGGTATTCGTGAAATCGATTTATCGGGTGGTGAAAGCTCTGTTGAACCAAACTGGTTTCCTATATTAGACTATTGCCGTGAAAAGGGATTCTATATCTCTACATTATCTCATGGTGGTAAATTCTGTAAAATGGATTTTCTACAGAAAAGCTATGACCACGGATTAAGAGAAGTCTTATTTAGTCTACATGGTTCAAATGCTGAGTTACATGATAAGATTACTGATCGTAAGAAAAGCTTTGAACGAATTCTACAAGCAATTGATAATTGTCAAAAGCTTGGTATGCGTGTAAGAATCAATTGTACCGTATATGATCTCAACCATGAATTACTAGCAACAGAATATTCTGATTTAATTCAAAAAATAAAACCATTCCAAGTTAATTTTATTGCTCTAAATTACGATACAGATAACGCAGACTTTCGCGCTATAGACTATCAATCAATTAGCAAGTCAATAAAGAAATGTATTGACAATTTAACTCCTCACGTAAAATATATTAATGTAAGGTATATCCCTTTTTGTTATATGCAGGGATACGAAAGACATGTGGTAAACTATTATCAGCATGTGTATGATATTTACGACTGGAATCTAGCGATCTATAATCATAATATTGACACGTCAAAGGAATATACAGAACTAGAAAAACTAAGACATTCTCATGAAGCAGCTAAACATTTTAGAATGAATGCCTATTATAAAGATGATGGTTGTAAAAAATGTAAATATAATTTTATTTGTGATGGTGTCGAAAAGCAATTAAAGGATACACCATTGCATCCCGTGGAAGGTAAACCTATTACCGAAGTAAACTATTATAGACGAGGATTCTATGAAACTTGACCTATCAATATTAATACCCACACATAATAGACCTGATTTATTTCAAAGATGTTTACATAGTGCTTTAGATTGTGATGATTACCGTATAGAAATTATTGTGAATAATGATTCAAACGATATACGAGAAATCAAAGATAAAAGGGTTAAATACCATTATAATAAATTCGATAACTTAAGTGCAGTATACAAATTTCTATTAGATCAATCAAAGGGTGAACACGTTTACTTTTTAGAAGATGACGATTATCTCGCAAAAGACTTTTACGATAAACTAGTTTTAGATAGTGATATTATTGTAGGTAACTATATGCCATGCCACGATCTTAAAAACATGTTAAATTATTCTATGATGTATATGAATGAATACTCAACAAGTGATATGTTTGAAAAGAATATAGATTCACAAAGGTTACAGCTGGGTCAGTTTATTTTTAGAAGGAATACAATTAAAGATTGGATCTTTCCAGAAAATAGTGATATACACAACGATGAGCTACTCGTAAGATATGCTCTTCAAAACGCAGAAATGGTAAGAA
>Ga0181592_10003116_pt1 | contig 13713 bp, 12 predicted proteins | sample 071ome_20_FD_133755 | JGI IMG/M metagenome (GOLD analysis project Ga0181592, IMG submission 133755) | Coastal salt marsh microbial communities from the Groves Creek Marsh, Skidaway Island, Georgia - 071412BT metaG (megahit assembly) | ecosystem: Environmental > Aquatic > Marine > Intertidal...
GCGATCGCGATGCGCTGGCGCTGCCCGCCCGACAGACGAACCCCCTTCTCACCGACAGGGGTGTCGTAGCCCTGTTGCAGCTCGGCGATGAAGTCATGCGCCTCGGCCTGGCGCGCGGCGGTGACAATCTCGGCCTCGGACGCGTCCGGCCGCCCAAAGCCGATATTGTCGCGAATGCTGGTCGAGAACAGCGCCGGGTCCTGCGGCACCAGCCCGATGAAGTCGCGGATGGCGGCAAGGTCGAGATCACGAAGGTCCTGCCCGCCAAGCCGCACCCGCCCGGCGCCCGGATCGTAGAAGCGCAGCAAAAGATGGAACAGGGTGGATTTGCCGGCACCGCTTGGGCCGACAAGCGCCACCCGCTCGCCGCGGCGCACGGCAAGATCAACAGCGCTCACCGCCGGGCGGGATGCACCGGCAGGATAGACGAAATCGACATTTTCGAATTCACAGGCAATCTCATGGTCGCGCGACAGCGCCGCCGGTTGCACAGGCAGTGGCAGGCTTGCCGATGCCTGCAACGCCTGCGCGATCCGCTCGGCGGCACCGGCGGCACGCTGCAACTCGCCGGCCAGCTCCGACAGAAAGCCGGTCGAGGCGGCGACAAGGAACGCATAGAAAACAAAGGATGACAGGTCACCGGCGCTGATCCGCCCGGCCAGCAAATCCTGCCCGCCAATCCAGAGAATGGCCGAGATGCCGCTGAACACAAGGAAGATGATGATGCCACTCATCCAGCCCCGCAGCCTGACCCGCGCCAGCGCCGCATCGAGGCTGGACTCCACCGCCGCATCGAACCGTCCCCGCATCAGATCCTGCCTGCCGAAGGCCTGCACGGTGCGGATGGCGGTAACGGTTTCTTCGGCCTGAACAGCGACATCGGCAAGCCGGTCCTGGGCCAGCCGTGAGGCGCGGCGAAGCCGCCGCCCCAGGAAAATCAGCGGCACCACGACCATCGGCACCACAACCAGCACGACCAGCGACATTTTCGGGCTGGACAGCACCACCATCACCAGCCCGCCAAACAGCAGGATGACATTGCGCGCCGCCATCGAGATGGTGGAGGTCATGACCGTCTGCACAATCGCGGTGTCGGTGGTGATCCGCGCCAGCACATCGCCGGTGCGCGCCGTTTCATACCATGCCGGCGAGAGCGTCAGCAGATGGCCGAACAATGCCTGCCTGATATCGGCAAGAACGCTCTCGCCGATCTGGTTGACAAGGGTGGTGCGAAGATAGCTTCCGGCGGCAAGGAACAGCGCGATCACGGCAGTGCCGATCACCGCCCGGTCAAGCAGCGCCGGGTCCTGACGGCCAAGCCCCTCATCAACAAGATAGGCAAGACCGCGCCCCATCGTCAGCAAGGCGCCGGCGACCATCAGCAGCGAAATCACCGCGCCGACAATGCGATGCCGGTGCGGGCGCAGATAGGGCCAGAAGACCCGCCACAGCGCCGCCGTTGAGAAGGGTCTGTCGGCCGGCTGTGAAGAAGGGGAAGAGGTCACGCTGCGTTGCCTGTCTGTCATATGGTCGGATGTGACCGCACCGGGTGGTACGGGACCGGGTGGTACGGGCCAATTCGGGCTTGCCTTACGGGGTGGTTGACGATATACCACCGCATCCGAATATTGACCAGCGCCGCTGACCGGCGCGCGCGGCCCAGGACAGCCCGACCGGCAGGAGCATGTTATGAAGAAGGATATCCATCCCGACTATCACGAAATCACCATCGTGATGACCGATGGCAGCGAGCGCAAGACACGCTCGACATGGGGCAAGCCAGGCGACGTGCTGAAGCTTGATATCGACCCGAAGACACATCCCGCCTGGACAGGCCAGCACCGGATTGTCGATTCTGGCGGTCAGGTGGCACGCTTCAACAAGCGCTTCTCGAATCTCGGCATCGAGTAAACCGCCGCGATCTCATCTGCGACCGGGCGAACAGGCCGGGCGCATGAAAAAGGCCGGGATGTCCCGGCCTTTTTGTTTGTCCGGCCTTTTTGTTTGTCCGGCCTTTTCCTGTCCGGCCTTTTCCTATCCGGAGAGATGCGTCAGCCGCGCTGGCGGATCGCCGCCTGGGCCGCCGCCAGCCGTGCCGCCGGCACCCGGTAGGGGGAACAGGACACATAATCCAGCCCGACCTCCTCGAAGAAGGCGATCGATGCCGGATCGCCGCCATGTTCGCCGCAGACGCCAAGCTTCAGCCCGTCGCGTGTCGCGCGCCCCTTCTCGGCCCCCATGCGCACCAGCGCGCCGACACCGTCACGGTCGATCGATACAAACGGGTCGGTCGGATAGATTTCCGCATCGGTATAGGCATGCATGAAGGCACCGGCATCATCCCGGCTGATGCCAAGCGCGGTTTGCGTCAGATCGTTGGTGCCGAAAGAGAAGAACTCGGCCTGCCTTGCCAGATCATCCGCACAGACGGCGGCGCGCGGCAGTTCAACCATTGTGCCAACAAGATATTCGATCCTGATTCCGGTCTCGGCCATCACCGCCTCGGCCTCGGAATCAATCACCGCCTTGCACAGCTCCAGCTCCTTCGCCGTCGCGGCCAGCGGGATCATCACCTCGGGGACCGGCGCCTCGGCGCCGCGGCCGGCTATGGCGGTGGCGGCCTCGAAGATGGCGCGGGCCTGCATCCGGCAGATTTCCGGATAGGTGACGGCAAGACGGCAGCCACGATGCCCCAGCATCGGGTTCGATTCGGACAGTTTCAGCGAACGTTGCCGCGCCGTTTCCGGCGAGATGCCGGCCGCCGCGGCGACATCGGCAAGCTCTTCGGCGGAATGCGGCAGGAATTCGTGAAGCGGCGGGTCGAGAAGACGGATCGTCACCGGCAGCCCGGCCATGATGGTGAACAGCTCCTCGAAATCCTGGCGCTGCATCGGCAGCAATTTGGCAAGCGCCGCCTCGCGACCCTCGCTGTCGACCGCCATGATCATCTCGCGCATCGAAATGATCCGGTCGACATCAAAGAACATATGCTCGGTCCGGCACAGGCCGATACCCTCGGCGCCAAAGCCGACCGCGGTGCGCGCGTCTGCCGGCGTTTCGGCGTTCGTGCGAACAGCCATGCGGCGGATATCATCGGCCCATTCCATGATTGTCGAGAAGGCGCCCGACATTTCCGGCTGGATGGTATCGACCCGGCCAAGAAACACCTCGCCGGTGCCGCCATCGATGGTGATCGTATCGCCTTCGGACAGCTCCTGGTCGCGAACAAAGACCTTGTTGTTCACCTCGTCAAACCTGACCTCGCCGGCACCGGACACACAGGCCCGCCCCATGCCGCGGGCGACGACGGCGGCGTGACTTGTCATGCCGCCCCGCGCTGTCAGGATGCCGGCGGCAGCATGCATGCCATGAATATCCTCGGGGCTTGTCTCAAGCCTGACAAGGATCACCTGATGGCCATTCGCGGCCATTTCCTCGGCCTTGTCGGCGGTCAGCACGATCTCGCCGGCGGCAGCGCCGGGCGATGCCGGCAGGCCCTGTGTAATCACAGTTTTCGGCGCATCGGGATCAAGCGTCGGATGCAGAAGCTGGTCGAGGGCAATCGGGTCAATCCGCAGCAACGCCTCATCGCGGCTGATCAGCCCCTCCTCGGCCATTTCCACCGCCATGCGCAGCGCCGCCGCGGCGGTCCGCTTGCCGCTGCGGGTCTGCAGCATGTAGAGCTTGCCCTTCTGGACGGTGAATTCGAGATCCTGCATGTCGGTGTAATGCGTCTCGAGCTGCGCGCGCACCTTGTCAAGCTGGCTGAACACATCCGGCATCGCCTCTTCCATCGACAACTCATCACCGCCGCCATTCGCGCGGGCCGCCGCCGTCAATGGCAGCGGTGTGCGAATACCGGCCACGACATCCTCGCCCTGGGCGTTGATCAGATACTCACCGTAAAAACTGTTCTCGCCGGTCGACGGGTCGCGGGTGAAGGCAACGCCGGTGGCGCAGTCATCGCCCATATTGCCAAACACCATGGCCTGGACATTCACCGCCGTGCCCCAGCTTGCCGGAATGTTGTTGAGCCGGCGATAGGTGGTGGCGCGGGCATTCATCCAGCTGTTGAACACGGCGCCGATGGCACCCCACAGCTGGTCATGCGGGTCCTGCGGGAACGGGCGGCCGGCCTCCTCCTCGACAATCGTCTTGTAGGTGGCGACCAGCGTTTCGAGATGATCACCGGTCAGCCCGGTGTCATCAAAGACGCCGTGGCGAAGCTTCAGTTCCTCGAGTTCATCCTCGAACAGCCCGTGATCGACCTCCATCACGACATCGGCATACATCTGGATGAACCGGCGGTAGCTGTCATAGGCAAAGCGCTTGTCATCGGCGCGTCGCGCCAGCCCCTCGACAGTCTCGTCATTCAGCCCGAGATTCAGCACCGTATCCATCATCCCCGGCATCGAGGCGCGCGCGCCAGAGCGCACCGAGACCAGAAGCGGGTTCTGTGGATCGGCGAAGCGGGCACCCGTTTCGGCCTCGATCCGCGCCACCGCGTCAGCGACCTGGCCACCAAGTGTCTCGGGATAGGTGCGGCCATTGTCGTAATAACGCGTACACACCTCGGTCGAGATGGTGAAGCCGGGCGGCACCGGCAGACCGATGCCGCTCATCTCCGCAAGATTGGCGCCCTTGCCACCAAGCAGATTGCGCATACTGCTGTCGCCGTCACTGCCCTTGGCACCGAAACTGTAGACCCACTGAATCGAACTGTCGTTCATCGACCGTTACCCCTCTAGTCTGGAGAAATCCGCGACCCGGTGCATGGCCTGCCTGACCATGGCCAGAAGACCGAGGCGGTTCAGCCTTGTCGCCGCGTCATCATGATTGACCACAACGCTGTCAAAGAAGCTGTCAATGGGCTGACGCAGCCCACCAAGCGACTGCATGACGGCAAGAAGCTCGTCACGGTCCTGCATCTTTGACCCGGGCTCCGGCAGTGCGGTGAGCGCCGCATGAAGCCCGGTTTCAGCGTCCTCGACAAACAGGTGAGGGTCGGAAGTGGGGGAGAACACCTGTTTGGCCTTGCTTTCCTCGGCCTCGAGAATACTTGCCGCGCGCCGCCAGCCGGCGACAAGGCCCGCCCCGTCATCACCGGCAAGGAAAGTGGACAGAGCCGCCGCCCGGTCGGCAAGCCCCAGAATATCGTCATGGCCCGGCCCGGTGCCATCACCAAGCGCCGCCGCGACAATGTCATGCGCCAGACCGGCATCGCGGAGGCTGACGCGCAGCCTTTCCCTGATAAACGGCTCCAGATCGGGATCGGGGGCGGCAAACCCATGCGCGCTGGCGGCTTCGGTCAGGACAGGCAGAAGCGGCATTCTGATCCGTGTTTCCAGAATGATCCTGATGATGCCAAGCGCGGCACGGCGCAGCGCGAACGGATCCTTCGAGCCGGTCGGTTTCGCACCGACGCCAAAAAACCCGACAAGGCTGTCGATCTTGTCGGCAAGCGAGACGACGCATCCCTCGGCGCTGGCCGGCAGGTCATCGGACGGTCCCTGCGGGCGGTAATGCGCCGCGATGGCAGTGGCGACGGCATCCGACTCGCCATCATGGCGGGCGTAATAGCCGCCCATGATACCCTGCAGTTCGGGGAATTCGCCAACCATGCCGGTGACAAGATCAGCCTTGGCAAGACGTGCCGCCCGCACCGCCATCTCGGCATCGCACCCGGCGACCGAGGGGGCGAACGAGGGGGCCATCACGGCGGCAAGCCTTTCCAGCCGTGCTACCTTGTCGCCAACACTGCCAAGACCCTCATAGAAGGCGATATCGGCAAGCTTGGGCAGTTGCGCATCAAGCGTCGCCTGCCGGTCCTCGTTCCAGAAGAATTCGGCATCGGCGAGGCGGGCCCGCAACACCCGCTGATTGCCGGCAAGGATCACCGCGTCGCGGTCCGCATCGGACAGCCTGTTGCTGATCACGACAAACCCGGGTTGCAGCGCGCCATCAGCGCTTCCGGTCGTCAGATATTTCTGATGCGTGCGGATCGACGCCTCCAGAACCTCGTCCGGCAGCGCCATGAAGCGGTCCTCGATGGTGCCGAACAGCGGCGTTGGCCATTCGACAAGGCCGCAGATCTCATCGATCAGACCCTCGTTGGGGCGCAGCGACGAGCCGGCATCGGCGGCCAGACCGGCGGCACCATCGACAATGGCCTGCCGGCGTTCGGCGCGGTCGACCATGACATGACCGGCGCGAAGACGCGCCACATATTCCGCGGCGCCAGCGACGCCGGCAAGGTCGATATCCTGTGGGCTCTCGAAATAATGGCCGCGGCTTGCCGATGTGAAAGGCAGGCTGGCCCCGCCGAGGTCGAGTTCGCCGGCAAGCGGCGCGCCGCCAAACAGCAGATTGACCCGGTGAAGTGGACGTACCCAGCGAAACCGCGTGCCACCCCAGCGCTGGCTCTTTGGCCAGGGGAACTCGGCCAGCACGCCACCGACCATGGCCGGCAGCAGGGTGGCGGCATCAACCCCCGCTTTCTCGATCCTGGCGAACAGAAAGGTGCCTTTCGGCGTGTCTTCCTCAACCAGCTGGTCGCGTGTCAGGCCGGTTGATTTCAGGAATCCCTCGATGGCCTTGTCGGGGGCGTCGGCACGCGGGCCGCGGCGTTCCTCGCTGATATCGGGCTGGCGCTCGGCCACATCATCGACATAGAGCGCCAGATGACGCGGCGCAACAAAGCCATGCGCCCCGCCATGCGACAGGCCGGCATCAGCAAGCCGCGCCAGCATCATACGCTCCAGATCCACCATGGCGCGGGGCTGCATGCGGGCCGGAATTTCCTCGCAGATGATCTCGATCAGAAGGTCAGCCATTCCCGCCTCCCGCCGTGTCGGCCGGCGCGTCCTGCCCGATCCAGGCCTCGCAGCAACCGCGCGCCAGCGCCCGCACACGACCGATATAGGCGGCGCGCTCGGTCACCGAAATCACCCCGCGAGCATCCAGAAGATTGAACAGGTGGCTTGCCTTCATGCACTGGTCATAGGCCGGAAGCGCCAGCGGCGGTGTCGCCGCCAGCAGCCTGTTGCATTCATCCTCGGCGTCGCGGAAATGCCGCAGCAGCATGTCGGTCTCGGCATGATTGAAGTTCCAGTCCGAGAATTCCACCTCGGCGCGGTGGAAGATATCGCCATAGCGTTTGCCGCCGTGTTCGGCCGGCACGCCGTCCCAGTCGAGGTCATAGACATTCTCGACACCCTGGATGAACATCGCCAGCCTTTCCAGACCATAGGTCAGTTCCAGCGGCACCGGATCACATTCCAGACCGCCGACCTGCTGGAAATAGGTGAATTGCGAGACCTCCATGCCATCGCACCAGACTTCCCAGCCAAGCCCCCAGGCACCGAGCGTCGGTGATTCCCAGTCATCCTCGACAAAGCGGATGTCATGCGCGGCCGGATCGAGGCCGATGGCGGCAAGGCTGCCGATATAGAGCGCTTGCGAATCCGGCGGTGACGGCTTGAAGATTGTCTGGAACTGGTAATAGTGCTGCAACCGGTTCGGGTTTTCACCGAAACGCCCGTCGGTGGGGCGCCGCGAGGGCTGCACATAGGCAGCGCGCCAATGGTAATCCGGGCCAAGCGAACGCAGCGTCGTCGCCGGGTGAAAGGTGCCGGCGCCAACCTCCATGTCATAGGGTTGCAGGATCACTGCGCCCTTCTCGGCCCAGTATGCCTGAAGCTTGAGAATGATGGACTGGAAGTCCAACCCGGGCTGGGTCGTAAAGGTTTTGGCCATCCGCCGATTTTCCGATGAACAGATGCCCGCAAACTAGCCGCAAACCGGGCCGCAATGCAACCCGTTGAATCGGTCAGGACCGCAACTCACGACCGGTAGGGGCAACTCTCGCGCTCGCATGGCTCACCGGCCACCCAGGCCCGGCAGACCGCGCATTCCTCAAGATCGAGCGCGCCGTTGCCGGTGCGGTCCCCGGAGGTGTCTGGCGGATTGCCTTTCGAGTTGCCGCCGCGACGCTCCAGCAGGCGGAACCCCATCCAGACAGCCCACAACACCGCGGCGAGGGCAAGAAGCTTGGGAAGTGAGGGTATCATCGTCAGCGATCTCCGGTTATCGGGCCATCGGGCCGGCAGGTCACAGACCGTATCGCGACAGGTGCGCGCGCTCAACCGCCAGTTCGACAGCGTCCTCGACGGCATGCGCCGCCGCCGCGCTGCCGATGGCATGGCCGAACGCGCCCGGACCAAACGCGGCCGGGCCGAACGCGCCCGGCAGGCCGCCGACACCGCCGAACAGGCGTTTCTTCGGCTGGATGGCAATCAGATCAACCGTCTCGCCAAATCTGTCTGTCACCAACCGCCGGCATTCACCAATGCCATCGATCAGGCCAAGTTCCGCCGCCTGCTGGCCGGTCCAGAAAGCGCCGCTGAACAGATCATTATGGTCGCCGGTCAGCTTGCCGCCGCGCCGGTCGATGATGTGGTCGATGAATTGCCGATGAATTTCCTGCTGCAGGGATTTCAGCCGTTCGACATCACGTTCCGATTCCGGCTGGAAGGGGTCGAGAATCATCTTGTTGTCGCCGGCGGTATAGACCCGCCGGTCGACGCCGATGCGATCGATCGCACGGTCAAATCCGAACCCTGCAGAGACGACACCGATCGAGCCGATAATCGAGGCCGGGTTGGCATAGATTTCGTCGGCGCTGGCGGCAAGCCAGTAACCGCCGCTGGCCGCCACATCCTCGCAAAAGGCGAGAACCGGCACATTGGCCTTGCGGGCGAGGTCGCGAATGCGTTGCCCGATCAGCGAGGACTGCACGGGCGAGCCGCCCGGGGAATTGATGATCAGCGCCACCGCCCTGGCGTTTCTGATCGAGAACGCCTTTTTCAGCTGCGGTTCCACCGCCTCGAGCGAAATGCCGCGCCGCAATCCACCGCCGCTGGAGATCACGCCCGACAGGCGCACCACCGGCACAACCGGGCGCCGACGACGCCAGAACAACAACCGCGACATCAACCGTCAGACCCCACTGTCGCCGCCGCGCCGACGCGTTCCGGACAGCGGGCGCGCCGGGTGGATGACCGACAGCGGGGTGCCGCCCATCACCTGTTCGGCGGCATCGGTGAATCCGCCATCGTCACGGTGCAGGACCAGCCCCGGAAGGACCGCCCCCGGGCCAGTGACATCGCGGCGGACCTGTACGATGACCCGGCCTGCCGGGCTGGAATGGCGTGGCCAGAGCGGAAACAGTACCGCCTCACCAGCGCCGTTGGCATCAAACAGGCTAATCAGTTCCGGCACCCGGTCGGCGCGGCAGATGAAGGTGATTTTGGCCCGCGGCTTGGCCGCCCAGACAGCGGCCCTAACCCAGTCGGCCATTTCGGTATTGTCACCCATATGCGCCATCGCGCGGGATTCGTTCTGTGGCTTCGTGCCATGCGAATTGTGATAGGGCGGGTTGCTGACAACATGGTCGAAACTGCCGGCCAGCACCGGCGGCAGTTCGCGAATATCGGTGGTCAGAATGCGCACCCGGTTGGCAAATCCGTTGGTGGCGGCATTCTCCTCGGCGATCGCGGCGAGATCAGCCTGTTTTTCAACGGCCGTGACCTGAATCTCGCGAAGCCGGTGCGCCAGGCACAGGCAGACGCCGCCAACACCGGCCCCCAGATCAAGGATTCGCCCGCTGTCGGTGGCCACCGAGGCCGCCAGCAGCACGGCATCGGTGCCGACACGATAGCCGTCGGCGGGCTGCGTGATCTTGACAGCCTCGTTCAGCAGATGATCATGCGTCACCTGCATCATCTGCATCTCGCCATCGGCGGTATCGCTTTTGACCTTCTTAGTCATGATCGAACCCCGCCTTCGTAACCTTCAGTCATCATAGTATTCCTCTGCATCACGCAGAATTGTCTCCGCCGCCAGCCTTTGCGCCGGCGACACGGCAAGCCGCCGCGGAAAGGCCCCGATGCCGGCCTCCAGCGCCGAGATGTTGCCATCGAACACCTCGGTGCGGATGCCCGAATCCGCCAGCAGCGCCCGCAAGAAGGACAGCCGCACGGGATTGGTTGTCCGGACCAGCGTCACCATGCCACAGATATGCGCCAAAAGCCGCCATTAGCCAAGACCTGTCGCAAAAAAACCGCCATTCGGGCATCCCTGCGGCGAATTGCCTGTAAGCCGGGGCGGGCAGCTGTTTTCGCTTGCCCCGGGCCATGCCGGGGAGATACTAGGGGACAGCACCGACACTTGGATTTCCGCCAGCCATGAAGCTCTCCCCCGCCACGCCCATGCATGACGACACGCCGTCGCTCGCGCCGCTCGTCTCGATGCTGGCGGCCGACATGGACCGTGTCAATGCGACGATCCTGGCGCGGATGGACAGCAAGATTGCCCTGATTCCACAGCTTGCCGGGCATCTCATCGCTGCGGGGGGCAAGCGCATGCGCCCGATGATGACGGTGGCCGGCGCGATGCTGGGAAGCCGTGATGCCGCCGCGCGCGAGCCGGCGGTGAAGCTGGCGACGGCGGTGGAGTTCATCCATTCGGCGACCCTGCTTCATGATGATGTCATCGATGAATCGGCGCTGCGCCGCGGCCGCGATACCGCCAACGCGCTGTGGGGGAATGATGCCTCGGTTCTGGTCGGGGATTTCCTCTTCGCCCGCGCCTTCGAGTTGATGGTCGAGGCCGGCGATCTGACCGTCCTTGGCAGGCTGGCATCGGCGGCGGCGCGCATCACCGAGGGCGAAATCAAGCAGATGGCCATTACCGGCCAGCCGGACACCCCGCCAGAGGATTATTACGACGTGATCGAGGGCAAGACGGCGGTGCTGTTTTCTGCCGCCGCGGCAGCCGGCATCGAGATCACCGGCGCCAGCACGGCGCGGATCGAGGCGATGCGGGTCTACGGGATGAAGCTTGGCATGGCGTTCCAGATCATGGATGACGCGCTGGACTACACCGCCTCAGCGGATGATATGGGCAAGAATTCCGGCGATGATTTCGCCGACCAGAAGATCACGCTGCCGACGATCCTGGCCTGGCAGGATGGTGACGCGGATGAACGGTCCTTCTGGCAGCGCACGCTTGGCGACGCCGAATTCGCCGATGGCGATCTTGCCATGGCGCAGGGCATCCTGGCCCGGCATGACGCGGTGGGTCGTGCCATCAGCATCGCCCGCGGTCTCGCCGACGAGGCCGCTGCCGCGCTGGACCCGTTCATGGATGATGGTGCGACCGCGCCGCTCGCCGCCGCGCTGGCCGACGCGGCGCGTTTCGCCGCCGCCCGCAGCAGCTAGAACAGACTTACCCGGAAGTGCCGCGCAGCATCGCCGCGATATCGGTGGCGCGCCGGCCTGTCTGGGCGGCCCAGCGGCTGTCCAGCGCCTCGGCGGCGGCTTTATTCCAGTCACCGCACCGCACCGCATCGCGAAGACGGGTGAACCCGGCAAGGCGCGGCCCGCCGAGATTGAACGCCATCGAGACCAGCGCATGCCGACGCGCCTTTGATGCGCCAGCAAAGGCAGCACCGAACTGATCACCGCAGATCGATCTTGCCAGCGCGATGTCAGTCGCCAGCAGATAGTCGATCTCGTCACCGGCAAGCCCGCGATCGGTCAGGTTGCGGCCAACCCCGATGGTCAGCCTGCCGGCGGTATCGAGATAGGGGAAGGCGCGCCGCCCCTCATGCCGGGTCAACAGCCGGACCAGATCATCGCCATGATCCTCGCCATGATCATCGCTTGGCGGCATGGCGTTTCGGAGTCTGTTTCGGAGCCATTTTCGGGGCCTGTTTCGGCTGTGATTTCGGGCGGAGCTCGGGCGTTGCGGGGGCGGCGTTCCCACCGGGCAGGCTACCATTGCCGGTGCTATGGCCATTACCATTGGCGATCTGCGGCGAGATTTTCTCGACGCTGCACCCGACGACATAACCGCCAAGCCCGATCTGCAGCAGCAGCCAGGACGCGCCGCCAGCCTCTGCCGAGACGATCGCCGCCTGCGCCGCCAGCCTTTCACGCTCCAGCGCAAGCGCAAGCGCCAGCGCCAGCGCCCGGGCGGCGGCAATTGCGCCTGCCGCGCCCATAATGGCCAGGCATGAACAAGCCGTTCCGCCTCGCCCGGCCCCAGCCCGGCAAGGAATTCGTCAATCATCTCCGGCGTCGCGCCCCTGACAAAGCGCCGCCATCCGTCGACCAAGCTCTTCCACGTATCTGTCGTCATTTTCCATGCCGGTATTTACGGCCTCGCCAGCCGGCCGTGGCCCGAACCGCCCGGGCCGGCGCGCGCGTAGCAGAAACATCAGCAGACTGTCCGAATAGCGGGTCACCTCGCCAACAGCACTGCCCTGAAAGAACCGGTCCTCGCCAACGCCACTGACGGCGCGCCGGAACGCCTCCATCGCCAGCCGGTCTGCCGCCTCCTCCAGCGCATCGGCCCAGGCGTCGGCAAAGGCCCGATCACGCCGGCGCCATTCATAGCAACGCGACCGGCAGGTGCCGGCAGCGCGGGCAGCGGCACTGACATTGCCGGTTTCGCGCAATTGCAACAGAAACGCCTCCTGCCAGCCGGGCGGGGCGCCATCAGGCTGGCGGTGGCTCGTCATGGGTGTCGGATATGTGAATGATCTGATTGGCAGTATAACAGGAAATATCCTATTTTGTGTCATTTGTCAAGCTGATTTCTGATCAGGCCCGGTCAATTCCACCGTGACAAGCGCCGCAAGCGCCCGTCTATGGTCACGATTCAGCGTTGTCCGGCTGCACCGATGGCGATGGCACAGCTCGGCCCATCTGACGCCGCAGGCGCGTGCCCATAACAGCTCCCGATGGCGCGCCGGCAGGTTCCATAATAGCATCGCCAGCCTGTCCAGATCATCGATTGCCGCCGGTGACGGCCGTGCCCTCGATACGCTGCGCGTGGCCGCAATCGCAAAGCGCTCTCACGAATCATCTCCGACCAGGCGCTGCGCGTGCCGGCAGGACGTGTGTCGGCGGTTCGTGGCAGCCGACCCAACGTGTCAACGGCCCGTACAAGACGCACCGCCATCGCCCGCATCTTTGCCGTGTCACCGCCATCAGCACTGTCGCGGTCTGGCGTGCCGTTGCAATTTGCCTTACCGTTCTGATTTGAAGATATCCGCGATGAATTCATTGAGTCCGCCTCTGCCCTTGCCAGATGAAAGGAATTTTCCTATCATGCATCATGGGTTGAGCACCATGACCCGAAAGGATCAGTTGGCCTCACCTCTCCGGATCGTGAAGACAACAACGCGGACAGATCGCCAATGACAATGTTCGAGACCTCATCGCACGGCCCCTCATCGCACGGCCCCTCATCGCACCGGCCATCGGCGGCTGGCGGCGACGGGCTGGATCCGGCACGGCGGGCGGTGCGGCGCGCCGTCGACGCCACCGGGCTGACATTGAAGGAGGCATCACGCGCATTGGGGCGCAATGATGCCTATCTGCAGCAATTCCTCTATCGCGGGTCACCGCGCCGCCTTCCCGAGCAGGTGCGGCTGCGGCTTGCCACGCTCACCGGCGCCGACCAGTCGCACTTCCTTGATCCGGACCTGCAGGCATTCCAGCCGGCGCGCCATGAGCGGCTGATCTGCGTACTGTTGCATGCGGTTCATGCCGCCGCCGGCGGTGGCAGCTTTGAAAGCGAAGACGATGAGGCGCAGGCTGGCCTGTCCTTTCCGCCCGATCTTCTGCGCCGCATTACGGCGGCGCC
>Ga0181592_10003118_pt1 | contig 13711 bp, 10 predicted proteins | sample 071ome_20_FD_133755 | JGI IMG/M metagenome (GOLD analysis project Ga0181592, IMG submission 133755) | Coastal salt marsh microbial communities from the Groves Creek Marsh, Skidaway Island, Georgia - 071412BT metaG (megahit assembly) | ecosystem: Environmental > Aquatic > Marine > Intertidal...
ACACCGAGTTGGTCAAAAACCAAGCATCGTCTCCACCGTCTGAAACTTTGTCATCACGAGGTCGGTTAGCCACACCCATTTTGAACCAACCTGTCACGATGAAACACCTCGCAGCAAACTTGTAGGAAATGTATTCCAGTTAAGTAAGAACTCCCAACTTTCATTTTCAAAGTTTATCATGGCTGGTCGGAAGAAACTAATTGTTGCCGAGCCATCGAGGAAAGAAGACCAAAGTGGAACGGAGATACCCTCAGTATTCCATGAAGGCACCAGTTTTCGGATTTGTTCAACTGATTTGGTCGGACTATCAATAGCACGCAAGATTTTGTAAGGTTTCCAGTATGTTTCATTAGACTCTATGGTCCTAATTTTAGCATCATTGTAACTGTAAGTCCACAATCCTTCAGAAAGTTCATCTCTCAACGGTAAAACATCAAGAAGCCACCAGATTTCAGAAGTAGTATCAAAAACTTCTAATATCCAATGGTTAGAATCACCCTTAGAACTATAAACCAAAAATCGAGGAATTATTTTGACATGAGTAGTATTAGGCGATAAGCCGATTGAATCTGGAATATGAAGGTCTTCGGTGGAAAAAATGATTTCTTCGCTTCGGTCTTGCACCCAAATAGTCTCGCCTACAAGGTCTTCGGCTGAAACTTGATGTTCAGGACCGCCTTGATACAGAAAACTTACGAACACTCCACTTATTGTATTGGCAGCGGGTATTCTTTTATTCTGAGTTTCATTAAGTTTGTAGGGTCGGGTGAAATCTATATCCTTCATATTGAACCACGGATTACCCATGTTTAGACATGGTTCGTTTTTGATACTTAAGGTTACGCCTTGTTTAAGTGGGTGGTTTCACATAGAATAATCATGGTTTCTGTTCAAGTTCGTGGTGCTACACGTCGGTATAGAGATGTGTTGCGTAATACTTACGACTTACGATGGAACACCGACCAAAGTTGTTATGCAGGTGACATGGATTTGTCGGAACGACGACTTAAGAATCTGGTTAAGTTTTGTGAACGCTTTGGATTGGAAGTTTGGGTGGCTGGCACAAAGTATCAAACAACTTCGGTTGCTGAAGAAGATGATGACCCTGACAATTATCGTGTAGAAATTAAGCCCACTCAGAAAAAAGTTTCAGAGTTGGGAGAGACTGGTCGAGAAGTGTTGCCACCGGTGGATAAATCGGAAACGGAATGGACAGAAGTAATTTTGGAAGCCGATTCAGAAGTGTCTTTTGGTGGGTATCAACGATGGTTTGACGGCACATTGTTTGAAGAACCCAGACCTGAACAACAACAAGTCGTTCCGACCGTAGCCAAACTTTTGAGACAAGGTTATGAGAACATCATTTTGGAAATGCCGACGGGTGCTGGTAAATCGGCTTTGGCGATGACGATTCCGAAAATGTTTCGAGACTCTATGAAACCAGCAGAAGAAGGACCCAATTCATATTTGCTAACGCATCTTAAAGGTCTGCAAGCGCAATATCTTTCGGAAATGCCGTTTATGAAATCGGTAATGGGTCGTGGAAACTACGGTTGTAAGTTGCCTGTGGAGGCTGGTGAAAGAGATGCAGAAGTAGTAGAAGCGGCTCTGCAACAAGTTCGTGCAGGTATCGCTGTGAAATCTAAAGGATGCACCGCCGACGTAGCACCGTGCGTGACTATCAAAGATTTCAAGTGTCCGTATAAGAATCCTCAAAAGAGAGTGGGCGATGGTTTGGATTGGTCGGTAGCCCCTGAAAGTCTGTGTGATTACTACGGTGCTTTGACTGAAGCCCAGAACTCGGATTATTTTGTGGCTAACATGGCTTATGCGGCGGCATTAGGGTGGACACCGATGATGCCCCAAAGAGAGTTTTTGGTCGTGGATGAGGCACACAATTTACCAGATGTGTTGGTGGGTGCGTTTTCGTTGGATTTGAGCGAGCGTATGTTGGAACGATTGTTAGGTGTAATGAGTATGCCCCAGATTTTGGAACTTTCAGGTCAGGAACAAAAGGAACAGTTGGAACAACGTAATGTCAAAATGGCAGCGTGGAGACCTAAATCTGGAAGTTTTGGTTTGCCAGCGATACCAACCATGACAATGGATATGAGCGAAGATATTGTGAACAAGTGTGCGGCTGTGTGGGTAGCGTATTTGGAAGAACTGTATAGTTTGCTACAAGGTAATTTGAAGCGTAATGACTACGATGAGACTAAAGATTTGAAACTGGCTATGCGAGTGGCACATCGAATTGAAACTATTGTGGAAGGACTCAAAACAGACCGTGACAATTGGATTTGGCAAGTTAGCCCCGAAAAAACTTTCGTCAGTTTCAAGTGTGTAGAAATTAAAGATTTTGCTGAAGACTTGTTGTTGAACATTGGTCGTCGTCGCATTTTTATGAGTGCCACGATTGGTAATCCTAAAATGTTTGCCGAAGAATTGGGACTAAGCCGAGACAAAACAGCATTTGTGAGAGTGGCTTACAGCAGTTTCCCGTTGAAAAACCGACCCGTTTATACCAGAGAAACAGGAGGTTTGCTGACCCGAAAAGGTCAAACTGAAGCCGATTGGAATAAAACGGTGGAACAAATTGTAGAAATTATGGAACGCTATCCCAATCAACAAGGAATTATTTTGCCTTATACTGACCGTATCGAGCGAGAACTTTCACAACGATTGGGTGAACTGAATCGCAAACAGATGCAACGGATTATTCAGCATGACAAATCGGCACACGGCAGAGATGCCGCCATTGATGAGTGGCGAACCAGCCGAGGCGGAGTTATTATGTCCACTTATCTGAATCAAGGTTTTGATGGTAAAGAAGCGGCGTTTTGTATTGTAGTCAAACTGCCGTATCTGAGTTTGGGTGATGTGCGAACCGCTAAGAAAATGAAAGCCAATCCCGAATGGTATGTGCAACAAACGGGAATTGAGTTGGCTCAAATGTGTGGTCGAGCAGTTCGTTCCCGAACCGACCGAGGAGACACTTACATTTTGGACCCAAGTTTCTGGTTTCAATACGAGAAAGGTGTCGGTCAGGCTTTGAAGAATTATTTGCCGAATCATTTGTGTGAAAGTATTGAAAAACACGAAGGCCAAACCCCGTTGGGTATGCAACAGAAGTTTGAAATAGTCTAATGCTTTAGAGTGAGAGTGAACAACATGAAAATAGCAATAGCGGGCAGAATGGCATCTGGAAAAACGACGTTAGCAGAAGTGTTAGCAGGGATTTTAAACGGTGAGGTGGTGTCATTGGGTGGCAAAGTTAAACAAGTTGCCACGGATTTGTTTGGTATGGTAGAAAAAGACCGACCTTTGCTGCAACAAATTGGTATGAAGATGCGTGAAATCCGACCCGATGTTTGGATTGAGTATCTTGATAGAGAAGCCGAACAAAGTTCAAAAGACACCGTTATTGTAGATGATTGCCGATTTGTTAATGAGGCTCGTTGGTTTAAAGACAACGGTTGGACCGTAGTAAGACTTAACATTGATGAATCGGTGCAAAAAGAACGATTGATGACTACCTATCCCAATGATTGGGAACGACATTGGAACAATCGAAACGATGCTTCGGAAATTGAAGTAGCCCAGATTCCTGATGATTGGGTGGATTGGGAATTGTCAGGTCAAGAAACCGTAGAAAATCTGGTGACGTTGTTAAGTGCAAATCTTTAAGTAGTCTGACCGTAAAGGTATTGACATGGACTCTTTGAAGGACTTTCCTTTTCCAGAACCCGACCTTGCGAAATCAGACTTACAGAAAGGTGGTTTGTATTCTGGCAAGCCCCCAATTCTATTTAAGAATCCCCAAGATTTCGTTATTCAAATGAAATATGACGGCATCCGAGCCTTGTCGGGTTTAAACCGTGCAGGTCGTTATGTTTTAGTGAGTCGTCAAAACAATGTTTTTGAAAGTGCCAGTTTAGACGAGATTCGAAACTTTCGTGGTTCAGCCGCAGATAAGTTTCCAGCCAACGTCGTTTTAGATGGAGAGATTTATTCAGATGCGGTAGGTGCGGGACAACCGTTTGCAGATTTCAATGAATTAGGTGGTGTAGTGCGTCGTGGTGCTTACGATGCTCGTGCGCCGTTGTTGTATTACATTATTTTTGATGCTTACTTTCCTGATGCACCTAATTTGGTTTATAGCGAGCGTATGGAACGGATTCTGAAATATCAAACTAAAATGAGTCCAGCGGCTCGCAAATTGTTCCGTGTGGCTGAACCCGTAGCAGCCAGTAGATTGAAACTTCCTCGTGGCACCGATGTCACAAATACTTTGGAAGCGGCTTTGGAATACGCAGAAGATTCTGGTTTTGAAGGAATTATGGTTCGTAATCTGCGATTGCCTTACATGGCAGGTCGTTCAGGAAGTAGCCTTTACAAATTGAAGAACTTTTATGACGAAGAGTTTGAAATCGTTGGTTGGGAAGAAGCCACTAAGAAAGATGCTGGCACACCAGTTTGGATTTGCACGACTAAAGGTGGTGAAACTTTCAAAGCCAGACCGATGGGAACTTTAGAAGCCCGTAGAGAAATGTGGAAAAATCGGAACGATTACTTGGGCAAAGATTTGACAGTTAGGTTTCAAGAAAAGTCAAAAACAGGCGTGCCACGATTTCCAGTCGGTGTTACGGTTCGAGATTATGAGTAAAGTTCCCACCGTATTTCAAAATCGTAAAGTGCATCGGTTTCATAAGCCTCTCGTCGAGCATCTTCATTAGTGTAAGCATCATAGAAGGCTTCATAATCATAAACTGATGATGGAGGATTAAAGTAACGTTGAGGATTTCGGGAAGATGCGTATTGATTTTCATACCGACGCACTATGTTGAAACAAACATCAGAGACAAGGGCTGGATTGTAGTCTAACAATTTAAAAAGTCGGCGGCAGAGACGCTGTTCTTTCGCCATTAACTCAACAATGTATTCACCTTCTTCTTCGGAGATAAGTTCTTGAAAAGCCTGTGGATTGTTGATGATAGTAAGGATGGTTTGAGTCATGGGATTCCATGTGTCTGTGGCGGTTTTAAGAGCCTTCGGGATGAGGTCTAAAATAGAAGTTTGCCTTGTGTCTCCAAATTGCATTTTGGGCGGTTTGTAATGATAATACTTTTCTGAAAAATACTCATTCCAATGGTCGGCATAATTTTTCCAAATCTCTTTGAATATGGGGGTGGCAGCAGCAACATAAGAATCCAAATCAGTAGGACGTTGGTAGTAATTAAGTGCCATAGTGTAAGCAGGATATTTGATTAAGTCAGGGTGCGATGTGTTCAAACTTATCAAGTAGGAAGCATCATCTTCATCAATCCAAATACCATTGGATTCTAAAACGGCTAACATATCATTTACACTCGTTATGGAGTGAGATTCTGAGTCTTCGGCTTGCATAATGGCTTGACCGTGATACCAATTAAAATAATCTCCAGTTTCTAAGGCACGGGAAACTGTCAGTAAGTTGTTACCGAAAGTTCCAACGAAAGCAGCGAGTTCATCTGGGTCGTTGGTATCAACAGGCCACGGTGCTACTACGGGGTCAAAGAAAACTTGAGAACCGTCACTTCGGAAACCAAAGTTTTCAGGATTGCGAACATCTCGAACTACGAAGCCTCGTGCCAGTAAATAACGAAGCAGTTGTTGGTAATCTTGATTTTCTAAAGGTTTAACGTCTTGGTCATATCGCTCACAGTAATCGTTAGCATCGGTGCAAGGGATGGCTTCCATTTCCCAAATTGCATACGGTTTTCCAGTTCGCAAATCTCGTAAAAGTTCGTAAATCTCGTCTTGCCAGCCAAAGTTTTCGGAACTGGTAATCAATTCTCGGCGCAGAGCAGGGTCCACAAAACTTTGTGTAAAGGAATAAACTTGAGGTAGTGACGGTGGTGTGTCTCCTTGTTTGGCTAACTGTTCAAACAATTGGGCTTGTAACAGATTAACAGAGTATAAACTTCTTTCATAACTTCCGACAGCATACTGAGACAACGGAAGTGTGGGTAAGGCTACAATTTTGTAGAAGTGCTTGGGATTATCCATGTTTTGCAGCACAAAGCCAGCCTGACCTGCACCTACTAAACGTCCAAATCTCATAGTTAATACTTCCAGAAGTCTTGGCGGTCATCCACGATTTCGACTTCTGCACCAAAAGATTCTCTGCGACGGGCATTTAGCCAAACCAAACCAACTATGCCAGCCGTAATCAAACCAGCACTCATTAGATTTTTGACCCACAAAGTTTCAGATTTGAAAGCAATCGAACCGTCTTGAGGTCCTTCTAAATCAACAATACCCATGTAACCCATATCTCCGAGAACATCTTGGAAAGCAAACCAATCAACTCCAGACTGATTAACAAGGCTACCGTCAGCCGCATTGGAGTTTTGACCTGATTCACGAGTAATGCTCATAGCATCTACGCCGGGATTGCTACGCTCCATCGCTTCAAGTAAAACTTGTCGGTTAGGGAAAACCAGAGTTCGCACTCGGTTGTGAATAACCTTCTTGCCAGTATTGGTGTCTAACTGTTGGTGTGGATAGACTAAGAATTGAACCACACGTTCATCTTGGTCACGACTGTTGATAAACTCACCACAAATATCGGTAGAAGAAAAGTATTGACGACCTGTGTAAATCTTACCATCTTTGAGTGGGTGGCCGTGGATAGTCCACTTACGGTCTGTTAAACCGTTTTTGACGGCATCTTGGGCGGCTTTAGTAGAGGGATTAACTTCGATGCGACTTTCGCCACCGAAACTGGGTTCTCCGAGATAATACTGGCCGTCTTTGAGATAAACATAACACATCCATTCTCGTTCTTCATTGGTGTTGTCAGAATAAGTTTTCATGTCTTCTAAGGCTTCTTGAGCAAACATATTAAACTCGTTTTGCCAATCCGTCATGGTGTCACCTGAATACTCATGGTCGCTTCTGATACTTAAAGACTTTTCTATGAACTGGAGCGAACCTTTAAATAGTCTGGCCGGATACAGACTAACATGGCAGAAGTATTGTGGCTGAGTCTTCAATCTGGAGAAATCAAATGGGGCAAAGAAGACCTGTATTTACAAGGCGATTCTGAATGGGTGCCTGTGTTTCGAGTTTTGATGCCAGATGGCAGTTATCGTGAATCAACTATGAGCAGTTTCTTCAACTTTTTGGAAAAGGATTTGTTGATGGCAGAGATTGACTTCAATGAAGTTACGGGTATGACCCAAATTGAGGGTGCTTCTTTGTCGCTGGCTCAGAAAAATCTGTATTACACGGCCATCAATCAGTATTTGTATCTTAAAGCAGGACCTCGATTTCCAATCGTTGATGTGAAATACAAGCAAAATGTTCAAGAATGGCCTGACCGAAAACTTTGGATTGAAAAGAAAAGTGCTGACAATGAAACCTCCGATGAAAAAGAAGAAGGTGGTGGCGGCGGTTCTGATAAGCCCGGTAAGCCCGGTAAGCCCGGTAAGCCGAGAATCAATCCTTTCAAAAAGCCATTACCGGGACCTTCTAAGTTTCCACCCGTTCCGGGACCCGGCCCAGAGCCAGATGACCCACCTCCATTCCCGGGACCTGAGCCATTTTTGGGAGAGCCAAGTCCAGATGGAATCCCGATGCCCGGTGGCGACGATATTTCAGATTCTACACCGATTTCGGAGATGATGGATACCATGTCACAGGCTCAAAAAGAAGCGATGGAAAAAGGCAAAAAGGATGGTATGAAATCCAAAGCGGAAAAGAAAGCCAAGATGGAACAAGGAGCGCAGCAAGCCGAACAAGGTAAGAAAAATGCTCAAGATTTCTGCGAGCAATCAAAAGGAAAAGACGGTTCTGGCGAAAGTAGTCAAGAAGATGGAAGCGAGACTGGAAACGGGGGTGCTGATGGAGATAGCGGAAGTGGAGGAACTTCAGGAGACTCTGGTGATTCTGGTGATTCAGGAGATTCTGGAGACAGTCCTTCCGACAAATCTGACTTTGAAAATTGTGCCGAAGCAGCGAAGAATGCGGTAGATGGCGCACGTCAATGTTGTGAAAATGCTGACCCGAAATCACAAAGCGACTGTGATACTGCGGAACAAGCCAAGCAAGATGCTCAAGACGCTCTCGATGCTTACAAGGAGGCGGTCACCGAAGCCCAGAAAAACGGAGATATGAGTCCTTCAGAAGCCGAAAGCCAGAAAACTAAGGCCGATGCTCTTAAAGAAGCGGTGGATGCTATGCAACCCGGTAAATCTACTTCACCTACCAGCATGGCGGCTCAAGAAGCCGAAGCCCATAATGAGGCCGCCCAAGAATCTGCTCAAGAAGGTGAAACTTTGGAATCTGCTGATGAAGCGATGGCGGCCAAAGAAGCCGCCGACCGTTGTGACCAAAAAGCCGACCCTCGCAATTCTGAAGACCAAGCCAATGCACGTCGAGCCGATGAAGCCGCAGCCGAGGCTTTGGAAACTGCTTTGGAAGAGGCTCAAGATTCAGAAGACTTTGACGGTGGTTTAGAAAGTTTGCTACAAGAAGCGTTAGAAGAAGTGGAACAACGACAAGCCAACCGTGATGAATGTTTGAAAACGGCAAAACAAAGTCAAACTTTGTCGCAAGAAGTCAAGGATTACGATTACTCCTCTGGTTTAGACCAATCAGAACAAACTGAAGAACAAGCGTTGGAGGCCACAGATTTGGCTGAAGAAGCCTTTGAACAACAAAATCCATCGGATGACAAACATCGAGAAGCCGTTAATGAAGCCATTGAAGAGGCTATTGAGGCTTTGAAAACTTTGCCAGAGGAAACCGATGCCGTCAAAGACGCTTTAGACCGATTACAAAGATTGATGCAAAAGCAAAAAACCAATGAAACTAAAGCCAATGAAAAATGGGGTGTCTGGAATCTGGATGAACGAAGTTGGGTTGAAGTAGCGGGTGGTAGTCCGTTGCAGTTTGATGATGAAGAAGAAGCCAAAGATTGGCTAAATGCCCGTGGAGGGATGATTTGATGAAAGCCAAAATTGTAAATCTGGATGGAAATTACTCAAGACCTATTATAACTGATGATGGGGAAACATCCAGCGTAGCGGAATACTTTGAATATCACCGTGATTATCAACCTGCTTCTTTGGGCGTTGGTTCAATTGTGGATGTTTTAGAGGAGGACCCCGAAGAGGGTGGTTATCCAGCCGAGTGTATTCTGATTAGCAACAATGAATCTAACCCTTATGGCCGCACGGATTGGTATTTGGGATTATTACCCAGCAACTTACAAATGATTTCAGAACCCTCAGTTTCAAAAAGAAACAGGGGTGAAGTTAGAGTCTATAAAGATGAGAAACAAGAAGGGTTTGATAACTCAGGTTTGCCTGATGAGATGCAAGATGCTTACGATGAGGGTTGGAATGAAGGCATGAGTCAAGAAGAACAATTTGCTAACATGACTCCCGAAGAATACCAAAGAAAATTAGGACCCGCTACTAAGATTGTGAACTTTAACGGCCAAATGACGTTGTTCGAAAAGAAAGAATACAATGGCAAAATGACTGAATATGTAATGTCTCAGATTCAATACGGATACGCCCCACCGACACTTGGAATCGGTTATGAAGTTAATCTCATTGATTGGATTCAAAATCCTAATCCTGACCAATATGTAGTGGTTTCTTCAGAAGAGTTAGTGCCAGAATGGATGGCCGCAGGTAGTATCATCGCTGCACAAGGTCATTGGACATTGTTTCTTCGTAAAGAGAATCTGGAAATGTTTCAACCAGACCCTGTTTTGGCTTCGGCACAATTAGAGTTGGCAGAAGACTTTGAAATGATGGGTGAAATTGCAGAATTGGACCTTGGTATGTTAGATGTAGAAACTTTGCGACAGTATTTGGGTCGAGATATAATGATTCAGGGTCGTGGTGAATTGTATGTTCAACCATCCACAGGAAAACTGCTGAAAATGGAAAGTCCTGAACGTGGTTGGAAAAAGGTTCTACAAATGAAAGTTTTGGGTGAGAAGATGCCCGCTACTTTGCCCAATCTGGTTTCGTTGGCTAAAGCCAGCAGCAAAGTTTCTGTGATTTCAGAAAGTGCGACTCAAGTTGTGCTGGAATCCTCTGATACTAAATTGGTCAAGGCTTTGAAGAAAGTATTCCAAGTAGAAGTTTCGGGAAGCACCATTGAAGTTCAATACTGAGTTGGTGATATGACAAAAACTCTTTCGTCGCAAAAGTTGTTGAACTGGATAACTGGTTTTGATAACTTGGATGATTTTGAACTAATGAGAGTTACCATTACGGCTGACCGTGAGAATCCAAATGGAAAGTTTCCAAAAGAACGAGCCGCATTGTATTCAAAAGCATCTATTTCTCGTCGAAATGTTTTGAATAGGGCTGCTGGTGGTTTAGTCAAACAATGGGCTGATGGAAGACTGGGTAAAAAATTGTCAGACATACCTCAAGACCAATTACCAACCTTGATTTTTTGTGACATTGATGAGTCACAACAAGTGGTGCAAGTAGTAGAATGGTTGGAAACTGAAACTTGGAAGTTTCAAGAGAACAATTATTGGGTTGTGGGTAAATGGAACGAAAGTCCTACGGCAACAAAAAAGTTTGAATGGATGGCGATAATACCCAGACGTGGAATGAGCAATAGCCCTGCCGTAAGATATTTACAACCTATCAAAGTCAAGTCCTCGGTTGAGATAACTGAGGAACAAGTGGATGAGGCTTTTGGTGAGTTCCTTACATTTATGCAAGACATAGAATCGTATTTAACAAATCCTGAATCTAAGTTGGGTTCAAAGACAATTTATTTTATGGCGAAAATCAATTTAGAATCCGTAGCACGCATTAGTCCCTTGTAAGACCCAAGACCGAAAATTGTCCTGTGGCTCAAGTTTATATGGGTGATTCACTAATGGGGAATTACGTCCCAGCGAGGTGATGAAGCGAACTGACATGACAACCATCGAAATAGATTCCATGCGATTCTTTAAGTAGGTGATTGCCCATAGTAAGTTTGCCCACAACACAACAATGGGGCCAAAAAACAAGAAAACAAAAGGTGAAAAATATGAGTGATGTAGAAGCATTTTTGAACGAACTGGAAAGCATTGACAACGACCGAAAAGCCGAGCGTGCCGCAGCCCGTGGCCCTCGCACCGTGTATGAGGTAATCAAGCCCGAAATGGGTAAGGTTTATCAAAACTACACGCTGGTTTCTTTTAACGAGACTACCAGCCCTCTCGGTTCAGAGAGCATTTGTCTCCGCCTTGTTGCTCCCGGCAACGATGGTGAAGCAGAAGCAGGTCGCCGTGTCAAGTTCTATGTGAACGGCTACGAAAAGCAAGACTTTGAGCGATTTGTTCGCCAAAACAACCTTGTGACCAAGAACGACGAAGACGATGGTAACACTTACCACCTTCCAGTCCAATTGGATTTCCTTCGCAAGATGAACGACTCTGCTAAGAACGCTGGTCGAACCTTCAAGAGTTTCCACGGTATCATCCGTAACGCTGACTCTGAGGCTCTCCGTGAATCTCTTCCAGAAGTTCCTGAAGACCAAACCACAACCGAGCCATACGTTGCTCCAACTCCAACTGAAGAGTGAAACTGATTCAGGCTGGTCCTGAGTCTGCATTCTCCCGTTCCACTACGGCGTGCGTAGCATTTAGGCTCCTGAGTCTTCGGACTCGTAAGGTTCCTCGTTGCGCCAAGCCGGTGAATTGGGCTTCGGCCTTGATTCTCAAAACTTGTGGCTACGGTATTGCTTCGGTGGTATCGAGTAGCGAGGTAATGAGTTCAACCAACCGGGGGGCTTACTCACATCGGTTTCTCGGCGTGGGCTTTGGCTCTTTGAACTCGGCGGAACACCTTTTCTGTTGATGGTCCTTGACTTGAGGGCAGAACAGAAAGGTTGCGATGGTTTATGAAGGTGATTGGACATAGTTTGGATATGAGTTTTGGGAGGTGCGACAGTTATGTTGCCGATTCCTAATCAAATCGTGGAGTTTGTTTCGGAAACTGTAAAAGGTTATCGAAGTATCAACGCTGACATCGGTAAGATTTACGCTGCCAAAATTGCGAATCCCACTTTGTTAAGTGGTTCGGGCGTAGTTCTGAAAATGGAAGAAGGTCCTCTGAATCCTAAGAAACCTGTGGCCGACGAATCGGTGATTCGGTTCACGCTAAGTGATGGTCAGTATTCGGTAGAATGTTTGGCTCACAACGGCCCTGAACGGGGTCGGATGATGGGTTTGCATCGGATTGGTTGGAACGTCGGTGGTTCGGAATGGTTAGGCGACGTGTTGATGTTGCTAACTGAAAGTGTTCGGGATGGCAAGCAAGTTGAAGTGTCTGGTTATTACGAGATGTTCGGTCGAGACAAAGTTTTCGTTGTAAAAACGGTGCGACCTGCGGAAGCACGAACTGAAAGTCAGATGACTGAGGAACAGTTTGAAACATTTGTGGAATTGTGTCGTGAGGCAGGACCCGGATACCGACCCTTAGAATTGATGGTTCGGGATGATACTCTGTGGTCTAAGTTATACGCTGATTTACCGATTAAATACGCCACGATGCTGTTTTGTCTCAGTCCTCAAAGCAAACAAGATATGTTGCACATAGGCATTGTAAGCAGCATGGGTGAAGGTAAAGACCACCTCATTGAAACGGTGATTGAACCGTTAGTGCCTTGTGGTGTAGCCAGCACGGGAAAACTTTGCACAATTCCGGGGTTATTTGGAGCCATGAATGGTGAAGACTTGAACTCGATTGAATTAGGTCTCATTCCGAAAATGGACAATGAGCGTATTGCGGTGTCGGAGTTTCAAACATGGAATCAAGATGTGTTCGGTGAATTGATGAATGTGTTGGCTAACGGTAGTTTCACCATGCAGAAAGGTCAAGTTGATACCAAAAGAACGGCACGCACGAACTTTTTGTTCTTGGGCAACCCTCCGAGACAATGGAAAAAAACGGAGGCTGGGTCTGACAAAGATTCAAAAATTGAAAATCAGTTGGGTATGCTGGCGGCTTTCGGTGAATACACTTATCAATTGATGAGCCGATTAACGCTGATTTTCGCCAGAATGTCGCTCACCGATGGTGAGGATACCGATTATTTGATTGAAGACAAAATCATGGACTCTATGAACGGAGTGTATAAGAAAGAAGACTTTAACCAAAATCTAACGATGTGGCGGAACTTTTTCCGAGAATATCTAAGGTATGTTTCGGCTATGGACCCAAATTATGATTCATTAAGAACCGAGATTCGTGAAACTATGAATAGAATCAAAAAAACACCTGTGTTTAAAGCGGCTTTCTTGGGTGGTGGACGTGCTACTCGTGATTTCCGAAAGTTTCAAGAGTTTGTGAATCTGTGTAAAGGAATTGCTCGATTGAACGGTGAACGTGAAGTTTCGGTGACCAGTCTAACAAATGCTGAAAGATTGTTTAATGAAAGTATGGCTACGCTGGAAGGTGATGAGGGTTGGAAATACATGATTCTTGGTGTAGAACAAGGAGTAGCCACTATTCATCATCGTTTGCTACATGGTGGAAAGAATGGAACCTACGATTCATTGAAACAAATGATGGATGTGGTGATGTTTTCAGAACGTGACTGGGATGTTATGGTCAAAACAGGACTCTTAAATCCGGGTGGAAACAAGTTTAAAGGCAAATGGTCTGGTTGGGTTGAACTCATTAAGGCCGAAGGCGTA
>Ga0181592_10003128_pt1 | contig 13693 bp, 18 predicted proteins | sample 071ome_20_FD_133755 | JGI IMG/M metagenome (GOLD analysis project Ga0181592, IMG submission 133755) | Coastal salt marsh microbial communities from the Groves Creek Marsh, Skidaway Island, Georgia - 071412BT metaG (megahit assembly) | ecosystem: Environmental > Aquatic > Marine > Intertidal...
ATTAATGCGTTCTGCTTTTTCGTTCATTGTTCTTCTCCAGATTTAGTGAGTAGTGCTGCCCCTGCGAAAGAGGCAAGTAGAATACCAGCAAGGGCAAGTAGTTCCATTAGAGGTTTTCTTCTTGTTCAGTCAGGATAACGCAATCCGATTTGGGATATGCGACACAGGTGAGGACAAACCCATCTGCGATTTGGTCATCGTCCAGGAAGGACTGTTCTTCATTATCAACTTCACCTTCGATCAACTTACCAGCACAGGCGGAGCAAGCGCCAGCTTTACACGACGAAGGAAGGTCAACGCCTGCTTCTTCAGCAGCCTCAAGGATGTACTGATCCTCTTCACATTGAATAACGGTCTCGGAGCCGTCGGGAGTGCGGAGAGTAACATTGTAAGCCATAGGTAGAAATACTTAGAAAATACCAAAGAACAGTTTACCAGTACTTGCGTAGGAAATCAAGCCTGCTACGATACCCATCATTGCCCAACGACCATTAGTGCGCTCCTTGACCATATTAGGAGTCAACATCCCGTAGTTCTCATAGTACATTACGGGTTCTTTGGCAAACATATTCTGTTGCCCGTACTCATTAGTTGTTACAGTCATTATAGTTTTGTGAAGAACTGTTACAATATTATATAGCAAATATAAAGGGGGCGCAAGCCCCCTTTTGTTCGGATATCCTAACCTGGTTGAGACGGTTCTGTAACTCTACTTAGATAAGGGTCATAAGTCATCATACTTGATATATTCAAATCTGGTCCCCTTTGCTGCCAGTAATTCAAAATAGCACTATGACTTTGACGATGAAAAACATCAATGTGTTCCGGATGAATAGAAGATCCCAATTCAATTTTATATAAGAAAATAGGAACAGCATATGTGTTTCCAGAATTGTAAATCAAATCATCAGCAACTGCTCTTGGTTTAACACCATTATCTAATTTGTACTTATCATCCCTAACATGATGTCTGAGAAGTTTTTCAGCATGATGACGAGTAATCATATAACATGCTGTAGAAAAATCATTAACAAATCTGCGATGAAGATTTACATGAATATTACCAGTACAAATAATTGCTAACTGAACAACATCCCAATCATATGGAAGTTTAGATAAGAATTCTGTCCACCCAAAATTCCAAAACTTTGCTAATTGGAGATCAACATCATCTTCCATAAAGACAGCATAAGGACTATCGGAGGTTTCCATCCAATGCTTGATAGCCTTTAAATGGGAAGTTGTGCATCCAATCTCACCAGAAGTCATATCAGAGGGATATCTACCCTTAATAATATCACTCAAATCATCGTCTCTACCATCATAGGCAGAGATTCGAGTATAGTTTTCGATTTCCCAATACTTAAATTGATCCTCCATATACTGTCTTCTTTCTGGTTGATCATCCAGATTCAAATAGTATATTGGACCAAAGTTTTTAAGTTTATATGCTGCTTTGTTTTTGTCCATTATATTCTTTTCCAACGATCGGGAATCAAATCTTTAGTATCTTTGTCAGAGTTATTATCACCAAACCATTTAATTGGTGCTACAACATTATCAGATTCAGATAACCAAGCACCCCACCATGAGAATGAAGAGTTGGCAATAATATGGTATTTACACAAACTCATCAAACAAAGATCTACATACTGATCACCAGATTCGGATATCATGAATCGATCATCAGAAAATAATTCTTGATTGCTGCACCATTCTGGATCATCTGAAAAAATAATTACAGGAAGATCTGAATCAAAATCTTGCAATGCTTGAGAATAATAATCAAGATCTAAAGAAGTGTGATTTGGATTAGTAAGATAATCTGTTCTTCTAACATGAAGACTGATTGCCTCACCAACAGAACCAATCATTTCTTTACATGGCTCTAATATTTCATCCTTAAAAGAAAAATCCGAGAGAATCTCATCTTCAATATGTTTGAAATATTTCTCAGACTGAAAAAATCCAGCGAGTGTTATTTCATCTGGACACATGTTGAAAAGAATTTCATCAAAATGAAAATATTTTTCTTCAACTACAGGAGCATAACCACGATCCAATAATTTAATATTTTGAGGAGATACACTGCTCATTTTAAAAGGATAGAATAATTCTATCTTCATTTCAAATCCATAAGGATCTTGAACTATTTGATTGTGATTTGGAATACAAAAATCATATCCACGATTACGAGAAATACCTCTTAAAGAAGCATACTGAAACATTTGGTTTCCTAGACGACCAAGCTTTCCAAGGTAGTTAAACGCTAGCATTTAGTTCACCTCTCCTCTTCTTAAGATAGTCTTGATCATTATAATATCTGATTATAGCATCCATGTCTAGTGTTCGAATAACCTGCCACAATTTATGATTATCCATAAACTTTGGATTATGATAGTGAGAATTAAAAGTCCTACCGTGTTCAAAATGATACACAAAATCTTTTACTCTACCAACATTATATCCTAAAGATGGAAGACGATAATGAAACTCACAGTCTTCTGCTCCCCATGAAATGAAATTTTCATTCCACATTCCAGCATCAATTTCAACCTGTCGTTTAATCATTTGCCCCCATCCCATTACAGATGGTTGGAGTTTGCACCCCGATTTCAGAATATTCAAATCAAACTTTGACTGAACAAAGGAATTAAAAAGGTCTGTTGGATATTCAACTGCCCACTGATATATTCCACATCCATAAGTGTATACAGCATCATAACCATGTTCGGTTATCATTTTATATGCAGTATGATAACTTGAAATTGGATAAACTACATCAACATCATAATTATAAACAATTTCAGTATCAGAAGCGACAAGAAGATCGTTTAAAATTCTGGTTTTATGAAAAAACTTTTCGTCAGACTGTTCAAAGATATGAGTTATATTTTTAGGAATTTGACCAAATATTTTTTCAAAAATTGGCACTACTTGTTTTCTAAAAATTGATTGTTTATCAACCTCTTTAATAAGAATTTTAGACTCTGGAAAATTATGAGCCAAATATCCGACAGATGTAATTACATTTTTTAACCTATCTTCACTTTCAATTCTACACGGCATTAAAAATGTTAGGTTCATGCTTCCACCTCCATCCAATTATTTGGAAACAAATCGCTCATATTATAATCCTTATATTGATCTCCAAACCAAACACTTGGATATACAATTGGTTGGGATGGATTTTCAATTAACCAAGCACCCCACCAACTCATTGTACTATTAGCAATAATACCACCAGTACACAGAGACATCATACAAAGATCATAATAAGGTATCAGCGCCTGTTGTCTACCAAATAAAGTATCACATGTTTGTGGGTACAATTCTTTGTATTCAGAAAGCATAAAACGTTCACCTTTAAAAAACTGTTGCTCCGAACACCAATCGATATCATCGGAAAATACTAATACAGGAGATTCCTCTTTGAAAAATTTTAAAGCCTCTTCATAATATGAAAGTGGACAAATTGGATGCGCATTAGGATTAACCGCATAATCTCCCCGACGAACATGAATAAAAATAGGATCTTCAAATTCATCTACAATCTCTTTACATGGTTCAAGAATTTCTTTCTTGAATGTAAAATCCTTTCTAATTACATCACGTATATTTGAAAAATATTTTTCTGTTGTAAAATAGTCATGCAGATTTATGTTGTCGGGACAACTATCAAAAAACTCTTGAATGAAGTGAAACTGCCCCGTAGTAATACTTTGAGCATTTAAAATTCCGAAGTTTTTTTCTTCTACAGACCCCATTTCAAAACAATCAAAGAGTCCATAATTAGAATCTCCATAACTATCTGGACGAGGAATCATCCAATCAAAACCACGATTGGCAGCAATTCCACGTAGTCCAGAATACTGAAACATCTGATTTCCAAGACGCCCATTAGATCCAAGGCGATTATAACTAATAGTCATTATTTTTTACGAACGTAAAGAGCATCACCCCAAAGAGTACCAGACCAATCAGTTTCTACTCTCTCCATATTATAATCTTTTAGAAACTCATCAAGATCTTCTACAAATGCATTACCTTCATAGAGTTCATCACGATTAATTTCACAGTAAACATAATCAACATGCTTCAGAGTTTCAGCACCACCCTTAAGAACTTCAAGTTCATAACCCTGAACATCCATATTAATAAAATTGAAGTCTTTTGTATCATCCAAAAAATTATCCAATCTTTGCATCTCTACTTCTTCAATACCCGGAAATTTCACTGCCGGATGCAACTGTAAATGAACCTTTGGTTTAAGCACAGAACTACTAATCAAATTATTATCACTTAGATACATGGTGACATTTTTCTTATCCTCATTTCCAAGAGCAACCTGATATGCTTGAATATTTGCATTCATATTCTGCATCTTTTCTTCAAGAACCTTAAAGTTATAACTAACTGGTTCAAACATTAAAATGTCTTGGACACCATTATCAATATACTCTTCGATTTCTTGACCGTGATGAGCACCAATATGAATGATACCTTTAACATCCATATTGTATTTTTTTACCATTGTAGTAAAACTAAGTATCATGATTCTTGTAAGTAGGTTTTGTAAATGTTGTCTTCATTTATTGGAAGATTCTTAATGATTTCCAAATTTTCTTTAATAGCATCTATCTTATCATAATAAAGTTCTGGGGTCAATTTAGATACATCAAAATCATCAGTTAATGTAATAATTCCATCAGGATTAAAAAACTTTTCAATGTCTGGAGCACCATAATAGATTGGTATAGTTGCAGTTGCAAAGCAGTCCTGAACTTTTTCTGTGAAGTAAGATCCATATGAAGAGTTCTCAATCGCAACCGAGAACATATAATCAACCAGACCTTCTTCCTTAGAGTGGATTTCGTTGAACCCGCGACCATAAAAGTCAACTCTACCCTGAAGTCTTTGTGCCCAAGACAATCTGTGCTGATGACCAGCACACATAACTTTATTGGAACAAATCATAGAAACCAATTTACTTTTTTTATAGAGTTTTGGTTCAGTGATCCAACTTCCATACAAAGGAGCAAATTTAAACTTTTTATGCAATCCAAGCAAATCGGTATTATGAGTAAAGATTGCATCATAAACTCTAACATAGTGAAGATAGTTTCTCTTTACATCTTCAACTACTTGCGGTTTGATATCTCTTGATTCCAACAACAAAGCATATTTTTTCTTGCTTATGTTATCATCAAATGCTAATCCAATATATTCATCTACATAAAAAGTTTCTTCTGCACCAGAGTTAACCCACTCTATGCATTGAGATTCTTGTTTATGAATTGATGATGCTTTATTTTCACCATCATAATTATTGAATCCACCACCTATCAAATTATACTGTTTTTTAGTAATCATATATAATAAAAGATTGAAGAATATTATGAAGGTTTTATCATTTTCATTATGGGGCAATAACCCAAAATATACAGTTGGTGCAATAAAAAATTCAGAACTTGCTAAAAAGTTTTACCCAGATTGGGAAATGAGACTATATCATAATGATTCTGTACCTGACTATGTATTAGAGCAGTTAGAGGGAAATAATGTAACTTTAGTCAATACAGAACAAGATCTAACTCATTGGAATGCACTCTGGAGATTTATTCCAGCATCAGAAGACATTGAGTGTATGATCTCCAGAGACTGTGATTCTCGATTATTTGAAAGAGATGTTGTAGCAGTAAATGAGTGGTTAGAGTCTGGTAAAATGTTTCACATTATTAGAGACCATCCAGGTGGTCACATGTGGGAAATTAATGCTGGTATGTGGGGATGTAGAGGTGGATTTCTTACAAATTTAAAAGATCAAATAGAAAATTATATGTCTAGTAAATCTAACTTTGATAGATCTATTGATCAATGTTTTTTAAGAGATGTCATATACCCCAAAGCCAGAACCAATTTATTTTCTCATGATGAATATTTTGGTTATGAAAATTTTTCTACAAACATTAAAAGAGATAGAAAATTAGATAATTTTGCTTTTATTGGTGAACCTTTTGATGAGAATGATAATCAGATATCAAACCACCGAGACATGATTCGTCAAAGATACTGAAGACCTTCGGGTAAAATTTTCTTAGTATGAAGAGACATATTCTTTTCATATATCTGATTGTCTTGTGGATAAGGCATTGCAACCTTTCCAGCTGGGAGTGAACACACTTTTACATGTCTAAGATTTTTAACTTTATATCCAAAATGATATGCTCTATGCGCCATATCACCATCTGCACAATAATATTGATATTCGGGATTATACATACCAATTTGTTTAAAAATTTTCTTATGATATAATCCATAATTCATCACAATTTCACCCCCACTTTCAGCAAGATTGCATAGGCACCATCCATCAGATTGATCATTTCCTCTCAACCATTCTGGATTTTTTGAATCATTATAAGACCCATATTTCCAATTAAACAAATAAAAGTCGTGATTTGAATTAATTTCCAGGAAAACTTCTGACCAGTCATTACAAAGAATTACATCATCATTCCACTGACATACTATATCATGACTAGATTCTTGAATTCCTAAATTCATAAAGTGGGGATATGAACTTCTACCACCAACTTCAATCAATTTAATTCTAGGATGATTAACTTCCTTAATATAATTAACTGTCCTGTCTGTACTTCCACCGTCAACTAAAACAAGTTCCAATCTTTCATCAGAAAGAACTGTATTAGCAATAAGAGTTGGAAGCATTCCAACTCTATTAAGAGTTCCTGTTACGATACTAATCATTTGTTTAAGTAATCAATAAATTCAAAATTTTCTACTCCCAGTATAAGTGCTAAAAGACTTACATTTGAAAAACTGTATAAGAAATATTTACAGGTTGAAAGTAAGTAAACACTAGATAATACTTCTTCATTAATTTTAGAACGATCCAAACAGTTGTGGTGAAGTGACTGGGAATTTGAACTAATTTCTAATGATGGATCATATATTATTCTATCACTATACCTATTCAAAATCAAGTCTAGATATTTTTTATCGTCCGTACAAAGAAATATTTTTTTATTATCAAATTGATCTATTAAACTAAAAATTTTATCTATTTCCAATTCCGGTAATTCATTCTTTTTATCCGTTCCTCTTATTTGAATTCCCAAGGTATTATCATCGATTCCAAGTTCTATTCTTTTATCTTCAAATTTTTTTAAATACTTATCTTTTATTTTAAAAATATTTGAATAAATTTTGTTTTTAATTTTAAGATTATCTACATTAGCTGGAGTGTGTGCATTGTAGTGACTTTGATAAAGTTGGTTTGAAAAAAATTTTTTTAGCCAGTGATCACCCATATCATAAAATATATCAGTCTGGGGTGAGATATTCTCAAACAATTCCAAAGTCTGTTCTTCATCAACTACAAGATTAAAATTATCATTTTCAATGTAATGCTCTAAGGCCATATCGATTATTCCACATACAATAGAACAAAATCCTTTGTAAGAATAATTAAATCTTGGATCAGAATATGTAATATATCCAGTCTTAGTAGATGAAATTGAGATCATTTTTACTTAAAATAGGTAGACCATCACTATAATCTCTCAGATATATGTGAAGATGTATTTTTGGTTTTTCTAATTCTGTAGCATTTACAAACTCAGAAAATGCTGATTGGAACATGTGAATCTCTTCAGCATTTTCCATAATCTTTCTGTAATTATACATCAAAAATCTATTATCATTATAATTCAAAGTTTTATCATATTTTATAATTTTAAATCCTTTCGGTAATCTAGACTGATCAATAATCAAAGGTCTTAAATGGTGTTTATCATCGTCAATTACAAATATATATTTCTCATTTTCTGGATTGAAGTAATTATAAACATAGTTTTCCATTTCATCATCTCGTTCACAATAAAAATTATCGACTTTCATTTCTGGATCTAGACCATGCATCTTATAAAAAGCCATATCAAATCTGGTGTTTAAACCATTCATTCCACCAAATCCAACAGTAATAACATCATCACCAATATGGTTAGAATGAATATAATTGCTTATCTCATGATCTGCATTTGATGGATGATCACCAAAGGGCATTATTTCGAGATTGGAAATATCTCTAAACATAAATTTTACATTTTCATAATGCATACCAGAAGTAAACAAAACTACTTCATCATTTTGTTTACAAAAATGTCTGACTAAGGCATTACAAATAATATGATCACCCAAACCAAGATGTTGTCTAATATATTTTTTAGTCATAATAATCTTTAAAGAAAGGAAGGATAATCTGTACAAATCCCATACGCGGATTTATGCTCAACAATATTGGAATATTCTGAAATATCTTTTGTTGAAAGAAGTGGAATAATTACACTTGAGTCAATTTTTTGGGTCAAATCATGCAACCATATATTTCCTGTTGAAGTATATGTAAATGGATCTTCAGTATGACAAAATGATCGATAAATCCAACAATCCTTTGCTGCATTAAGATTTTTACAGTGAATCCAAAGATTATTTCTCCTTTCTCTAATCCACCTATGAGTTACTTTGTACTGTGGTTCATCATGACCCAACCACAATTCATTATCAATAATTCTCAAATCAATCTCAACATCATACCCATTACCAAGAGCGCAATCAATATAGCTTGGGCGATTTTCTTTATCTTCAATTGGGCCACGAATATTTCCGCGATGTGAAATTATTTTCATAATTCTTCAATCCTCAATGACTTATCTTCAATAAACAAATCGTAAAATGGTTTATCTACCCTTAGCTCATGATACTTTGCGCCCCACTCATCAAGTTGGTTCTTAGTAAGTTCCGTCCAATCAATTTGTTTTCTAGATCCACGAGCAGTCCAATAAACAATAGTATGACCTTCATCATAAAGTTTATTGATCTTGTCTATATTTTCTTTAATTGGTTTTGCTTTGGTATAATCGTGAGTTGTACCAAAATCTATTGATGTTTCTCTATGACAGATAGTTTCATCAATATCAACATAAATTACTTTCATGTTCTAATAATTTCCTCAAATTATTTAGATCTACCTTCCAGGGAGAGTTTAAACCACCAGAGATAGAAAGAGCATTATCATTATCAACACTCTCCCGAATTTTTTCTACAAACTCAGTATCATTATAATGATAAAATTGTGTATGCGCCATTGAATATTCAAATCTTGCATTAATATCAAAAAACAAAGGACTATTAATCGATATAACTTTTGTTTCTGGTGGAGAAAAAATTACATTACACATACCACCACCTATTGGTCCTGCAACATATTTTGCAGAATTAAATAATCCTATCTTCTCTTTCATATTCATATTTTCACAAAAGACTTCTTCATATCCATAAGATTTAAAAAGTTCTACGACTTCATCTTCATTTACACAACAACGACGCTCCGTATAATTAGTACCAATATTTTCAAGATTATTATGCAACCAAGTGCGACGAGAAATATAAATTTTTTCTGGTCCTTGATAATTTCCTTTCATTCTATTAATAATATCAAACACACCAGAGTGAGGTGGAGTATTTGAAAGACCATTATGAGTTAGAGATGATCCAACAACAACAGTATTATAAACAGTATCATTGTTCAAAAACACCACATCCTTTCTTCCAATCCCAAGTAATTTCAAAGATTCCCATACAAATGGATAAAGATCATCTTTACCTTCAGGTGGACTTACAAGAAGTTTTAAATCTGGATGTATTTCTTTCTCATTAAAATATGAATACAGATATGGTAAAGTATCGTATATAAAGTGATAATAGTTTGCCATATTATACACAAAGTAAAATACAGGAACTGAGCAGAAGTTCTCAAATCTAAGAGGAAGATCTGTTTCATATTCCATTGTCTCCTCATACACAGTTCCCCTACCCAGAGACATAAACATCTCTTTTGTAGGAAGAGTAAGTTTTCCAGTCTGGTGAGAGTAAATGAGGGGTTGAGGATAATGCTTTGATAGTCCAATAAACTGACAGGAAAAGAAGTAAGCAACTTCTATGCTCCTCCCATTTTCATCTTTTTCTTTAATCAGTCTTGTTCTTCCAGAGTTCCAGTATTCAATTGGTAAAATAGTCTTTTGTGTAGTCATAAGGATGCCATTCAACTTTATTAAAAAATCTTTGCCAGTATTGGTACGTCTTTAAATCGTTTGGTGTGCCCCAACAGATATAGTTATCAATCTCAAAATTCTTGACTTTATACCCAAGAGTTATTGCTTCATTCAACATACTATCGACATAAAACTCACCATTAGTTCTATTATCATTATTATAAAGTGATTCAAGAGAACGGTGGAAGATTTCTTTTGTCCTGAAAAACATAGTGCCCGTGATGGCATATTCATTCACAGGATTTTCCCCAGTAAAGTTTTTAACATCAACACTACTAACATTACCTTCACTATCACAGTTTACCCACGAATATGCATTTGGTTGTAAGTGACTTGTATAGTTATTACGGTAGGTCCATACTATTATATCATTATCTTCATCATTTACCAAGTCTAAAAACTTATCAGCATCGTAGAATACTCCATTATCACAAGCAGATATAAGAATAGAGTTATCTGGTTCACACTGCTCTACAATCTTTTCTGTTGTACATGCCTGCCCTTCTAAAACTTCATCAATCCAAACGACGTTCTTTCCTGGTGCCTGATGATCTTTCAGACAGGCATAGATAACCTCATCAGTCTTTGGTAGGCAACGAACTGCTTGCTCTACCATATTCTTACCATTCACTTGAATAAATGGTTTTGGTTCTATGTACCCTTCTTTTGAAAATCTGCTACCAGCACCCGCCATAGGAAGAGCTAGAGTACAATTTTCTAGACTCACTTCTTTCTGTCCTTTGAGTGCTTTGCGATAATAATCAGACCAACTATTGTAGATGTCAAGATCGCCAGGAGTTCCCCACTGCAGCATATAGGGAACTTCATAAACACGATTATCCAATCCATCTTGGATGAGAAGATTATAAATCAAACTTACATAATACTCGCCATTGATGTTGATATCTTCATCCATCAACTGTTTAAAATACCTCTTAACGTAACTACCTTTTTTGAAATAGTAGTTACCAGCAGAAGCAAACTCAGACATCTTATCGTCTGTAAATGGTTGCTTTTCTCTAACTTCTAAAATCTGATTATTTTCATCCGTATGGCAGAACGCATAATTATCACTACCGAGCATATGTGGATGAAATCCAGTATAGCAGATCACACATCCATCACACTCTGTAGTATCAACGAATTGTTTAAAATCATCATAATCCCAATCAATAGAAAAATCACAGTAGTTTACAATGACTTGTTCTTCATCATCTAGAAGATAAAGAAATTTTGCAACAGAATATACAGGTCCCTTTTTATGTCTAGGAATAGTTACTATTGTTTTTTTATCTACAAGTTTCTCTAAAATTTCTACAATGTTTGTTTCTACTTGATGCTTGTCATTAATAATAAAAACAAACTCAGAATCTTTTGGATAAAGATTGACGATATGCTCAATTACTTTCTTGCCATCAATATCAATAAGATATTTTGGAATATCATATCCGGCAGCAGAAAATCTACTGCTCATACCAGACATTGGAATAATAATTTTCATCAATCAAAAAAATTTTAAATATTTAGATTATCAGTCTAAACCTCACAATTAGTAAAATCTATTTTACCATTTCTGGTTGCCCAAATCGGATAATCTCTACCATATGTATTCCAAATCTCAGCCTGCTGTGGTCCAACAGGAACTCCACTTAAACCTGCAGAATTCCATATTGTTTCATAAGTATCATCTTCATGAAAAGTAAAATCATAATCTTCGGAGTATTTTTTCATTAGCAAGGACAAGATTGATTGATCATGTCTATTTTCTCTAAAGACTTCATGATTAGGAAGTTCTGATGGACTATCGTCAAGATATCTACCGCCATCTTCCACGCAAATATTTTTCCACTTATCGACAATTTCTCTCATCAGTGGAGTATTCTTCATAAAAAAGATTCCAGAAATAACTTGTCTAGTCATCATATATTCATCATCTTCACCAATAATTTTCCTATAAGTATCCATCTTAGTCCATTGAATTTCTGGAAGATCTAATGTAAAAAATACACCATTTGTTTCTAAACACTCTTCATAATATTGTTTTAGTTTATCCAACCCATTTCTATTCAGTTCACAACCAGAATCAACATGAAGTAGGACATCATCCTCAGGAATGGTCTTTAGAGCTTCTGATAAGAAATGTGCTTTACATGCATAATATCCATAAAACTTATCAGGCATTCCAACCCGACGTTGCATCATTTTTTGTGCATGATTTTCCCAGAAGTCTCCATTTAAATTTTTTTCTCCGTATTCTAAAATAGATTTGAAAACTCCAAAGTTTTCTGCCTGTCTACGAATTCTATTTTTTCCTATGGAAAAATTATTATCACCAAAATAAACTAAATGGATATTCATTTTTTTAATTCCTCAGCCCATTAGACATCAAAAATATTTTATTAAAAAATTTCATATTATTATTAAGCATATCATAAAGATTATTATAATACTCACCTTGAATATTATTAGTACTTGGAGAATATCCTTCCTGTTCTGCACATATACCAATTATTCTTTCTGCATATTGATGCTCCATTTTTCCACTGGTTTGTAGATTTTTTATTAATCCCTTTGATTCAAATCTTTTCATTAGTTCGTTTTTAATAACAAAAAGAGGTCCGAAAGATCCAAAAATTACTTGATTTAAATTTGGATATTGATATTCAGTATTTTCCAATATTTTTTTATAAAAATTATAATCTTCATTATTTGTAAAACTTAGACATCCCTGCCCAACGGTTTCTATAAAATATATAAAAGAAGTAAAAAGACTAGGAGAATTTATATATTGATTCAAAGATTCTTTAAGGACCACCGTATCTTGAAGCAAAATATAGAATGGTTCGTTCGGATATCTTCTATAAGATTCCCATAAAGATCCGATAGACCTATTTTTATTTTCAACAAAAATTTCCACATTATCATATTCCCTAATTTTTAGAAGATATGATAGATCGTCAGATTTGGAGTCTGCTACTAAAATTTTTTGATCTGGATGATACCTTACTATTGACTTCACACAATCAATAATTGTTGATTGTGGAATATACTTACAAGATAAACAAAACATTCAAATTAAAAAATGGATATTAATTTATTATACTAAAAAAGGTGGGTTTATGCAACCCACCTTCCGTGTTTTAGGTTCGCCATGCACGCCACTTGCTCTTTGACCAGAAGCAAGAAACTGGGCGGGAGTATAAACCCCATCCGCACCACTTGCTCTTTAGAGAAGCAAGAAACTCCAGGGGTCATTTGACCATCCCGACCAGGGCACAATTAACGTCTGTCCGCGACGGGCATTTATTAGGGATGACTCCACCAGGGTTTTTAAAGACTCTCCATGTCTTCATCGTCCTTGACATAAGCAGGGACGTTATCAGGATCTAACCAACAAGTGTAATCATGATCTTCCATAGCAGTCATGAGTTGCATCTCATTATCACAGAGATACATATCACGGTAGCGTCCAGTATAGGAGTCTACCTTCTGAATGCGGCAATCAGGCATTCCGTTGATTTCCAACTTCCCAACCTGAACATAACGATAAGGAAACC
>Ga0181592_10003129_pt1 | contig 13688 bp, 10 predicted proteins | sample 071ome_20_FD_133755 | JGI IMG/M metagenome (GOLD analysis project Ga0181592, IMG submission 133755) | Coastal salt marsh microbial communities from the Groves Creek Marsh, Skidaway Island, Georgia - 071412BT metaG (megahit assembly) | ecosystem: Environmental > Aquatic > Marine > Intertidal...
CGTTGGGATGAGGGGTGCCGGTTGGCTTCATGGTTGACCGATTTTGAGTTTGCGGTGTTCTTTTACGAGGACCCGGACGTCGTCCACCAATTGGTCTACGAGATAGGCTTCTGAAACATCGTAGGCCCCTAAAATGTTCCCTTCATCCGTGATGCGTGTTCGCAGGTGCCCATCCCAGTCGAGGATAACCGCCGATTGCGAATGGGTATATCCCCCCTCTGCAGAACTGTCTTGCATGGCCACGAGGTAGTAGGCATTCGCGAGAGCGTAAATGGTTTCGCGATTCCCGGTGATAAACTCCCATTTATTGGACTGGTCCACGCCCAGTTGTTCCTTGTAGGATTCGAGAATAACCGGTACATCGGTTTGGGGATCCACCGTGATGCTGATGAAGACCAAATCCTTGAACCCATAGAGGCGGTCATGCGCCTCCTTGAGGTGGAAATTCATCGCCGGACAAATCGTGGGGCACGAAGTGAAGAAAAAGCTCACCACGGCAATCTTTCCCCGGGAAGAATCTGGCGACCAGGCTGCCCCATCGGACCGAAGAAATGCCGTAGTGTCGGACCAGTCCGAAAGAGGATCGCCCAGATCCTCCAAGGTGCGGAAGTTGACCGCCCCAGAAATAACGAGCGAACCTAAGTACATGGCTACCGGCAAGACCAGCAGCACACCAAGAAGAAGCCGCTTACTGGTCGAGGAAGCCATCAGAATTCGTAGATCGCCTGACCTTCAAACAAGAGAATCAGGGTCAAGTAGGGAATGAGGACCAGTACAGGCAAGTAGATGGCCTTTTGAAGGCTACCTAGCTCATATTTCAAGTGCATGAAATACTGAACGATGTATGCCGCCTTGACGAGCGTCAAGCCGATAAAGATGAGATTCAGGATGCTGGTACCCGCGACAGAGGTCAAAAGAACTTCGGGCTTGATGATACCGAGCACAACCTCGACCGTCGTAATAACGAGAAGGATCCAAAAGATTTTCCAAATCCAACCTGTTCCAGTGGGGGATGCGTGATCTGCCATGATGATGAATTATACGAGGTAGAAGAAAGTGAATACAAAGACCCAGACCAAGTCGACAAAGTGCCAGTAGAGGCCCACTTTCTCGACCATGAGGTAGGATTTACGGCGCTCATAGGTTCCGAGCATAACGTTCCAAAATAGAAGCACGTTCAACACGACTCCGGAGAATACGTGGAAGCCGTGAAAGCCGGTAATGAAAAAGAAGAAGTTGGCGAATTGCTGTGCGCCGTACTCGTTGTGCTCCATGTTGGCACCTTGAATGACCTCGGCTCCTTGGAGCGCGGTCAAAGACTCGGCACGGCTCATGGCCGGATGACCTTTACCTGGGCTTTGAAGAACAACATGCTCGTTCGCTTCGAAGGCCGCGACCACTTCTTCCGTTGTGAAGGTCTCTTCGTGGTTGGCGGCGTGGCCATGTTCCATGCCGTGGACGAGTTGCGAAAGAGAAAGCACTTCGCCATCCTCATTGGCCACTTTCCATACTTCGGTGTTGGCAAGCTCGATACCGCCCTTGTCTCCCATGATAAAGTGGTACCACTCCCATGCTTGAGAACCTACGAAGATGGCTCCGCCAACGATGGTGGCAACCATCCACCACGCCGTGGCCGTTTTCTTCAAATGGTGGCCCGCATTCACCGCCAAGACCATGGTCACGGACGACATAATCAGGACAAACGTCATGAAGGCAACATACAACAGGGGCTGATCGCCCTCCAATCCGGGGAAGTGCGTGAACACATCTTCCGCAATAGGCCATGCCGATTCATACCGGAATCGCATAAAGCCATAAGCCGTTAAGAATCCGGAGAAGGTCAAAGCGTCGGAGATGAGGAAGAACCACATCATCATTTTTCCGTATTCGGAATTCATCGGCTGGTTGCCGCCGGTGGACCAAACACTGGTATTTGCTGTCGTTGCCATTCGGTATACGTCGTCTAGTTAAAGTGTTGCAAAATTAGCGCAGAAACGCCAAAAAGAGGAGTAAATAAATCCACAAGATTCCCAAGAAATGCCAGAACTGCGCTGCCAGATCATATCCCAAGTGAGAATCTACGGTGTATCGTCCCTGATGCGCCTTCCAGGTAGTAACCCCCAAGACCATCACCCCGGCTACCACGTGCATCCAGTGAAACCAGGTGATGACATAGAGCCAGCTGCCTGCTGGAGTGGATTTAGGACCTGTGAACCAGATGTTTGCATCCACTAAATGCTGCCAGCCAGCCAATTGAAATCCCAAAAACACCGCCCCTAACACGGCGGCAACTTGAAGGAGTCGGAGTGCTGTTTGGGGGCTTCCCTTCGAAAAGGCCTGTTGTCCGCGAATGAGCAAAATCGAAGACAGGATGATGGCCGCGCTAGAGATGTAAAAGGCACTCGGCAAAGCAATGGTCTGCCAAATATTCTTGGCCTCGAGGGATCCCTTGGCTACTACATAGCCGGAGGTCAAGCCTGCGAAGGCCATCCCGATGCTCGCCATACCTATCCAAAGAAGGGGTTTCGCCGTTTTGTTTTCCATGGTTTTATGCTAGATAATGATCAATCACGTAGGTTAATTGTAACAAGGGCAAGTAGCGAATCGTTGCAAACATGAGCTTTCTCGCCGAACCATCGTCTGGTCCCTGGTGGTGCTTCCAAGCGTGGAATAGAACATCCAAGCCGAGGATCAATACAACGGCCGTAGCAGGAAGACTCAGGGTCAAGGCTCCCGTAATACCGAAAGCAGGCATGATGGAAACCAAAAGCATCCAAATGGTGTAGACTACGCTGAGAAAGGTGGCAGTGCGGTCCTTTTGACCTGTGGGAAGGAGGTAGTACCCCGCTTTCGCATAGTCCATGTACCCCACCCATGCGATGGCCCAAAAGTGCGGGAATTGCCAGATGAATTGAATGGCAAACAAAGTGCCCGACTCTATACCGAAGTCTCCAGTAACGGCAACCCAGCCCAAAAGAAAGGGAATCGCCCCGGGAAAAGCACCCACTAAAACAGCCCAAGGGCTGTGCGCCTTCATGGGGGTGTAGGCCAAGACGTAAATCAATAAACTGAGGAGGCCAAAAGCTGCCGTCGCGACATTGAGGTAGCCCAGGGCTATCGTTCCCGCTACGCCCAGAGTGAAGGCCCAAGCATAGGCTTCGGGCTTTTTCATCCGACCAGAAGGCAAGGGCCGGTTCTTCGTTCGCTCCATGACGGCGTCCCGCTCAATCTCCCAGATTTGATTGAATGCGTTGCTCGAACCCACGATCGCAAAGCCTCCCAAGGTCAAAAGGAGGAACTCGGACCACACAAAGGCCGGTGCCCCAAGTAAATAGCCTGCCGCCGCTGAAAAAACGACCGTGAATGCCAATCGAAATTTGAGGAGAAGGCCTACGTCACGCATGGCCACAAAGATACGGCGCACCGCAGACCAAGAAGTAGGGATTCAGGAGGTTTTCCTTATTGTAGACGAGGGGTTTGGACCACGTTGGCATCCCGTCCATCACCTCGATCTGGTACATGGAACAGCCTGCGCCCAGGGCCACGGCATGCCCGGCAGCGGTATCCCACTCCATGGTCGGGGCGACGCGTGGATAAGCGTGGGCTCGTCCTTCCGCCACGAGGCAAATTTTCAATGAACTCCCCATGCTGACCCGTTCAATTTCCCCGTGCTCCCCTTCCCAATGTGCAATGAGCGCCTCGGTGGCGGGACTGCCATGGGAACGGCTCGCCACGATGGTGGTCTTTTCGGGGAGTCGACCCGGCAATCGCATGCCCTGAGCCAACAATTCGCTCCAGCTCACACGCTGCATGGATTTATAAGCGCCCATTTCCGGACCGCCCACATAAAGCCAATTGAGCACTGGGCTGTAGACCACGCCGAAAATGGGAGTTTGACCCTGTACCAAGGCGATATTGATGGTGAATTCGCCATTCCCTTTGATAAACTCTTTGGTGCCATCTAGAGGGTCGACCACCCAATAGTATTCCCAATCTCGGCGGTTGGCAAAGGCGGCATGCTGCCCCTCCTCACTCATCACGGGCCATCCGCTTCGAAGCAGCACATCGTTCAGAATGTGATGTGCCCGCAGGTCGGCCTCGGTAACGGGGCTGTTGTCTGATTTGGTTTGGGCAACAATCTCCTCACGTTGGTGATAGACCTCCAAAATAGCATCTGCTGCGGCATACGTCGCTTGCAAAATGGCATCGGGGGTCAGCGTGGTTTGGGGGAAGGGATTCATGGATTCTTTGTCAGATGAAAATAAAAAAGCCCCGGAAAAACCGGGGCTCTTGACGTATTTCGTTCAAAGCGCGTGCCCGCGGGCTCACTTACTGAAGTTTTGCATTGATCGGCAAGCTGTAGCGCATGCGGACCGAGCGACCACCTACTTTGGCCGGGATCATTTTGGGCAATTTAGTCACCACTCGGACCGATTCGTCGTCCAACAACTTGTCGACACCTCGTTCAATCGTGATATCCGACACTTTGCCATCCTTCTCGATGATGAATGAAACCCACACCTTACCCTGAATGCCCATTTGCTTGGCCATTTCTGGGAATTCAAAATTCTTGCCGACGAATTGACGAATCTTGATATTGAAGCAATTAAAACGCTCATCTTCCGTGGCGAGGTCCTCACATCCGGGGAAAATAGGCTTGTTTTCTACGTTCACGAAGTTGAAAACCTCGTCCTGGTTTACGTCAATTTCCAACAACTCGAAAACGTCATCGTTGTCAATTTCCGTGGACTCCATTTGAATTTCTTCAATATCCATTTTGTCGTCCTCAACGATGTTCAACACCTCGGGCGGAGCAGGAGGTGGAGGAGGCGGAGGAGGCGTATTGCGCTGAGTGATCAGGACTTCTTCGTCGTCAATGACGGCTTCCAAGTCCCCCAATGAGCCAGGACCATCTTTGTAGGTCTTCCACTCAAAGGCCGTCCATACGCTAGCCAAGGCCAATACGAGGCCAATCTGCAAGAAGAGACCCTTCTTGTTCTCCAGATCTGCCAAAAATGTTTTGCGGTTCTGCATGGGGCAAATTTTACGGGTTAAAGATACGCTTCCCTATTCTTAAGGCAAGAAACATTCCAAAAATTAACCCTACTGTGTTTGCGAACATGTCCGCGAGGCTGAAGGTGCGCCCAACGGCCACGATGGGTTGAAGAATTTCCAGCCCGACCCCGAGCACAAAGGACACCAGAGCTGGCTTCCACGGCCCACGAGGGGACCGAGACCCCATGGTCAGTAAAAAAGCAGCGACCCCATAGGCTACAAAGTGAAGGAACAGATCCTTGATGCTCCGGAAAAGCTCGGGCAATTCTGAGGGCGCGAGTAAACTAAAATAGATGACCACGGAACACCACAAGGCCCCCGCAGACAACCATATCGCTCGGGGAATCTTAGGCACCGATCAAGGCAGCATAGGCCTTGGCATCCATCAATTGGTCGGCCTCGGATGGGTCGGTCATTTTGATTTTCACCATCCACCCTTCGCCATAGGCGTCGCTGTTGACGGTCTCGGGAGCGGCATCCAAGGCCGGATTGACCTCGACAATTTCTCCGCCCACGGGCAAGTACAAATCGCTCACGGTCTTCACCGCTTCGACCGAACCAAAGACTTCTTCTGCATCCATGGTTTCCCCCTCCGTAGGGATGTCCACAAATACGATGTCACCCAATTCGCCTTGAGCAAAATCAGTAATGCCAATGTAGGCGTGATCGCCTTCAACGCGAATCCACTCGTGGTCTTTCGAATAACGGAGGTCAGCAGGAACGTTCATGGTCTCAAGATTTAGGCCTCAAAGATAGGTACAGGGTTAGTTTCCGAGGTTAAGTCGGAAGGCAATTCCACTCTGCCATTGGTTGGTGGGGAAGGCCATGGAAGTTTTGAATTCCGAGATCGTTTGGTCGTAGTAGAACTGGGCGGCCAAACGGCGGCTTAAACGGTAGTCTGCCGTGAATTTGATGGTCGTGCGCTTTTGGCCCGCGGTCGGCTGATTGAAGCCTTCCAAAATTCGGCGAATCACCGTTTGATTGTCGGCCAATCGGAGGTCCAGCTTGAGCTCCAAGTTCGATTTGATGTTGTTGCGGGTGCCGGCCTCATCGACGATGGTGAATTGCACATCGCGGATGATGTACCCCACCCCAATCGTCACATCGGTGGATTTACTTTCTGTGATTTGGTTGTTGGCCATGCTGAGTGCCACTTGGCGTTGCTTACCAACCTCAAACTTGAAGGAGGTATTGGTACGCGTCCGAATATCCACGCCAATCAAGGGCGAGAAGGACTCCGACATGGACACTTGGCCGACCTGATTTTCGGAGAGGATGTCCAAATTCGCATTGCGCGGGTAGCGAATCAGGGGATCGTCTTGAAGGCGCTGGGCCCGAAGCATATTGGTTTGAATGCCTTGTACCGTGAGGTTGTTGGCGTAGGCATGGTTGATAGCGAAGGCGGTGAAAACCTTTCGCATCGGCTTCAGGCGCATCAAGCCCGTGTAATTCACCGTCCAGTTGGGCATGGGCGCAATTCCAGCCAAATCATTGATCGCCCAGGTATCGATATCCCCCATGCCATAGGTGGCCAAGAAGCTATTGAGAAGGACGTCCGTTTGCAAGACCGAATAGCCATCATAGCCATAGCGCGAGGAATCCGGTGCAGCAATAAAGGCCTTGCTGTAGGTGGGGTCCGTCTGCGCCTGGAGGGTCGCCAAACGGTCCGACAAGACCAAACGGTTTTGCAAGAACCGAGTATAGACGTCACTGTCATAGTCCGGAGCGATGGACGATTCAAAGGCGGAATTCCAGGCCAACCAACTCGTCGTAAAGGTTTGCTGATTTTGTGGGCTAAAGGCATGGAAACCCACAGGGAACAAGCTGTCTCGACCAATCCCGCGGCTATAACGGTAGGTGCTGCTCTGCTGGCTACCAAAGGTTTGATTGGCCGTCACCGTAATGCGGAAATCCGTCATGGGTTCCAATTGCGCCCGGCCATTCAGGGTCCGCGTACTGGTTCGCATCATGCGGTTAGGCTGGTTGGGATTCTTAATCAACCAATCTTGGGCCGCTGCCATCGGGCCAATGTCCACAGGAAGGCCCGCCAGCATCTGCCATCCGGGGGCCATGCCCTTTGCCGGATTGAAGCCTGAATACACGGGGGTGGGAGTGAATCCAGGCAACAAGGTGCCCGTGTTCAGACTTCCCGACATATTCACGCTCTTCACGAGGGTCACCGCATCCACAACACCAATCAAGATCTTCTTGGCTACGCCCGAAGTTTGCTCCTCTTCTTTGGCATCCTTCGTGCCCTGGGCCCCGCGGGCTACCGGACTGCGGGAGGGGGCGCCTCCGCGCGAGCGCCCGCTGCCTTGCTTGAGCTTCTTATACCAAGGGAACTTGTTGTAGAACGTGGCAAAATTCAAGTTGGCCGTGGCGTTCCATTTGCCCGAATTTTCGATGGTGTTCCCGTAGTTCAAACTATCGATGTTCTGCATCGCTGCCAAGAGACTATTCGTGCTCCAGTCATAATCGGCCGTGTAGCGAAGTTGGACTTGGGCAAAGTCCATGTACGGCAATTTGTTGATCGGCACATTCCACGAAGTATTTACCGTGTGGTGGTAGGTAATCGGGCGCCCGCCGGCCTCGATACCTTGCATCATAAAGGCTTTCACCGAATCAATGCTGTTGGGGCCAGGTAGTTCATCGACACGCACTCGCATGCGGGCCGTGTAGTCAAACTTCAATCCTTTGCTCAAATCCCAAATCACATTGTAATGCCGGTCCATCGTGAAGTTCTTGCTGAAGGTCATCGGCAGCTGGAACTTGGGATTGTCCACGTTGCGCATTTGCATGACATGGACCGTGCGGTTGACCTCCGCCCGAGCACTCACTCGGGAAGGCGTCAAATTGACATTGAAATCCTTGATCAAATCGAGCGAACGGTTTTTGATCTTCTTAAAGGGCTGAATGTTAAAGGGCGTGGTTTGGTAGATGTAGGCCAAACTCCCTTTGTACTCTTGGAAATTATCCACCAGGGTGTTCGCGTCCCGCTTCAAAACCTCATTGAAAGCATAGGAAGCATTCCAGTTGGCCAAATCAAACGGCGTGGGGCCCTTGACCTTGCCGCCACCTCCCGCTCCACCGCGGCCAGGACCGCCGCCGCCTGGGAGCCCAGGCATTCCTTTGGCATCGCCACCTCGGCTTTCACCACCCAAGGATCCTCCGCGGCCACCACCGCCACCACCACCGCGATCAAAGCGGACATTGGTGAAATTGAAGCCACGGCGTTGCGTGAAGTCCGCAACCATAGATCGCAAGCTGTCGCGTTCCCGTATAGAGGCAAGATTGCTCAACGCCCGGGTCATCTCGATGTCAGGATTGAGCGGATTGAACATGGGCGTCTTCCAATCTTGGGCGTGGTTGATGAAGAAGGGAACCCGCAACCTCGTTTGGAAAGGCAAGAACTTGGTCAATTCCAAATTGGTCTGTAAATCATACGTCGCGGACGAAAACTTGTTCCGTTCCATGGGATTCATGTCCAAGGACCCAAATCCCACGGTGGAATAACTGGTGCTTAAAGCCACTTGGCCAAGGTCCGCGAGTGTGGCCGTGCTGCGGGCCAAGGCTGCCAATCCGCCACGGTTGTCAAAATCCGTCATCCGCAATTCATTCACCCAAACTTCAGCACATTTGTCCAAGCCATCGTCGCTGCTGGCCGTGCTTCGTTTTTTGGGATTGCGAATGCCCAGCATCATGGTGCGGACATTGCCTAAGTTGGGCACCCCCACGACCCGAATCACCCCTTCTCCATAGACTTTCTCGTAGGGCACATTGGATTGGATAGCTGGGTTATCGCGCACCGCGGCATCCCGTTCGAGCTTGAGGGACGTCCAGGCTTCAAAGGCGAGGTCGATTTCGTTTTCCATCGGCCAGATGACACCCGGATCCGTGGAGCCATACGGGGTTACTTTCAAGGGAACTTCGTACTCATAGTAATTCTGGTTGTAGTCATTCCCCATTCGGATAAAGAGGCGGACGTCTCCGTCATTCAGGGGCTGTGACGCATCTCCGGCTTCGGCATGGGCAAACAGGCGCAGCCGTTTATTCATCCGCATGTCGATGGTGGTGTTTTTGAACACTGCACGCGCATCGCCGTCCCGCAATCCACAGGCCTTCAAGGAGAGGGATTGCTCGTTCTGCTGCACTAAGGAGGTGTTGCCTAGCAAAACCTGACGCTCGATGCCTGGAGGGAGCACGTAGGGAATCGGCTGACGGCCCCCGTTCTCCTCCAAGTTGACCGCGTTCATCACAAATGTGGTTTCGTCGCTGGCATCCACAGGTATGAGTTCACGCGATTCTTCCAACGAGAAGCGGTATCGACGCCACTCGCCGCGTACCAAGTCCAAACGGGCAAAGCGCAAAACCGTCGGGTCCTCCCAGCCTTTGAGTACCATACGGAGGAAGCGAATAGAGCGGAAATCACTCGCGCCATTCACCCGATCGTCCGGGTCGAAAACGGGAATTTTGAACTGAATCCAGCGCACAGGCTTGCGGGTTTGGTCTGGCAAGAGGTCCGTCGTGGTTTCATAGATGTCGGCGATGTGGTTTTTGCCGATGACCAAATCCTCTGGGCGCATGGAAATGCGGTATTGGAAGTATTGCTCCGCCTTGTTCAAGGTGGCATCGCGGTTGACGTCTTCCTTGTCAGGCAGGTTGGTGTAGGTCGCGGGCAAGCCGTTGATCAGGGTCGTTTGCGAGTTGCCATCGGGGTTGTTGAAGTAGCGGTAGCGGCGTAGGATGTCTGCATCCGCACTGTCCTGGCTGGGCCCCCGGTAGTATTGGAAGTTGTCCGCAGCAGGGTCGCTGGCTGCTGCTTGATAGACGGCCGAACCGGCCCCGTAGACGGTGGCCAAAGCACTGAGATAGGATTGCCCATTGGTCCCCGGCCATTGGGCTTCATCGCTGTCCGCCAAGCCATCCAGGCCGACATCCTGGAAGATGCGGGCATTCGGGTCGTTGTCAAACGCGTCGACGACAGGCTGGTACTTTGACGTGTACCCCCAAACACTGGAATCCACATCCACCCGTATTCCCGTTGGCGAAAGGCCATTTTCAAAGCTCTGACGCCCGTCCTTGAGGATGTCTTCGGACAAGTTCCCGAGGTGGAAATACACATCCCCGCCCGCCGCATTGGGGTCGTCCAAGAAGGGATCCATGACCCAGAACTGGATAAATTCAATGTTCTGCTCCTCGAAGTTATTGATCGTCAATTGACGCATCAACCCCGCCCATCGCGAGCGCGGATCCTTTAGGCTTCCATCCGTCTCTAAACCCTTGGACAAACCGGGATAGCCACCAACGTCATAGTTATAGGGTCCTCGTTCGCGGGGGTCAAACTGGATATCAAACATGGCAATGTTGCGCGCCATACCCGGCTGAAGGGGAATGTTCGGGAACACCTCCGCCAAGGGCACCATGCGTTGCCGGTGGTCCGACGTGGTAGCGGGATTATTTCGGATGTTGTCCGGGGTCTGCGAGGTCGAAGCAAAGAAACTCGGGTCAATAATGTACCAACTCAACCGCGCTCGGTTCGCATTGTAGGCCCAATCGTTGGCCAAGGAGGCTTCGGGGAAAAGCTTGGATTGCCCCTCAGGTGTCGAGGCCAGCGTCCACGTCGTTGTGCCCCGAAGGTCAATGGTCGTTTGGCTCGTCTCAAAGTCGTCCAAGTAGGTCGTCGCTTCGCCATTGATCTTGATACCGCGGGGGGAGCCCGGAATGAGCTGCGCAAATTCCGCTTGAACCTGAATGCGCGAGGGCGCATTGGTGCTGATAAAGGGTAGGCCGTCCAAAAAGCGCGTCAGGCCTGGTAAGTTCTTTTGGTATTGGGTATTGAGGCCCCAAATTCGGTTGGAAATCGGCTCATCGCCGGCATTCACCTTCTGGGTAAGCGGCCGTTCTGAAAGCCGAAGCAGGGAGCCTCCAATCGTCCAATCTCGCGAGAGCTTGTGTTCCACAGTGGTCCCCGCAAACATCTTCGCCTGCATGTTGAAGAGCGTGTTGTTTTCAAAGCTTACCCGGATCGGCATACCCGAAGAAAGCAAGCTCTCGTTGAGGATGCGCACCTGTCCCAGCGCATAATCCACCGTAAAGTCTTGGTTTTCGACAAGCTTACTCCCTCCTGCTGTGACCGAAATCGATCCCCGTGGAATGTTGAAGGCGTTCAGTTGAATCAGCGATCCCCCAGCAGACTTATAACGGCCGCGGAGGACAAACTTATTCAGCTGGGTCTGCTCTTGGGCACGGAAAAGTGTCGAGTCGTACAGCTGCTGGAATACATACCGTTTCTTTTCCTCTGCCGTCGGCAACGATCGATTGAGGGCGGAACCAAAGGGCTCTAGAACGGGCAGGATGACTCGGCCCGTTTGGCTCAACACCGTCACACCTTCGATGTAGTCAAACAAACCGTCCGAGAAGGGATCGTTGTTGCTGTTGACATGGTCTAAATCCAAGACTTGGATCAACAACTTGTCTTTGACCGAAGATTTGGGCAGGAAGGGGATGGGCAAGCCCGTCTCATCGTTCCGGTAGAGCACTTCGAGGCGAAAATCCTCCGAGGAAAGCTGAAACGCATTGAGGCTATACACGTTCTTCATCATCAAGTCCCAAATGGGTGACTTCACATTGAGCAGCGTATGCTTCAAAAGCTTTAATACCAACGACTTGGGTGCTAAAATTCCATCGTTCGAAAACTCTCCCACCTGGTAGGTACGCCCGTTTGCCGTGTATTGGTAAGCCACCGCGAGGACTTCATCCTGGTTGAGGGCGGTATTCAAGGTCATGTAGCCCAGCTGGGGGTGGAAGGTGTATTCGTTGGGCTGAAGTTTACGGGCATTGGTGAGTTCTGCGTATTCCACGTTGGCATCGTAGCCGGCACTTGACAAGGATGTTCCCGCTTGGGCCCCATCCCGCACTCCGGGGAAGCGCTGAATCAAGTCTTCGGGATCTAGCAGGTTGACCCGGTTGCTAGGAAGGGGGTCTGAAGTAGCCCCTGGAAAAATAGACTCTCCGGGACGGTTGCTGGTGGGCGATCGCCAGGCCTTGGATACTCCTTCCCCCAAATCCGTGAAAGCAATGATATTTCGGACCTCTGTCGGGGTACTGCGGCGGTTGGTGACCCAGACCTCCACCCGGGTGATTTGAACGGGCGATTGAATCACCGGCAAGGTGCTCAACCATCCTTCGTAGTGATCTCGGAAATAGTGGCTCAAAAAGAAATGGCGATTCGCCTCGTAGTTGTCGCCTTGGATGAGGAATTCTTGGGTCGTGGCACCCCCTTGGATGTTGAGGTTCTGGCTCTGGCTACGCTGCTCAGCCATCACAGTCGTCACGGTGGTATTTCCAAATTGGAACTGGCCCTTCAGTCCAAAAAGGCTTTGCGCTCCTGTGATCAAACTTCCCCCTGTTGGGAGGCTCACATTGCCCATTTCCAAGGACTTGACGATGTCGTCTTCCGTGCCCTTGAAATCCAGTTTCATTTTGTTTTCAAACGCGAACGTGGCCTCTGTGTCGTAGTTGATCTGCATGTCCAAGCGATCCCCGAGTTTTCCCGTGGCATTGACTTGCATTTTCTGATCAAAGTCAAAGGCCAAGGTCTTTCGGTTGCGTTCGGGGACGATGGGATTTTTGATATGTTGGAAGCGAAGGCCAAAGCGAATTTCCGCCGTACCCTGGGGCCGAATTTCCAACTCATCCGACCCGAAAATGTCCTTGATCGCGGGATTCGTGATGGTCATATCGGGGACAATGCTCGAGCCCTCGCGTTGGTCAGCGGCGCTACCCTGAGACCACCGACTCTGCCATCCTTGGGCTTCTTGCTGGCCAAAAACCATCTGCTGGTATTCCGCGGGAGAAAAATACTGGGGGCCTCCTATGGGTACCGTCCCGATGTATTTCTGCGCCACATAAAATCCCGTGATCGGATCGTAGGTGACTTCGGTGTGGATGTTCGTTGGGGTGTTCAGACCGGGCATGGTCCACGTGCTGGCGCTGTCTCGCACCTGAGCCTGAGCGTGATGGACGAAAAGCACGGCCACGGCCGCCGCAAGGAGGCGAGGACCGAAGCGCATCAAAGTTGAGCTAAAGCCTGTTTGACAACGGTTTCCACCGTGGCTTCCGGATCTTTCGCCAGGATGCTAGCGACCGCCTTCTCTACGGCTGGGCGGGCAAAGCCCAATACCGTCAGGGCCTGGATCGCCTCACCGCGCGCCGCGCCCCCCTCGCCAAGGGAGACGGATGCATCCACTTTGCCCACTTTGTCGCGGAGATCAATCACAATACGCTGAGCTGTTTTGGCCCCAATCCCTTTGATTTTCTGGAGCAATCCACTGTTGCCCGAGGCAATGGCCTGAATAGCTTCAGCCGGCTGCAAGGCCGACAAAATCATCCGGGCCGTGTTGGCTCCAACACCCGAAACGCCCAAAAGCATCAAAAAGACATCGCGCTCAGCCGCCGTCATGAATCCAAAGAGGAGATGCGCATCTTCGCGGTAGATTGCATGGGCCAACAAAGTCACGTGCGGGCCTGCAGGCAGCTGTCCATAGGTCGTCAGGGAAATGTGGAAATAGTACCCTACCCCGCCGCATTCCACGACAGCATGGGCAGGAGATTTTTCTACGAGGCGACCTACA
>Ga0181592_10003130_pt1 | contig 13688 bp, 12 predicted proteins | sample 071ome_20_FD_133755 | JGI IMG/M metagenome (GOLD analysis project Ga0181592, IMG submission 133755) | Coastal salt marsh microbial communities from the Groves Creek Marsh, Skidaway Island, Georgia - 071412BT metaG (megahit assembly) | ecosystem: Environmental > Aquatic > Marine > Intertidal...
GAAATAGAAATAACATCACTGGTTTTAGATAGTGTCAACACTTATAAAGTTTGGAAAGTTGATGTTGAACCAAACGATGTTTTTTATGCTAATGGAATACTAACACACAATTTTAAAATATCACCGTAAAAAATGCCTACTACTTATTGGAACACTTCTCGCACAACAAGCAGGGCTACTACCACTTCTTGGTCTGGTGATATTTTCACTGATAAGCAGACAAGTAGAACAACGCTTGAAACTAGAATCACGCTTTGGACAACATATTATAATACAAGTAGTTCTACAACAACGGGTTGGGCTACATCTTGGTCTACATCGAGATCAACAACTACTAGTCACTCGACTACTACCACGTGGAACACGAGTCAGAGCACCTCTAAGACTACAACGACATCTTATAATACTACAACCTCATGGACGACGAGTCAAGCTACTTCTCATGACACTACCACAACTTACACGACAAGTTGGACTACTAGTAGATCTACAAGTAGTATAACCATAACCGCGTGGACCACCTCGTGGACAACATATTTTAACACAAGTTCTAGTACGACTACTACATATACAACAACGTGGCAAACTAGTCATGGAACATCTCATTCTACAACCACAACGTATACAACTACTTGGACAACATCGAGAGGAACGCAACAGGATACAACAACTACATATACTACGTCTTGGACGACAAGCCAAGGCACGTCAAGAACCACAATAACATCTTACACGACTAGTTGGACAACGAGTAGTTCTACAACCACAAGCTGGACAACCAGTCAAAGCACTACAACGTCATGGTTTACAAGCCAAAACACGACAACAACGTTTACAACAACCTGGTCCACATCTAAAGACACAACAACCTCGTGGTTTACCAGTCAAAGTACTACAACATCATTTAATACTAGTAGTTCTACAACGACAACTTTTACAACCACATGGGCTACATCAAAGGCAACTACAACATCTTGGACCACTAGTTCGTCAACCACAACCAGTTGGATAACAAGTAGTTCCACAACCACTACTTTTGTAACCACGTGGTCTACATCAAAAGCCACAACCACTTCGTGGTTCACTAGTAGTTCTACTACAACCAGCTTTAATACTAGCCAAAGTACTACAACTACTTTTACTACAACTTGGTCGACGTCTAAATCAACAACAACGTCTTGGACCACGAGTAGCTCCACAACAACTGGTTTTAACACCAGTCAGAGTACAACGACTACTTTTACTACAACTTGGTCAACTAGTAAATCTACAACTACAAGTTGGACTACTAGTAGCTCTACAACAACAAGTTTTAGTACTAGTGCATCAACTATAACCAGTTACACAACAACATGGGTTACTAGTAAGAGTACAACAACTAGTTGGACCACAAGCGCTTCGACTACTACAAGCTGGATAACAAGTCAGTTAACCGCGACAACGTGGGTGACTTCGTGGAGTACAACAACTAATTTTACAACATCTTGGACAACAGGTTACTCAACACTTAGGTCAAATTATAACACTTGGGTTAAAAGATTATCCACTGTTAAGTCGTACTTATATTAACAGTTAGTATATATATGTGATTATTATAGTGAATATTATAAATTAAATTTAATAAAATATGGAAATGTTTAATAGCAAGGTTCTTAAAGAAAGAATAGGACCTTTAAAGAAAACAAAAAACTTAGACATTCTAGAACAAGTCGAAGGATATGTTATTAGAAAATCTAAAGAAAACAATTTAGAGCATAGTTATGACGTTATAGCGGAAGAAATGCCTTATTTTAAAACAATGGGGTATACAGAATATGCCACTAATTTTTACTGTCAACCGTTAAACTCTAAGTTTAGAACAGAGGCTATAATTGATGCTTACAATGATGATTGTGAAATTTTAGATTATGCAGAATATCTTCGCCAAAATATCAAAAATAAAGTTTCTAATAAATACACAGACAGAAAACAAGATTTTGATAAATACGAAGATAAAAATTATTTAGTTGTTCTACCCGGGTCTAATAAGTTAAAACAAGTAGCTTGCTTAAATAAACTTAAGGATATAAAAGAACGGCACGGAAGAAACGTTTATTTTAAGCCACATCCCATAACAACTCATGCTATTATAGGTGAGATAAAGGATTTTTTTGGGGAAGATTGTATACTTCCTAGAGATATTGACATGTATTACTTTTTAGAAAAAGCCAAAAAAGTATACACAACTCATATTTCTGAAAGCGCAATATACTCTGTGGCGTTAGGTAAAGAAATAGAGCCTATAGACGTTTGGAACCAACAGCAAAGGGGATCTTTTTACGCTATAAACCATAAACTTTTTGACAATCAACACGATGGTGTTAATTTTATAAATAAAGTTTTTTCAAGTAGCAAGTCAGGTTTTTTTAACCCAAGATTAGAAGAAAATTGGAAAGAAAAAATAGATAACTACTTTGAATACATAATTTCAAAAAGAAATAAATACAAAAACTGGTACATTGATACCGCACCTAAAAAAAATAAAAAATAAATTAAATTAAATTACTATGGCTAATAAAAAAGTAACAAAAAAAGAATTAACAGAATTAAATGATTTAATAACTGTTATTAGAAATAAACAAGTAACTTTGGGTGGATTAGAGCTCCAAAAACACAGTATACTACATGATACTGCTGTAGCTCAAAAAGATCTTAATGATTTTCAAGCTAAGTTACAGGAAAAATATGGCGAAGTAACAATAGATACAACCACAGGTGAAATAAAATCTAATTAAAAATGAAATTAATAAGAAAAATAAGTGTAGGCAAAGATTACAAAAACGATGCCATGCATTATTCAGTGGGCCAAGAGGTTTATGGTGGGCACACTATAACCAGTATTATAGAAGAACAAGAAAAATATTCTGTATATATAAAAAAGAACGACGAAGTAATGCCATGGAAAGATTTTAATAAAAACATGGCTGTGTCTGTAGAATATAATTTAGAATATTAATGCAGAGAAGTGTTTTAAATTTTATAGTAAAACCTGAAAACAATAGAAATAATTCTGTAAAAAACATAGGTGACAAGGAACTTATATTAAATAGTGACCTACAAGATCACAGATATGTTAGTAGAATAGGTGTAGTTGTGTCGACTCCGATAAAAAACAATACAAACATAAAAGTTGGTGACAAAGTAGTTGTTCATCATAATGTTTTTAGACGTTTTTATGACGTTAGAGGCAACGAAAAAAATAGTAGAAGCTATTTTGAGGAAGATAAGTTTTTTGTTTCAGAGGATCAAATTTACGCATACAATAGAGGTGATGGTTGGAAAGCTGTAAATGGATACTGTTTTGTTAAACCGATCCACAACCAAGATAAGTTTAGTGTTGATAAAGAAAAGCCGTTGGTTGGCGTCATGAAGTTTGTTTCAGATGATTTAAAATGTTCTGGTATAAACGAAGAAGATTTAGTTGGTTTTTCTCCAAGATCAGAATATGAGTTTGTTTTAGACAAAGATAGACTATATAGAGTAGATTCAAATTCAATTACAATTAAATATGAACGTAAAGGAAACGAAAGAGAATATAATCCTAGCTGGACATGAGGCGGTTAAAGAACTTATTAAAGTTGCTAAAGAACCGATCGTTGAAACTGATGATGATGTCTCAGCTGATAGACTCAAGAACGCTGCCGCTACTAAAAAATTGGCCATATTCGATGCCTTCGAAATTTTAAATAGAATACAGGAGGAAAAAGCTATGCTTGACGACAAGCCCATAGAGAAACAAGAAAAATCTTTTAAAGGTTTTGCTGAAAGAAGATCTAAGTAATGTACAAGCAAAGTTTACTTGAAATAATAGAACCAATAAAATCAACTACGATAAAAAGATTAAACAAGTCTAAATCGTGGAAGTACGGTTACAACAAAGAACACGATGTTGTTGTTATAAGTAGAAATGGTAAAATTGGGCAGGTGTATAGCATACAAAATTTAAAAATAGCTTTACCGCCTCAACCGTTGAAACTAGAAAAAGAAGATAACAAGTGGGTCAAAAAAGATTATCCAAAAGAGCTGAGTAGGATAAAAACAATATTTGATTGGAGAGATACTACTGATAATTTCAAGGAAAAGTGGGAGCCGTACATTGAAGAGGAGTTTGAAAGAAGAGAAAATGGTTTTTGGTTTTATAATAATAATGTTGCAACTTATGTGACCGGGACGCACTATATGTATCTTCAATGGAGCAAAATAGATGTTGGGGCGCCGGATTTTAGAGAGGCTAATAGATTGTTTTTTATATTCTGGGAAGCTTGTAAGGCTGATCAAAGGTGCTACGGTATGTGTTATTTGAAAAACAGACGATCTGGTTTTTCTTTCATGGCTTCAGCTGAAACTGTTAACATGGCTACTATATCGAGTGATAGTAGATTTGGTATACTATCAAAGACGGGTGCTGATGCTAAAAAGATGTTTACCGATAAGGTTGTACCAATATCAGTTAACTATCCTTTCTTTTTCAGACCAATACAGGACGGTATGGATAGACCTAAAACAGAACTAGCTTATAGAGTTCCAGCTTCTAAATTAACTAGAAAATCTATACAGTCAACTGATAAAAAAGAAGAATTAGAAGGTCTTGATACAACGATAGACTGGAAAAACACAGGCGACAACAGTTATGATGGTGAGAAGCTAAGATTATTAGTACACGATGAAAGTGGTAAATGGGAGAGACCTGACAACATATTAAACAACTGGCGAGTTACAAAAACTACCCTTAGGCTAGGATCTAGAATTATTGGTAAGTGTATGATGGGTAGCACGTCAAACGCTCTAGATAAAGGTGGTGAAAACTTTAAAAAACTATATTACTCTTCAGACGTTACTAAACGAAACCGCAATGGACAGACTGCTTCGGGACTATATTCTTTGTTCATACCTATGGAATGGAACTACGAAGGATTCATTGATTCTTATGGAGCACCTGTATTTGACACACCAGAAACAGAAGTTGAAGGACCATACGGCGACATAATAGATGTTGGTGTAATAGAACATTGGGAAAATGAAGCTGAAGGTTTAAAAAATGATCAAGACGCTTTAAATGAGTATTATAGACAGTTTCCAAGAACTGAGGAGCACGCTTTTAGAGACGAAACTAAAAATAGTATATTTAATCTGGTTAAGCTTTACGAGCAAATAGATTACAACGAGGGTATAGGTTATGGAAACGTTGTTACAAAAGGAAACTTTCAGTGGGAAAACGGTATAAAAGATACTAGGGTGTTTTTCACGCCAAATCCAAACGGAAGATTTAATATAACTTGGGTTCCAGAACCTTCTTTGCAAAATAAACAAATTGTAAAAAATGGAATTAAATACGCAGGTAATGAACACATTGGCGCATTCGGGTGTGACTCTTATGATATATCCGGAACGACTGATGGAAAAGGATCAAAAGGATCTTTGCATGGACTAACTAAGTTTAGTATGGAAAATGCTCCATCTAATTCTTTTTTCTTAGAATACATAGCTAGACCACAGACAGCTGAAATGTTTTTTGAAGATGTTTTAATGGCTTTGGTGTTTTACGGAATGCCACTGTTAGCTGAAAATAACAAACCTAGATTATTGTATTATTTAAAGAGAAGAGGTTATAGAGGTTACTCAATGAATAGACCTGATAAAGTTTGGAATAAACTTTCAGTCGCCGAAAAAGAAATAGGTGGTATACCAAACACCAGTGAAGACATTAAACAGGCACACGCCGCAGCTATAGAAACATATATAGATAGATATGTTGGTCATTTGGGCGATGGTAATTATGGTGATGTTTATTTTAACAGAACTTTAAATGATTGGGTTAGATTTGATATAAATAAAAGAACTAAATTTGATGCCACTATTAGTTCTGGTTTGGCAATAATGGCTTGTAATAGGCATTTATATAGCCCAAGGGCATCTGTAGAGAAACAATCAATAAATTTGAATATCGGAAGATATAAAAATAACGGAATAAGATCAAAATTAATAGAAAATTATGGCTGAGTCAGTTGTAAAAAGTTATTTTCCTAGTCAAGTAGCTAGTGACTTAGAAAAAGTTACCCCAGAGTATGGGTTGAAAGTCGCTAAAGCTATAGAACATGAGTGGTTTAAAAGAGACTCAGGTACTAATAGGTTTTATAACAATCAAAACACGTTTCACAGAAGAAGGCTTTACGCTAGAGGTGAACAATCAATACAAAAGTATAAAGATGAATTGTCTATTAATGGTGATCTATCTTATTTAAACTTAGACTGGAAACCAGTTCCAATTATACCAAAATTTGTTGATATAGTTGTAAATGGTATAAGTGAAAGAACCTTTGATATTAAAGCTTTCTCTCAAGATCCTTACGGTATAGAGAAAAGAACTGCTTACATGGAGTCTGTTTTGAGAGACATGCAAACAAAAGAGCTAAGTAATTTTGCAATGGAGGCTTTTGGTGTTAATCTCTTTGAAAATCCTCAAGACAAGATACCAGAGAATACAGAGGAACTCGAGTTGCACATGCAGTTAAACTATAAGGAATCAGTTGAAATCGCAGAGGAACAAGCCATAAACACAATACTTGAATCTAATAGATACGAATTAATAAGAAAAAGAGTTAACTATGATTTAACTGTTCTAGGTATAGGTTGCGCAAAAACAACGTTTAATAAATCAGAAGGCATAAAAGTAGAATATGTTGATCCCGCTGATATTATTTATTCGTATACAGATTCACCTTATTTTGAGGATATTTATTATGTCGGTGAAATAAAAACAATACCTATAAACGAGCTTAAAAAACAATTTCCACATCTAGACGAAGAGCAATTAGAAGATTTAACTAAACAAGGTGTTCAAAATACTGACTTTTATCATAGAACGATAAATGAAACAAACAATGTAGATAAAAACTCTGTTCAAATACTTTACTTTAACTACAAAACATACGCTAACGAAGTTTATAAAGTAAAACAAACAGGAACTGGTGCTTCTAAAATATTAATAAAGGACGATACTTTTAATCCACCAGCGGAAATACTTGACGATAAATTTGAAAAAGTCTCTAGATCAATAGAGGTTTTATACGAAGGAGCTTTAGTCTTAGGGACAAATACATTGTTAAAATGGGAGTTGGCTAAAAACATGATGCGCCCAAAAAGCGATTCTACTAAGGTTAGAATGAATTATTCTATAGTTGCTCCTAGAATGTACAAAGGTAGGATAGAGTCGTTGGTTAGCAGAATAGTTGGTTTTGCTGATATGATACAAATAACGCATTTAAAACTTCAGCAGGTTTTATCTAGAATGGTTCCAGATGGAATATATTTGGATGCTGATGGACTTGCGGAAATAGATTTAGGGAATGGTACTAATTATAATCCTCAGGAGGCGCTTAATATGTTCTTCCAAACTGGTTCTGTTATTGGTAGATCCTTTACTTCTGAAGGAGATTTAAATCCAGGTAAAATACCTATTCAAGAAATAGCATCTGGATCTGGCAATAATAAGATAGCATCGTTAATAAACACGTACAACTATTATCTGCAAATGATTAGAGATGTGACGGGGTTAAACGAAGCTAGAGATGGTAGCATGCCTGATGCTAAAGCGTTGGTTGGTGTTCAAAAAATGGCTGCAGCCAACAGCAACACAGCCACTAGACACATATTACAAGGAGGGTTATTTATAACAGCTGAGATAGCAGAGGCGTTATCCTTGAGGGTATCTGATATATTAGAGTATTCTCCAACTAGAGATGCCTTTATCCAACAAATAGGTATACACAATGTATCTACGCTAGAAGACATAGACCAATTGCATCTGCACGATTTTGGTATTTTTATAGAGTTAACGCCTGATGATGAAGAAAAAGCTGTGTTAGAGAACAACATACAGATGGCTATATCGCAAGGCACTATAGATCTAGAAGATGCAATTGATGTTAGAGAAGTTAAAAATTTAAAGTTAGCTAATCAATTATTAAAGCTTAGAAGAAAGAAAAAGCTACAAAGAGATCAATTGATTCAGCAACAAAACATGCAGGCTCAAGCAGAGGCAAACATTCAAGCTCAACAAGCGGCTGCTCAACTTGAGGTACAAAAGCAACAAGCATTAACTGGCTCTCAAATACAATTAGAGCAAGCAAAATCTTCATTAAGCTCTCAAAGATTAAAAGAAGAGGCTAACTTAAAGAAAGAGTTAATGTCATACGAATTTCAAATAAACATGGCTTTAAAAGAAAAAGAGGCTGAAGTTTATAAATCTAAAGAAAGTTTTAAAGAAGACAGAAAAGACGACAGAACTAAAATACAAGCAAGTCAACAAAGTCAACTTATAGAGCAAAGACAAAAAAACACCGGGCCAAAAGATTTTGAATCATCAGGAAATGATATATTGAGTGGTGATTTTGATTTAGGTTCTTTTGAACCCAGGTGATAATAGTAAATGTATAATTATATAATATTTTATCATGACAGAACAAGAAAAAGAAACTGTTTTAGACGAGGTTGTTGATCAAGAAACAGTAGAAAGTCAAGAAACAACAGAAAATCAACCTCAAGAAGAAGTTGTTGAACAAAAAACAACTACTATAGACGAAGATGGTACTATTAAGGTGGATTTAAGAAATCTAAATAAACAACAAGAAGTTGTTGACACCGAAGAAGTAGAAACTATTGATCAACCAGAAGAAAACGTTGTTGAACAATTACCACAGCAAGAAGAAGAAGTTCAAGAAGAGCAGCAGCAGGTTGTTGAAGAGGTAACAGAAGAGGAGGTTGAAGAGCAAACAGCTGAACTAGCTGAAGAAATTGAAGAAGCTATTGCTGAAAAAGAAGAAAGCGGAGTACAACTCCCTGAAAATATTCAGAAAGTAGTAGATTTTATAAACGAAACAGGCGGAAGTCTAGAAGACTATGTGCGTTTAAACCAGGATTATTCTCAACTCAATGAAACACAATTGTTAAGAGAATATTACGAGAATACAAAACCACATTTAGATAAAGAAGATATTGACATCTTAATGGAAGATTTTTCTTTTGACGAGTCTTTAGACGACGAAAAAGATATTAGAAAAGCTAAAATAGCTTTTAAAGAAGAAGTAGCTAAAGCTAAAAGTCATTTAGAAGGACTAAAAAGCAAATACTACGAACAAATTAAAGCTGGATCAAGGTTAACACCAGATCAGCAAAAAGCAGTTGAATTTTTCAACCGCTATAACAAAGAAAACGAGGAGACATCTAATATAGTAAAAAAACAATCTGAAGTCTTTTTAAATAAAACTAACAAGGTTTTTAACGATAAATTCAAAGGTTTTGAATATAATGTCGGTGAAAAAAGATTTAGATTTAATGTAAAAAACGCTAACGAAGTTAAGCAAAGTCAAAGTGACATAAATAATTTTGTTAAAAAGTTTTTAGCAGAAGATAACACGATGGGTGATGCTAAGGGTTATCATAAAGCGCTTTTTACAGCTATGAATGCAGATGCTATCGCTAATCATTTTTACGAACAAGGAAAAGCTGACGCTATTAAAGAAAGCATTTCCAGGTCAAAGAACGTAGATATGAGTCCGAGAGGGGTTCATGAAAAAACTACAAACGTTGACGGTGTAAAATTTAGAGTAGTATCCGGAGATGATTCTTCATCGCTTAGAATAAAAATGAAAAAATAACTTTTAAAAATTTAAAAAATGAGTTTTGCATCACAAGGGGCTTACCCCGCTGGATTAACTCCTGCACCTACTAAAACTTTATTTGACAAAAACTATTTGTCAATCAGTGGAGGAGATTTCGATTTTACAAAACAGTTTTTACCAGAAGTATATGAAAAAGAAGTTGAAAGATATGGAAACAGATCTGTATCTTCTTTTCTAAGAATGGTAGGAGCTGAAATGCCTATGGCTTCTGACGAAGTCGTATGGACAGAACAAGGAAGATTACACGTTGCTTATGACAGTGCTAAAGTAAAAATTGACAACACTGCTTCTGATAAAACGTTAGTTATTCTTGATTCTGCCGGAAACCCACAAGCTCACGCTATTAGAGCTAATCAAACAATCATCGTTTCTAAAGGATTTGAAAGCGTAAAAGCTTTTGTTCAATCTGTAGATGCTGCTACTGGCGAATTAGAGGCTTATCCTTTAACTTCTGCTAACTGGCCTGCTTCTTTCGTAGCCGTTGCCAACCCAACTGACCTTAAAGTATTTGTTTATGGTTCTGAGTTTGGTAAAGGATCTGCTGGAATGGACAAATCTATCGATGCTGGATTCCAAAAGTTTAGTAACTCACCAATTATCATTAAAGATAAATACAACATCAACGGTTCTGACACTGCTCAAATCGGTTGGGTTGAGGTTACTTCTGAACTTGGAACTTCTGGTTATCTATGGTATTTAAAGTCTGAGCATGAAACAAGATTAAGATTCGAAGACTATCTAGAAATGACTATGGTTGAAGCTGAAAAAGCTACTCAAACTATTGATATTTTAGATAACGCTGGAGCTGATTCTGGTCAAGACGTTAGAGGTACTGAAGGTCTTTTCGCTGCTATCGAAAGCAGAGGTTTGGTTTTCAATGATCACGATTTTGACAACGCATCTGGACTTAGCGGTCTTGCTGAGTTCGACATTATCCTTAAAGAACTAGACAAGCAAGGTGCTATCGAAGAAAACATGTTGTTCTTAGATAGAGGTACTTCTCTTTCTATCGACAATATGTTGGCTAGAGCTAATTCTTACGGAAGCGGTGGTACTTCTTACGGAGTATTTAACAATTCTGAAGATATGGCGCTTAATCTAGGTTTTTCTGGTTTCAGAAGAGGTTCTTATGATTTCTACAAAACAGATTGGAAATATTTGAATGATGCTGCTACAAGAGGTCTTACTGCAGACATCGACGGTGTACTTGTACCTGCTGGTGTTTCTACAGTTTACGATCAAACTTTAGGTAAAAACATTCAAAGACCTTTCTTGCATGTTAGATATAGAGCTAGCGAAGCTGATGATAGAAGAATGAAAACTTGGATCACAGGTTCTGTTGGTGGTAACTATACTTCTGACATCGATGAAATGAATGTTCACATGTTATCTGAAAGATGTTTATGTGTACAAGGTGCTAACAACTTTATCTTGTTCAAAGATACTGCTGCTACTCCGTAATCATTTAACAAAAGTAATTATTACCCTCGTTTTATCGACGGGGGTAATTTTTACATTTTTATAAACTTTTTAATTTTATTATATCATGGCTAAAAAAGCTACAACACACGAAACTGAGTTAATTGAACCTCAGCCAACTGTTGCAAAAAACGCACCAGTTCAAAAAAAACCAGAGTGGGAAATTAAGGATAGAGTTTATTTTTTAACATCTAATAAAAAACCACTTATAACAACATTACCAGCAAAACACTCTAGAAAAAGACCATTATTGTGGTTTGATGAAAATACTGGTTTACAGAGAGAACTTAGATACGCTACTAATCAGAATAGTCCGTTTGTTGATGAACAACAAGGCGAAGTTACCTTAGGACAGATTATTTTTAGAGATGGTGTTTTGCAAGTACCAAGACAACAACAAGCACTACAAAAGCTTTTGTCTCTTTATCACCCATTAAAAAATGGTTTATATTCTGAGTTAGATACTGTTAGAGAAGCTCAAGATGATCTAGACTATATTGAAATGGAACTAGAAGCGTTAAACGCTGCTAAAACACTAGATATTGATCAACTAGAAGCTATTTTAAGAGTTGAGGTTGGTAATAAAGTAAATAGCATGACTAGCAAAGAAATAAAAAGAGATGTCATGTTGCTTGCTAAGAGAAATCCAGTTTTATTTTTAGATCTTGCTTCTGACGAAAATGTTCAACTTAGAAACTTTGGTATTAAAGCTGTAGAAGCTGGTATCATAAATCTATCACAAGATCAAAGAACATTCAACTGGGGATCTAACGGTAGAAAATTAATGACTGTACCTTTTGACGAAAACCCATATTCAGCTTTAGCTGCTTGGTTTAAAACTGACGATGGCGTCGAAGTGTATAGCAACATAGAAAAAAGACTAAATTAAAGTCACTTATAGCGGTTAGGCCGCTGTAATCGTGGCCTAATCACTATAAAAAAATAACATGGCAGTAAGTATAGACACGGTTTACCAAAGAGTTCTTGCGATACTAAACAAAGAGCAAAGAGGATACTTGACGCCTCAAGAATTCAATCTATTTGCAAATCAAGCGCAAATGGATATTTTTGAACAATATTTTTATGATATAGAACAATTTGGTATGTTACATGGTAATGACACCGAATATTCTGATATGTTAAATATATTGAATGAAAAAATAAGTTTATTTGAAAAAACAGTAGCCTTAACTTATTCCAACAATTACTGGATTTTACCATCTGATTTATATAGACTTGGAACCATTATATATGGTGGAAACGAAGTAGAGAGGGTAAATAAAAACGAATACTTATATATAACATCTTCACCAATAGCGGCTCCAACGGCTGATTTCCCTATATATACCAAAGATATTAATGGTATAAAAGCTTATGGGCCAAGCGAGATTGACGACTCTGTTCAATCTTTAAACTGTAACTACATTAAAAAACCAACAAAAGTTGAGTGGAAATATCAAATGGTATACGGCGAAGCATTATACGACGCAACATACTCTGTTAACTTTGAATTACATTCATCTGAAGAAGTTGAGTTGGTTATGAAGATATTGTCACTAGCTGGTGTATTAGTAAGAGACCTATCAGTTTATCAACTAGCAACACAAGAAGACGCTATGGACGTTCAACAACAAAAATCTTAATAAATGGGCTTATTCACTGGAACACAACAACAATACTACGAAGGATCAGACGGAAATCAAGCTAGTAATATAAATAATTACGGTGGGTATCAATTTATAAACTTAAAGGATCTAGTTAATAACTTCATTATAAACTATGTAGGTGAAGACAAGATTATAAGTAAGATAAAAAGAACTGATGTTGCGTACCACGTTAGAAGAGGTATGCAAGAGTTTACATATGATATTTTTAGATCTGAAAAGTCGCAAGAAATAGAAATACCACCAAATCTTCAAATGCCATTACCGCATGATTATGTAAATTACGTAAAAGTTACTTGGGTAGATGATAGTGGTGTTGAAAGAATAGTGTATCCAACTAGAAACACCAGTAATCCACTTCCTATAATTCAGGATAGTAATTATGAGTATACCTTTGACAGTAATGGTAACTTGTTAACAGCTAACGAGTCTGAAACTTGGAAAAGATTTAAAAACAGACAACAGGATAATCAAGATGACTTAAACGATCTTGAAAACGACGCTGGTCTAACACAGTTATTTGGTAGAAGATACGGTATTGATCCTGAATATACGCAGTCTAATGGTGTATTTTTTATAGATCCAATAAAAAACAAGATATTTTTTGATGCGTCGTTAATGGGCAAAGTTATAACGCTTAAATATATAAGCGATGGTGTAGCCACCGACGAAGAGATGATTGTACATAAGTTTGCTGAAGAAGCTGTTTACAAGTATGTAGCTCTTTCTATTTTGTCGGCTAGAGCAAATGTACCTGAATATATAATCAATAGATTTAAAAAAGAAAAATTTGCAGCGGCTAGAACTGCTAAACTTAGATTATCTA
>Ga0181592_10003132_pt1 | contig 13687 bp, 6 predicted proteins | sample 071ome_20_FD_133755 | JGI IMG/M metagenome (GOLD analysis project Ga0181592, IMG submission 133755) | Coastal salt marsh microbial communities from the Groves Creek Marsh, Skidaway Island, Georgia - 071412BT metaG (megahit assembly) | ecosystem: Environmental > Aquatic > Marine > Intertidal zone...
AGGGAATATCCTTTATTTTGGGTTTATGATTTCCTTTGATGAAAGAAAGGACATCAGCCTCATCAATAAAGTACATCATTAGCTTTCCATAATCAATAATTGACCCGCCACCAATTGCAATAATCATATCATCAGAAGTTATTTGATGAATTGATAATAATTTAATTAAATTGCTTGTATCAGGATTTGATTGTTGAATTTCGATTTTTTCTATTCTTGGTTGATGAAACACATTGAGGGTATTTGATTTTGTTGAAATAAATGAAGTTTTACCGCATAGAAGATATATTTTTTTAGGGTTTGCATTGTTGATATAATTATTAATTTTACTATCTAATTGATTAAAGTTACAAAATAAGGTATTTTCAACCATCTAATAAGAACTCCATAAATTTTTCTTTATTTTCAATAGGTGTAGTTGTAGGCCGTCCTAAATTATTTCGAGAATTATTATTGATTTTTATTTCAATTAAAGTCAAATTTTCATATAATGGAATGTTGTTTATAACTTTAATCAACTCGTCAATATTTTGAGCTTTAAAATAATTCTTATAACCTAAACCTTTGGATATGTACTCATAGTCTATTTCACCTGCAATTGTTTGTTGCCCACCAACCGATTGATGAGTTTGATTGTTAAATAGTATGTGGATCAAATTATCATGATTAAGTGATGCAGTAACACCCATACTACCCATATGCATTAATGTAGAACCATCGCCATCAAAACATATTACTTTTTTATGTGGTTGGTTCAAAGCAATCCCAGAGGCAATAGATAATGCATGACCCATTGCACCTATGGACATAAAATCAAATTTATGAGACATGTTTTTTTGTTCCCTTATCTCATATAATTCTCGTGACAATTTACCAGTAGTCGAGACTATGATTTCATCACCTTGTAAGTTGGCTAAAATAATAGATAGAGATTGCTCTCGAGATAAATTGAAGCTGGATATAATGGATTTTAAACTATAAGGAGCAAAAGTATTTTTTTCTACTAATATAGCGACAGGTGATGATTTAGTAATTGCAATATCAATTAAATCTTCAAGTTGTGATTGCCATTTTGTAAGATCTAAGATCTTGTAATCAATATTTAATAGATCTAATATTTTAGGTGTGATTTGTCCAGGGAGTAAATGTTGTGGTTCATCTTTAATATTTGGAGCACCTCTCCATCCAATCATTAGAATAACGGGTATTGAATACACTTCTGAATTTGTTAGAGATGTTAGAGGATTTATTGCATTCCCCAATCCTGAATTTTGCATATATACTAATGATAATTTTTTGGAGGATAAATAATGACCGGTTGCTAAAGCGATAGCATTTCCTTCGTTAGCAGTAATTATATGTTTTGAATGTGTGCTATGATCAGAGATATATGCGCATATATCTTTTAAAAGAGAGTCAGGTACACCAGTAAAAAAATCAATTTGGTTTTTAATTAAAAAATTGAAAAAATTATCAGGTGCGATCATCATTGTGCACCTGGAATTAAGGTAAGTATATCTTTAATGTTCATACAATCATTATCTACAGATGATGCATGTTGTGAGCGTAAAATAGTTTCTGCAACATTTTTCATTGAAGGATAAGCAGATCTTAGTAATTGATTTGCATATATAATCACACTCACTCCAGCATCACTTAATTGTTTTTCAGTAATTGCGCCATATGTTGATGGAACAACCACCAAAGGAATATCGGTATCTAATTTATTATAATTTCTACAAAATTCAAGGATTTCATCTGGCTTTGTATCTTTGGAATGTATCATTATTCCGTCTGCACCTGCATTTATGTAAGCTTTTGCTCTTTTAATAGCATCATCTTGGCCTTGTCCTAAAATCAAACTTTCAATTCTTGCGATTATCATGAAATCTTCAGTGACTTGAGACTTCTTACCAATTTTAATTTTATAGGCAAAATTTTCAATTGAGTCTTGATTTTGTTTTACATCAGTACCAAATAGTGAGTTTTTCTTTAAGCCAATTTTATCCTCAATTATTACAGCAGATACTCCAAGTCGTTCTAAATTTTTCACAAAAAATGTAAAATGTTCTGGTAAACCACCATTATCACCATCGACAATCATGGGTTTCGTAGTTACTTCTAAAATTTGATCAATTGTAGCAAGTCTTGATGTAAAATCTACGGTCCCTATATCTGGTTTTCCTTTACTTACGGAGTCAGTTAAACTGCTTTCCCACATCCCATCAAATTCTTCTCTTTTATTATCAGTATCAATGTATGTATTCTCTACTATTAGACCGGTTAAACCATTATGAGCTTCTAAAATTCTAACTACTTTTTTACTTCGTAACAACCTTCTTAATTGCTTTATTCGTATAGAAGGTGTAGTTCCGATTTCTTTAAGATTTTTATGCAACAAGGTAGAAGATATATTTTTAGTATATTCTGGTTCGATTAATTCACCACCCCATTCTTCAAGACACTTAATGACACGATCTCTAACTTTACTTTGAACTCCTGTTTTCCAATCATCACCATGGACTACATATGATGGTTTTATTTTTTTTAGGTTTTCAACATAATCCAAAGTTGTTTGTGGTATTACTTCATCAACTCCTTTTATATTTTCTATAATCTGTTTTCTTTGCTCATAAGTTAATGAGGGTAATCGTTTATAGCTAGCAATTGCTTCATCAGTGAGTAGAACTACTATAACGGATCCATATTTACTTGCTTCGTTTAATATGTTAATGTGGCCGGGATGTATCAGATCAGCACTCATACCAACATATACTTTTGTCATAGATCAGATATCATGGAGTGATATAAAAAAAAGTTGTAATTGATCTAAATTAGAATGGATTAAAATCACATTTGATTTATAATTCAATAGAAAATGACTTCGATTGAGAGAAATACAGGCCCACCCGGATTTGAACCGAGGTCAACGGAACCAGAATCCGTTATGATTGCCGCTACACCATGGGCCTTCTCTATATTGTTTGATTTCAAGTTTTAATATATTTTTGTCATGATTGAGTATTATTAATTAAGTTCCTAATAAGTCATCTAATTTTTTAAGTAAATCTAATTGTTTTTTGGCACTAATTTTACCAAGCTTTCGATTAGGATTTTCTGCAATTTTGAAAATTTGAGCTAATTGTACCCTTAATTCAGCTTCTCTACCAACACTACTTTTGAAATTATCTCGGAAGAATTTTGCTAATTCACGTGGGTTCTTGGGAGTGACACCTTCAAATCTTACATCTTTTCGTACTTTTCGAATAATCCGTTTCGATAAATACATAATTGGTTCACCATATTTACTCTCTTCTTTGATTTGTTCTAATTTTGCTTCAAAATCGGAGTGACCAGTTTCACCTCTTCTTTTTGTAAGTAAGATTGGACGTAATCGTCTATTTGAGGGCATGATCCTTTTACCATATCCATACATGAAATATGGTACAAAAGGAGCATAAAGCGGGAACATACTAATTTCAGCGATTAATTTCAAAAGAGCAGTAGTATAAAGTGCAGGGGAAGATAAACTTTGAAATGTATGACCAAAGTCGAATAATATTGGAATTTGGGGGTTATCAGCGGTAATTTCTTGATCATAAGTTGCCATATCTACTAGATTTAATATTAAATTCATGTTATCATAAAGATCTGTTTGTTGCGTATATCTATTAATAAAAATTGAAGGATCTGATAAGAAAATTAATTTCCCAAATCCAGGAAACATTGGAATAGATAATGCTGTTGCAAAGTTTGCATTTCCCCATTCACCTACATCAGGTTCCATTGTACCAGCTGCAGCTGACGAAAAATCAGTTTCAATCCAAGAAAATTTGGATGAATACATGGGGAAAAAAGGAACTGGTAAGCTGAAAGCATCATCGTCAAAATTTTCATTGATTAATGAGGCAGATATTTTTTGTAAAGGTTGCCAAACTATTTTTTTAGCTTGAGCAGATGAATTTGTAGTAACTTCTCCATTTGCATCCAATTTATTTCCAAAATCATCATAAATGGGGACACTTAATTTTACGCTGATTATGGATCCCATTTCCATAGCAACTGCATCAATATTCTGAGTAAAAGTGTAACCTGGAATTTCAGTATCATAAAAATCGGTGATAACAGGTCTTGCAGGACTACCAGAGTTTGAATTAATATCCATTAAAATACCAGATGTATTGAAACCAAATGCTCGGATTAGATCACCTATTAAATTGACCATGAAATCCTCAGAGCTTACACTGTCTGATGAAGAACCACCACCACCAATTCCAAATGAGTCCTCTCCATCTCCAGATTCCCCACCATTATCCCCTGATTGACCTGAAAATATATCTGAGACAGTTGGCACTTCAAAACCTTGTTCTGAAGCTTGTTCTGAAAATGTATCAATATTTGAAAAAGCATCAAAAATAGGAGCTAATATTTGATTAGCAGATCCAAAATCATCTACTACAATGATTGAACCACCTCTTAACATATAAAGTATTATTGAAATTGTTTCAGTAAGACCAAAATCGGATGATGGCCCAACAATTATCAATGTACCTGAACCATTGAAACGATTTAGAATATTTAAATTTGAAACGACGTTAGTCACATTATATTTGGAAGTTCCTCCATCTGTTTCTACAGCTTCTAAATTTTCTCTAACAAAAGATAGCCCATCATATGCTTCGCTATAAATTGAAAATGAGTCATTTGATGAAGTACCAGGAATTGCGGCTAATATGACAGGAGCGATACCTATTAACAGCAATAGAATCAAAGCTATAGATTGAATTCTTCTGTAAATATTTACAAAAGTAGAATTAGCTTTGTTAGTACTTGACATGACATAACCTCTTTATTAATTATTTTTTGGCTCTTTTTCGTCCAGCTGAGGCGCCTGTTTTTCCTCTTTTTCTTGGTTTTTTACGGGATTTCTTTTTACCTTTTGATCCTTTTTGACCAGCCTTCTTTCCTTTACGGTAGATTTGCAATACATCTTCGATAGAATTTTCTATTGTAGAATATCCTTGTGCAGTTACATCCATAGCGGAATATTTGGCAATTTCAAAACCTAATAAAATTGGTTCAATATCCTCTTGGGTTACTGGACCTAATTCTACTAATTTGTTGCCAAATTCTCTAGCAGTTTCATGATCTTCTCTTGTTTGATCAACAAAAACATCACCTATTGTCTCAAGGGCAAAATATGCTTTGATACTAGCTTCTTTGAAGTCATTATTCAATGCAGCTTTTTTCGCCTCTTTTATTGCAGTTCCTGCGGTTTTGGAACTTTCTCTTCTTTTGAAAAATCTTCTTGTTCTTCCAAATATTGCCATTTTTTTCACTCCTTTATTTCGAATTACCAATCCTCATCGTCATTGGCAACTCTTGATCGAGCACCAGATTTGATGATCGATTCGATGGTATTCTCCAAAGCATTGATTGCATTTTCGAATATTTCTTTACTAGGATTATCCTTACCATATCTTGCTAATTCAAAGGTATCAGATAATGTTAATAAAGTTTCTCTGTCAACGATGGTGACAGTTGATAGATAAGCTGTAAATTCTCTCGCAGTAACGTTGAAAGGTCTTGATGCATTTACAATCTCTTTTGCTACTCTTTCTAATGCGTCCCAAATAAGTAAAATAGCTCGCTTGAATTTTTGTTGTTCACCTAATTCACGGATTTCTTTGATGATATCAGATAAAGCACCTTCCACTTTTTTACGTCTTTGTCTTTGCTGGATCATATCTTTGATGTTATTTCGTTGATAATATAAAGTTAATAATCCAAGTAAACCTAAGAAACCTGCGACAATCCATAATGCATTGTTTGTTTCTTCTGGTACTGCGGGTTGAATAATTGTAGTATTTGTAATAGTAACTTCATTGCCATCTTCATCAGTAGTAATTATAGTTTCGATGACAGTTGCAGGTTCAGTTATTTCTTCTGGTTCGGGTAATGGTTCTTCTACAGCATCAGGTGGTATTGGTTGACTTTTGAATTCAAATGAGTTTGAGTTAGGATCACTTTGAGAGTTTAATGTTAGACTATTGCCACTGCTATCTAATACCTCTATTTCGTAACTTAAGGACGAATTTATTAAGAAAAATATATCTGGCAAAGTAACGTTGAAGGTAAATGTACCGTTTATGTAGGTCGAGGAATTGGTAAAAAGTACTACTCCATTTTGCATATAAATTTGGGTAAAATTAATTGAGTTAGATCCATTAAAATACCAGTGAACAAGTACATCTGATAAGCCAGTTCCATTTACATCTTGAACAGAGTGAGTTATATTAAAATCAGAGATAGTTTCATTCATCCATATTACGACTTCATTAGGTTCATTCTCTCTACCTGGTATTCGTATATCTTCAAAATTATCCTCTTCAGCTTCTATTGGAGGAGTTTTATCAACTACTAAGTTAAATGATAGGCCTGGATTAACTTCGCCTGATGTTGAAACAAAAGGGGCTGTCACAGCAGTATTATTGGCACCATCAGTATAATTGAAATAAAAATCCAAATAAGTATTATATTGTAATTGTGAAGAGTCTATAATGAACGTAAATATCATTGTTCCTCCTTGTATTTGTATTAATGTCATCTCGAAAATTAAATAAGCAGTGTCATTGCTGAATACAGGATTATTAAGAGAGAGGGCACCAGAGGCATTTTGATCTTCTAAAAATCGGTAATAGATTTTCACAGAAGTATAATTCAAGCCATCTTCTTCTAAATTTAATGTGATTGTAACATTATTTTGTAAACTTGTGATATTGTATCCAGTAGCAATACTTTTACCGTCTATTAAAACATCATTTGGTACATCAATTTGTCTAATTAATGAGTCACCCATTTGGATCAAATATGGTTGACCAGGATTGCTAAAATCAGTTATATTCGCAAATTTAGAGACAGTTACATCATAACCTTGATTGGCTTGGGAAGGATCATAATCTGGAAGTCCATTTGTCCATTGATTACCACCATTCGTGATTTCATTAGCGTTGACTCCATGTCCAGATAGATCATATACAATAAAATATACCTGGAAGAAATATCCATGGCCATGATCGGGAAAACTTAAAATAAATTGAAAACGGTCTGCAAGATTATTATATGTCATATTTGCAATATTCCAATTTACAGATGAAAAATCAAAATCATTAATTGAGGTTGAATTATAACCTCCTGAAGTAGTGGCACGCCAATATATTGTTACATTTCGTATGTTGGTATAATCAATACCATATGATTCAAAATCTTGAATATTTAATGTAATGGTAATATTTGCTTCTGATTCATCAGCAAGATTTGAGAAGCTTACATCCTCAGCACTTAGATCATTTATGTCCATAGAAGTATTATCTGGACCAAAGATTGTAATTTGTTGACCATAAGTTTCGGAGTTTATATCAAAATCACTATCTGCAATGGTAAACAAGTATTTGAATGCGGCACCATGTGTTTTCGCAAAAACGGAAGTATCAAAACTCGTAATATTATGTATGAACAATGTGAAGACACCATTATTATCGGAAGTTATAGCTAGTTGTGTTGTATTTCTTGAATTTGCTTCATTGGCGGAGGTATGAAATGCAACATCAATATTGAGGTTTAGTGTTAAACCGATTGGAACTCTTCCATGTTTATCTTTAATTTCGATTGTGAATTTATAATTTAGACTTGAATTTTGGTAAGTTTCATAAAATGTTGAATTTAGAAATACGATACCATCTTCTAAAGTTATTTCATTAGCAGTATCATTATGGAATTTGAAATCAATACTTGAGGTAGTGATATCATCAAAATTCAGGTATTCAAAGGTAAAAACAGAAGATTGTTCATTTTTATTATTTTCCCATCGATAAGAGTCTGATACTGCATCATTTGAGATAGTAATATTAACTGTAAAATATTTTTGGTCTTCAGAGATTTCGGGTAATTCAAATGTTAGTAAGAAGTGACCATTTGCATTGGTTGTCAATTCAGATATAGTTAAGCCTAAATCTAATAAATCAGTCTCTGAAGAATAGAGTGTAGTAGCATCGGCTTCATTAGTAGTATTTTGATTTGTAATATGAAATACTATTTTCACCCCCTCTGCTCCTCGACCTGCTTCATCTAATATTGTACCATTTATAGTGAAGTCATTTCCATCATTAGTATAATATAATGTCTCATCATAGTCTGTTGCATTTAAAGTACCAAAATAATTAACATTGGTTAAATCATCAGCTTCTGCTTTTAGTTTTATTTGGATGGTTTTTACTTCTTCTACTGAAGATAATAAATCATTAGGATCTGTATTCGTAATTGTAATAATTAAATTTTCAGTAGGATTAGAGAAATTAGCAGTATTTAGTATGAATGTTGCGAAAAATGTACCATTAGACACTGTATTTACAGTAAAGTCCATTGAAGTATTTGTATTTGAAATACCTGCACCATCAATTTCAATATTTATAGGAACATTATTCCATAGATTAGCATCTACTCCTTCTGAAGAAGAATTAAATACACCAGAAATAATTATTTCCTGATTAGTTCTTGAGAGAAATTGATTGTTGAAATCTGATTGAGTGGTGGCGACTCCATCAACTTGTGTATTAGCTAAATTAAAAACCCAATCAGTAACAATAGAAAATGTCAAAGTTTCGGTCTGGTCATTATTTTGATATTTATAATATGGTGTTGTACCATTAATTTCGATTGTAATTGTACCTGAGTCTGCAGTAGTTCCAGGATAATTATCATTAAATGTTATTGAACTTGAAGTTCCAAAATATGAGTTATTAGTTGTGGAACCTACTTCATTATAATTTATAGTGTATGTCAAAGCATAATTATTACGAATTGCGACTGGAACTGGGTTCCCATTTCTTAATTCAATTGAACCAGTAAATTGTATATCATCAGCTGGTGCAATTTGCTCACCTGAATCTCTCACAGCAGAAAATGAAATTTCATCATATAGAGTAAAATTACCTGTATCTACCACTTTAGCACATTCAAAACAATCAATCCCAAAGTCTGCATCACCATCATCTTGATCAGGGTACCATATAGTCCAATTCCAAAAACCTATTTGATTTTGAAGAAAATCCCTTGAAAATGCAAATATTGCATTTGCATTCGCTGTTGCAGTGGCTACCTCGTTACCTTCACTAATATCAGATTCATTTAGGAATAGATAAACTTCGACACCTGGGAATAATTCATCTCTTGTATCTGTGACAACCCCAGTTATTGGAATAGCTTCATCCCAATAGTACTCTCCTTCTTGGTCTAATGTGATGGAATTTTGAGTTATGGAAGTTGAAAATGAATTTTTTGTATCTAATGTTGCAGAGCTTCTAAATACTTTTTGATTTTGATGTGTTGGGTAATGTCTTGAGCTTTTGAAGACATCAGATGTTTGTGAAATCAAATTTGGTTTAAAATTGTTTGAAACTTCTAAATTTTTCTCATTTGAGATGTGACTTATGTTTGAGAATTCATTTCCAGAGATTAATAATGGACTTATGAATAGAGAAACAGTGAGTAACAATAAAACACTCAGAGATTTGAATTTCATTGTATTAAACCTCCTTTGTTTATTTTACGGTTTCTATGTATTATGATTGGTAGTAATAACAACCCAAAAATTATGTTAATTAGATATGAGACTGAAAATTCATAATTATTTGATTCTGTATATTCAAATAATTGATCATTATTTTCATGAATTGTATTTACATCATCAAATTGTACGATAGGTAAATTGAAATTTACATTTGCATTAGAAAGACCAAATGGTGCAAAAACAAATCTTTGACTGTCGTTGATAAAGTATTTATTATCTTGATTTGGAATAACTAATTCAATTATTAAGTAATAAGAACCTAATGGGACTGCACCTCCAACCATTGCAATACGACCTTGACCATCAGAAACTGATGTGCCTGAAAGTACACCCATAGTAGTATTGGACTCACTTAACTTGTAACAATTAACATTGACTTCATTATAATCAGTTTCACAACTACTAATTTCATTTAAGAAATAATTATCTCTATCAGTTGCAGGAAGTAAAGGGTTTATTGGTGCAGCAGGAGCGAGATCAAAAGCATCCCTTGTTATTAAATAATAATCTAATGCTAATTCATCTGGCGTACGATCGTTTACAGGAGCATCACCATTTAGCAGTAAAATTGTATTAAGTGTATCATCTGTGAATAATGCCGTAAAATTGATTGTCCAATCTATGGTCTCAGTTAGATTTATTAGAAAATCACCATAGTCCACTATTTCATAGGTAAGAGAAAAATCTTCACTCATATGAATGTATAGAGTTGCATAAAAAACAGTGTTAGGTATCCATGCCATTAATGTATAATATTCCACACCTGCATCTGCAGTTGGTGTTGTAAAATCAAATGAATATGATCCATCTGCTCCAGTAATTGGATTATCATCGCCAATATCTGCTTTTAATGAGTCTGTATTTCCAGAAATAAGAGTATCTTGGATGCCAGCTAAATCATCAGGTGAAAGCCATAAAATTTCTAATGCAACATCTTGAATGGGGAGACCTTCGGGATCATTGACCTGAATACTATATCCTAATTCCTCTCCTGCATATGTAAATGAGGTATTGAATTCATCGCCATCGAATAAATCTAATGCATCTGGGATCTCAACAGTATCAACATCATCATCTGTGTTTGATAAAGAAATTGAAGCCTCTAATTTCCATCCAACAACTATAAAATCAACTTCAAGAGCATATCTAGCTACAATCGCAAATAAATTTCGTTCGCCCTCCCCTCCCAGTATATTTATTGCAGGATATTCACCTTCGAGGTTCGTATCAACACCATCAACTGTTAGTACAGCAGATTTATCAGTGGATACTGTAATAGATAAGTTAGCCCAATTTTCACCATCTCCATCTGTCGTGATGGTACCTAAATCAGTACCTGCATTGAGTATGTCTGCGGCATTGCCTGCAGCTAATGATAATAATTCTTCTTCGTTCAATATTTTAAATTCGATTTTTTGATTAGGTGCAGGTATTTCTTCAAATAAAACTCTTGAACCAAAGTTGAAGGGCTTATTCATTTCTGCCAATGAGAAGCTTCCTATATCTCCACCTAAATCAGTTTCGACACCAGAGGTTGAATCTAATTCAATGGTTGGCTGACCTCCCAATGAATTTTGGCCGTATACGAATCTACCTTCGGATAATAATAAAGATAATTTGGGTAATGGATTAAAAGCGCCCCAACTATATTGTAAATCTCCATTTTGATCTGTCCAAGGTATAAGTGCTTCCACCCAAGGAGAAACATCACCTGCAGTAATGGAAATTGTATCAGTTGCCTCATCAATTGTACCTGAATTAAAACCAATTACTAATCTTGATGGAATATTCAATGACCTTAACATATTAACATAACCAACTAAGAAATCTTTGATACCAAAAAGTTGTTGATTCTCTATTTGACGCCAAAAATAAAATGCTCGATCTTCTCCAGGTGGAGCTTCATTATTTCCACTATTGTCAGAGGTAGATGAGAAAGTTTCTGCTGCGGTCGGATTTGTAAGTAAGTCTAAAACTGCATTTTGAATTTGATTATGCACTTGCAATATTAAACCATAAACACTTTGATCTAAATTAGCTTGATAGGATAGAATTTTCCCATTATAAACAGATGCATCACCAAATTCAGTATTATTTTCATTAATATCATAATAATCAGGTAATGAAGATGAGCCCCATATGGAACTTAAACTTCCTGCATCTTCAATTGCATCATTACGTGTATTGACTAAATCAGATTTGTAACCATCAATTAACATAGCATTTAGAAAATCTCCATATGAGATAGAATTTTGCGCGATATTTTCTTGTTGCTCTGGAATGTAATATGCATCAAAATCAAAATAACCTGATGTTCTTGATTTTGTTAATGCAGCTTGTATTACATTTCGTGAATTAATATCTTTTTGCATTTCAATTGATGAAAATTCAACAAAATCTCCTGCTTCTAAATTATTAGCTTCTATTTGAGGAGAAGAGATATCAACTTGTGAGTCATATATTGAATTCCAAGGTGTCAATAAACCATCTGTAAACCCAGCAGTAGGATTTAGATATTGTTGGGAAACTCTAAATCCTTTTGATCCATTGGGATAACTACCCACAAGTGGTGCTGCGCTTGAAAAATCAGTTAAATATTGGTCAAAATTATTTACATAATCTCTAGTATCAGGATCATAAGTATCTGCTACTCTATAGCGCCAAAGATAGGTATCATCTAGCCTACTCAGCTCTTGACCGTCCAAAGATGTTACTGTGGCGATTAATAATGAGGGATCCGGCAATGGCCCTAAAAGATCTAATAACCCATTTAATAATTCTTTATAAAAAGGAGAGTCTAAATTTTCTAAATCATAATTTTCATTCACATCAATTGTATCATCTTGATGTCTAATTACCCCTGCCTCATTGATGAATGATGAAAAAACAGCAGTTGTAAATAATAACATTGCCCCAATAGCTAATAATTGACGAGCTGCCCCTCCCCATTTTTTAATTTTAAAACCTTGAGTAATTAATGACCATCCTAAAAAGGTACCTAAACCAACAGCAATACTTCCAGTTAAAAATAGTGACGCAATACCCTCTAAGGAGCTAAAGAACGTATTTATTTGTTGGCTTATTTCGGGAAAAAATAAACTAGAACCTAAACTACCTGAATTATATTGGTTAATTAAATATGCATATGCTCCAGAAATTGAACCTGAAATAATAGATGGAGTTCGTTCCCATGGGATTTTTATTGGAATTGCATTTTCTCTTTTTTTATATCTTTTTACAATGATATTACCTTCTGCATCCCTTATCCTTCTAGTTATATACTTGGTAGAAGTGGAACTTTTAGATAATTTACTCATTATAATCAAGCCAGAAATTTACAGCTTTTTTGAGTTAAATAACTCAATAGTACTGTTTAATACATAATAAACTGAAACGTACAAGTTTAAATATAATTCCCATTTAATTGAAATATTTAACAAATTAAAATAATTTTATTAAAATGGAAAAGGTTCAATTCTTATCTGATAGGTATTTAATTACCATTTTTGTTAAATTATCCAATACTTTTTCCACTGATTGTTCTGCATTTATTACAACAGTGTTTTTAGGTTTGTATAACTCATAACGTTTTATTAAAGAATTCAAATTATCATAAGTCTCAAATTTTTCTAACTTATTTCGATTATTTTCAAACCTGTTAACTGCAATTTCTGCAGAAACATCTAAGTATATGGTCAAATCAGGGTCAGGAACCTTGTTATTTATCATAGCAATCCAATCTTCTGATAATCCATTTAAGCCTTGATAGATTATTGAAGATAGTTTATATCGATCACAAATTACAATAGAGCCAGACTGTAGTTTAGGTAGGATCTCTTCATAATAATGCTCAATACGATCAGCGGCAAATAATAATGCATCAACGGCATGTTGAGAATTTGGATTTGATAAATAATCTCTTAAAATTGGACCTAATTTTCCAGATGAGGGTTCTGTTGTGGTATGAATGACATAACCTAATTCGGCCAATTTTTCACTTAACAATTTTATTTGAGTAGATTTACCAGATCCATCAACACCTTCAACTGCAATAAAAAC
>Ga0181592_10003135_pt1 | contig 13684 bp, 10 predicted proteins | sample 071ome_20_FD_133755 | JGI IMG/M metagenome (GOLD analysis project Ga0181592, IMG submission 133755) | Coastal salt marsh microbial communities from the Groves Creek Marsh, Skidaway Island, Georgia - 071412BT metaG (megahit assembly) | ecosystem: Environmental > Aquatic > Marine > Intertidal...
ATTGATTGAAATAATTTAAAATTTGTTTTATTTTCAATATAATCATTCATTTTTAAGGTGTAAATTATATATTTTTTAGGATTTTTCTTAACATCAAGACCATAACTATCATTGCATTTATTAGGTAAATAATTAGTTTTTATATATGTTGCATATTCTTTATAATCATTATGTATCTTATCAATTTTATTTAACAATATATAATTTTTAGTATCATTCCATAATTTATTATAATAAAAATTAACTTCTTTAATTAATTTTTTATATTTATTATTTATTTCATTAATTATTTTTTTATCATTATTATTATTTAATTCTTGCTCTTGTAATAATTTTAAATCATGTAATTTCTTTTCTTGTTCTACTATTAATGATTTAACTTCTGGTTTAGTTAAATTCATAAATCTTCGCATTCGTGTAATAAAATGTTCTTTTATGTTATTATTATATGCAGTTGCCATTTGAACTGATAAATATTCAATTAAAAAACATTTATTAGTTAAATCAAATTTTTCTTTTCCATTAAGTAATGGTTTAAATTCATTATCATAAAAGTCATTTAGTTCATTTTTAAATTCATTATAATTATTAGATTTTCTTCCATTATTACTTTTTTTACCACACGCTTTAATAAAATAAGTAATATTTCTTCTATTTAAATCAGGTATATTTTTATTATTTTTATAACAATGTAAAATATATAGTCTAATAAACATATAACTAATAATTGCGATATCATTCATATCTTTAACAATATCATTTATTATAGGATAATTATCTTTATAATCTTTTAATATTGATTTTAAACTTGTTTTGATAGTAAAAACAGTAGATTTTTGTTTTTGCTGATTAAATATTGATTTATAATTATCATCTTTATCATCTTTATCAGGTTTTTTTTTCTTTGACATTTGAAGAAAAAATATAATTGCTATTATTTATTTTCTTATATTTATATATTTAATATTTCTTTATATAGTTATATTTTTTGAATAAAAAAATTAATGTTCTTGTTGTTGTTTTCTTTTATAATAAGATTTTAAACTTGAAACTCTATTTCTTTCTTTAAATAGTTCAGGATTTTCATTTTGTAATTTTTTTCTACTTTCTTTTGCTTTTTCAATAATTAAATCTTTATTTGCTTCATAGTATTTTTTTTTAGATAATTTAGTTTGTTCGTCTTGTTTTTTAAATTTATTTAATTCATTTTCTAATTCTTTAATTTTTTTATCTTTTTCAGCTAATTGTTTTTGTAAATCTTGAATTTCTAAATCTTGAATTTCTAAATCCATAATAAAAATATATATAATAAAAAAAATATAATATATATATAATAAGTTTAATTTATGTTTATATAGAAAAATAAAAGTCGGCATTTAAAAATGGAAAAGGTTTAATAACTGATTTTTTCATAATAACCTTCGTCAATAGCGGCAATAAACTCTTGGTCATTATCAAAAGATTGTATTTGATTATTTTGCACTGCATTTAATTTTTCAAATGGAACATATACTGAATGTGAAATAAAATCATCTAAATCTTGTTCTTCAGAATGTTGATTAAGTTTGATTGAGTTCTTAATATCATTCATAGATTTAAGTCCTTTAAGTTCATCTGGGATATTAATTGGTTCTTCAAAATTTTCGACTTGTTCTTCATTATTAATATTATTATTATTATTATCATTATTAACATCATTATTATTAGCATCATTATTATTATTATCATTATTATTATTAACATCATTATTATTAACATCATTATTATTAACATCATTATCATTAACATCATTATTATTATTCACATTATTATTATTCACATCATTATTATTAATATGATTATTATGATTATTTTTCTTATTATTAGTTTTTTTAATCATTTCAGCTAATTTATCTTCAACATTGTCATTTGCATTGATATCATAATTTTCTGAATTTATATTTTCATTATTATCTTCATTTTCGTCATATTCTTCATCTACTTCTTTTCGCGTATTACCACCTTCAAATGCTTCAATAGCTTCATTTTCATTATAACGATGAACTATTGGAATAAGATTAAATGAAATATGTTTAGAATTATAGAAGATAGTTAGGAATAATAAGAAAAGAAGAGCACTTACTTGAATATCATAGAAAATAGTAGCGATTATAACAAAAAGTGATATTATTACAAAGGTATTATTAACTTTTATATTTTTAGAATATTTTGCAAATAAATTTGCGATAACTGCGACCATAAGAACTACTTTAAGAGAGTTCATAGGTGTAAGTTCCATATTTAATGATTTAAACATAATTAAAATAATATTATTAATTTTATTTATTATTTATTAGTAATATAATATATTTATAATAAATAATAAATAATTATAAAGTTAGTAAATAAAAAAAAATGAAATTAGAACAAGCTACTATTATTTTCTTTTTAACTGGCATATTACTTATTGTATTAGTGTATTTAGTTTATAAAGTATATAAAGATGCAATTGAAGTAAAAGAAAATAATGATCGTGTTTATATAATTAAAAATGATTCTATTCAAAGAGTTCAACAAGTAAGAGGCGACCATATGCTTAATGATAATGTTAATGATCGTTTTCCAACTCGCCTTAGTAAGACAAGTAATAATGATGTTCATTATATGACAGGTGGGGTTCAAAATGATAGAATAAATATTCGAACTAGGAATGGAACATCTAGTCCTCCACAATATAGACATATAGGTAATTTATATAATACTAAAGATGATGAAATATTAGCATTGTATAGTAGACCACGATATTATGGTTCAAATCAGTTTTATTATTATGCATTAGACAATGGTTATGTAAGTAATCGTTTAACAATTAAAGTAGAAAATAAAGAATGTGATTCTTCGTCGTATGGTTGTGAAGAGCTACAAGATGGTATTTCTAAAGTGTATATTGTTGAGAAAGATAAATATTATGATGTAAAGATATTTAAAGATAATCAATATAGATATAATCCTTTTATTTAGGAACCGTTGTAAAAAAATCTATAAACTATAAACTATAAACTATAAACTATAAACTATAAACTATAAACTATAAACTATAAACTATAAACTATAAACTATAAATATTTATATATTATTACATATATTAGTAAAAAAAAAAGCATTTTATTGATATATATTAAATTTTACTTACAGTATAGAACCATACTTTTGTGAAAAATCACCAGAAATTCCTTCAATAGGATAAAAATCAACTAATTCTCTTTCTTTTGAACCGAAATCCCTTCCATGACCTAATCCTTTTTCAACATGAAGATTCATAGTGCAAACATTTGCATCACATGATTGTAAATATTTTTCGGGAAGCATTGTTGTGCCATATTGATTATCTACCACACAAGGTTTGCAGCTATGATTATCAATAAGTGCATTTCTTTGATTTTGCATAATATCACTTGCATTATGTTGTAGCCACATTCTATAATCATAAGATGATTTTAATTTATTTCCGTCGCGTTGCATTTGATTTTGAACACAGCGTGGGCGCCAATCATTTAGGAACATTGCATATGATCTTGGAGGGCAAGTTGTTCCTTCTGTATTACTTTCCTTTTGACATGAATTACAACCAGCTGGCATATTTCTTATATTTTCTTTATTAACTTAAAATAAAAATGTATTTATATATTTATTATAATTATAAGAAAAAAATTATTTTTGTAAATAATATTTATAAAAATATGCTATAATAGTAATAGTATTATAAAATTATAATTATATTATAAAGATGCGTGATATATATTGTTTGTTTTGTGGTTTATTGTTATATAATGATGATATAAAACAAAAAAAATAATTTTATTTATAAAAAATTTAAATATTAATTATAATAGTTATTTATGTGCTTTGTTTTTCACTAGCTCTAATTTTAGTAAGTCGTTCAATTAAATCAAGTTTAGTTCCCTTTGTTGAAGCATTTTTTGCTGATAATTTTTGTCTTAGTTCTGAAACCATCATATTACTAAGTGAAACATCATCTTCATCTTCTTCTTCTTCAACTGGTTCTTCAACTGGTTCTACAACTGATTCTTTAACTGGTTCTTCAACTGTTTCTTCAACTGTTTCTACTATATCTTCAATTACTGGTTTTTGTTCTTCACTTACTGGTTCATTTTTTTTTTTAGATGATTTTTTTTTTGATTTCTTTTTATCTTTAGTAGATTGTTCTTCTACAATATCGTCATCTTTAGTGATTACTTCATTTTCATCTTGAACTTCATTTGCGGTTTCATTATCATCAATAACTGCATTAGAATAGTCTTTTTCATAGCTATCAATAATATTTTCAATAAATTTTTCATCAACAGTACAACCATCTTCATCTTCATCAATATTGTGTGGTGGATGATTTGATTCAACAAGCGATTTAAGAATATCAGCATTGTTGTCTTCGATAAAGCGTTCCATATTGCATGCAATTTCAGAGTCTTCTGTGTCGTCTACATGTGTATAATTTGTTTGTGTTTCTTCTTTTGTTTGTGTTTCTTCTTGTTGAGCTTTTTCAAGAAGAGATGATGATATTGATGAGCAAAGACTTTCCATGTGTTCTAATCTGACGTGTTGTTGTTTAAAAGTTTGGTCTAATTTGATATATTCTTTATGTAGCTTTTCGATATTATAATATGAAAGCCATAATGCGCCGATGATAACAATACAAATAAAAATTAAATGTGTAAATGATAGACTAATCATTATAACTTATTAATATATAATTTTTAAATAAATTTTAAATATAGTATATTAATATTTGTTTATATCAATTTTATTTTGTATATAAAAATATATAAATGATATATATTATTAAATATACAATAATTATGTGTAAATATATTTGTTAATATATGGAATTAATGACTAATAATGATAAGGATGTTATATTAGTCCAAAGGAATACAAATCCTGAACTAAATAAAGATAAAAAAATAAATGAGACATTCTATAAAATATTTAAAGATATATTGAAAGAGATGAAAAATATAATTCATAAAAACAATGATGAAATTAAGAATGAATTGAATGAGATAATAATTCCGATAATTAAATCTTTATCATTAACTTATACGCCATATATATTAATTATATATACAATATTATTTTTGATATTATGTATAAGTATTGTTAATTTGATATTGATTAGTAGGTATATTCTGAAGTAGATGTAAAGAAGAGTGTTTCGAATATTATGCTTTTATTCCTATTATGGAAAAACTATATAAAGATAATAATATATATTTATGTTATTACAAAATTTATTTTAACATTATTAAAATTTCCTTTAAATCCCATGAAGGCGTTGATGACACCAAGAATCCCTACACTCACCCGTGAGTAATCAGTAGTTGTGAAGCAATGCTGTATAAGCGCACACTAAAAAATTTTTTTATTTTATTACATTTTTTTATACTTTTTGAAATTATTTATCTTTTTTATTTTTTAATTTTTTTTTTTGATATTTTATCTATATCTATATTTATATTATATTATATTATATTATATTATATAATATTATATAATTGTTTAACTTCATTGATTAATAAATTAATATTATATTCACGAAACATTTATTTATAGTTGTAAATATTGAAGCTGTGAAAAAATATTTTATAATAAATAAATATATTTAAGACTAAAATATTGATATAAATTTTTTTTTTAGGCTACAAAAAAAATGCTTATCTACATGTTAGTTGTAGTTACCGTTGCCATTTTGGCACAAGCGACTTCAAACTTAGGTCCTTGCAGACTCACTCCGAATGAGTGGATTTCTACTCTTTTTAACTGGAGTTTTGCAAGAGATCATTAATTATTTAAAGGAGGAGAATAAAGGATACTTCGAAGTAGTTTACAAGGGACATTCCGAATACGATTATAAAGGGTACTCTCATGCGAGTGGTATAGCGTTTTGGGTGTATAAAAACGAAGTGACCGGAGAGATAAAGATTGGTGAACATCTTTTCTCCCATTGCTCATGTAATGATACTGATGCGGAGGTTGGAGATAAGATGGGACCAGATGAATCTCCTAATGATGTGTATGGGACGGATATGCCAGACCCTCTGGTGTCCTTTAATGAAGACCCGTATCTGGCGAAAGATGCTTGGAATGTTCTACCTTCGGGATTGATGAACCAAGTTTATAAGAATGACACGGTGTACGAGACTTGGACGACTTACCAAGTCCTCGATCGAGTTCGTAACAATGTCGGTAAGCATGGCTTGCCAGCTTGTGAGGGGGACTTTGACTTCAAGACGGTCACTGACACGAACGATGCTCTCAAGGAATACTTGTTCAATAAGCGTGTTGTAGTGTTCCAGGATCGTCTCTTTGAACTGGACGATGATGCGACCATAGTTCGTTGGTTCCTGCTTATGTTGGGAATCAAGAGTGGGGTTGTATCAATTCGTGAGGTTCTAGAAGTGCTGTGATGCCACCGTCGAGCTTGTCCTCACTCCCACCTCCAGAACTGTCGAGACGAAAAACGCACACTAAAAAATTTTTTTATTTTATTACATTTTTTTATACTTTTTGAAATTATTTATCTTTTTTATTTTTTAATTTTTTTTTTGATATTTTATCTATATCTATATTTATATTATATAATATTATATTATATAATATAATATAATATAATATTATATAATTGTTTAACTTCATTGATTAATAAATTAATATTATATTCACGAAACATTTATTTATAGTTGTAAATATTGAAGCTGTGAAAAAATATTGTATAATAAATAAATATATTTAAGACTAAAATATTGATATAAATTTTTTTTAAAGGCTACAAAAAAATTGATAATTTACATGTTAATTGTAGTTACCGTTGCCATTTTGGCACAAGCACTAAGTGCAATGTCGCGTATCACGCCGCGCATAACAAGTGCTAGTCTGAATATTGTCCCATCCCGACGAAGGGAAAGAGAAACTGAGCGACTGACGTTGACACTGATGGATGTATTCGAAAATCGAATGCTTAAGGTCGGGATAGTGACGGAAGTAACCAAGATTAATGGGGGAGTGTTTCGTATCTCTTGCCTAGGCCCTGAATGCTGCAAGACATACGCACTTGAGATTGTGGTGATCGCGGTGGTAGGAGGACTAATTACCGAGATGCAAGTCTGGTGCCTTGATAAGTCCTTTGAAGAAGATGGTTCATACATCCATCTAGAAGATAGGGAACTCACTAATGAGTTTGTTAACATTCACGCAGGGGACTCCCCTGAAAATCTCGATTATCTTGCTTACTTACTGAGCAAGATGATGCTGAAGATGATTTCGGGAGTCGAGTTTAAAGACTTGACGAAGCCCCCCTTACAGACGTCCAACCCATTCATGGAGAAAGTGTTCAAGGAATTGGAACCTTTCTTTATGACACACAATGTGGACTACGATCGACAATATGCCCGCCCGGAGAAAAAGAACAATGCGATCGTCGTCTATGTTCCAAATGAAGACGGATCGTTCGAAGTGTTTAGAATCCGGATATATGAAGTGAGAAGCAAAGAATGGTGTGTGCTGAGTCTGACTCCTCTGTGCGAGAATGAGAGCAAGATCTACCCCTACCCTCACGCAGTTCCCCTATTCTTCAGGTTTACTTTGGAGAACATTACCAGCTTGCCGATCTGCGATGCTGTATTCGGACCGCATCGAATCAACAAGCTCGAAAGCTGGGACAGCTGGTCCGAGGTACAAGAAAAATACTTCAGAGACCGAATCGAAGAACAGTGGAAAAACCAGCAGCATGATGATTAGTGAACATCCACTTACGTCCGCACACTAAACAATCATACCGCACACAAAAAAAATAATTTTTTTAAAGTTATCATTCGGAAAACTTTTTCATGATAAACTTACACAACTATTTTATATGAAATGAAAACTATATAAATAAAGGAGAAAAATCTTAGTATATCTTTAAGAACAATAGTTTCTAACTACTTCTATATCGCAAACATCGCTAACAACACAACAACAGGAATAACACCAAAAGCCGCAAAATATTGATAATATGATGTTTCATTATCTACAGAACGATTAATCGCAGTATTAATTGACATTGCTTGGGGTTGTCTATGTATTGCTATTCCACTCGAAGTAGAAGGAAGAGTATTCCTACCCGCATTCCCGCGCGCTTTGTGTCTTCTTGTTGCATCATTGGTGTTCCCATTTCTCCGAGCATCCGCCCCCGCATCTGCCCCATTTGCTTCCCTAGCCCCCGCCCCGTTTGCCGAATTCGCATTCACTCGGTTCAGAATAGCCTTACCATTTATATTTTGTTTAAATCTATTAGATGACAATTTTGTATTATCACCTATAATCATCCTATCTATATTGGATATAAATTTAAAATTATATAGTTCTTGATTTTCCAGATGACTATTTTCAACTAATTCTCCCAACCTATCATAAGCATATTTACGAAAAATAGGATGCGCCTTTATAATGTTTCGCAAAGTATCATAATTGTTTTCCGATTGCAAGCTATTAATGTTGGGTATTAATTGTTCATCGGATATTAGTTTTTTTTTCGACCACCACCCACCACCTGTAACACTGGCAACCTTTCTTGAGTTAAGTATCTTTTGAAGCGTCTTATTGATTAGTTTTATTCCATCATTAATTTTTTTTTTGTCATCAGCTTCTTTTGTTTTCGCTTTTTCAAGTTTTGCAAGGTTTTTAGGTGTATACCACATATTACGAACTTTTTTGAAAAAAGGTGGAGAAGGTGGAGCAAAATTAGATTTATCATATTTAGTTGCTTGTGGTGAATATAACATTGCATTTATAATTTGAATAATAGAGTTGTTTAGTTTACTTGTTCCTAAAATATATATTAATCTATCTACTTGATAGTTTATAGTGGAAATATTGCCATTATATTGCAAGATAGATAATTTTCCAACTGTTAAACCAGTTTTAGGTTGTTTTGCATTAGTAGGGGGGACATTGACACGAGTAGCACTCGTGTTTTTAACAGAATCATATGGAAACTTAATAATTTTATTGTGTATATTTACTTCTTGTGTTTCTAAATCAACAAGTAAATTGGTTGAAGTTTTCTTTACTAATTGTCCTTTTTTAATATAATTCGGGAACTCTTTCTCCAATCTCTTAAATAATATTATAAAAGATAATTTATATAATTTTTCGATAATAGTTATGTCATTATTAGATGATGTCATATATTGCATTAATTCTCCTTCAAAACACACACTATTATAACCAATATGATAACCCTTTAATTTTATATATATGCATAACATTGAAAATATAATTAACATATAATCTATATAATGATACCCATCGACAATAGTTAATTCTTTAAAATGATAATAATTATTTGGATTTTTATATGTATCTATCCCAAATACATCTCGTATCGCATAACGAATTTCAAATAATTTTTTTAACGTATCTGGCAAATCTATTTGTAAATTATCAACTGGAATTGCATTTATTCTTTGTAATAAGTCTTCTCTATCATCGCCTAATCTATATTCCTTACCTGCATTTCTATTGTCTGATATTACTAAATTTTGTAATAAGACTGGTTGAATAGTGTATTTTAATTTTGTTTTTATAGAGCTATATTGTATATCGACATCAGTTTGTAATTGACTCAACTTCTGCGTTAAACTTTTAATAGTTCGAAGTGCATTTATTAACATCTTCTCTAAATCAATTTTGTCCATCTCATCGTGTTTATCTGCATTTCGTAAATCAATATAGTTATTAATAGTGGTAACAATATCCTCTAAAAATTTATTCAAATCATTATTTAATTGGTCGAGAGTTTTACTCTGACTATCAAACATTAATATATCTTTGTTTATATCCCAATTTATAAATTGAGTATTGTCCATTATTTTCTGAACTTCTTGTTTTTTTTTTTGAAGCGAACCTTCAACATCCTCCCGTAACTTTTCAAGTGTTTGTATTGGAGAGTTGGAATCTGCACCAATCATTATCCTTGAACCGTCATTTGCAATAGTTGGTGCTTTTACTTCTGGTATGTCACCTGTAACGTCAGGGTCAGGGTCAGTGAGCAGTGTTTTTTGATATGTTGATAACTTACCTTTTGGCAGTTTTGCTAAGTCTGCCAATTGTTTCTTTAATTCAAATGCAGGAATATACGTATCTCGAAATTGTTCATAAATAGGTAATATTTCGCTGATTGATTTATTAATTTCGGTGCACAATATATTAATATTATTATTCTTTTCTGAGTTTTCATTTCGTATTTGTTCTAATTCTCCCTGTTTGGTGTTAATCTCTCCTTGTTTTAGGTTTATTTGAAGTGTTGTTTGATGAAGGGTTTCCCTTTTGCCATTAATATTTACTTTTGATAGATTAATAGATTCTGGAATTATAGTATTAGGATTATTGACCGCGGTTTTAAGAGCCTTTCTTCTATCATTCTGTCTAATTGCAGCGGATTTTGTTAATTTTATATTAGTTTCTAATTCTTTTTGCAATGATTCCTGTGCTTCAACCAACCCTTGTAGCTCAGCTTCAAGATTTGTTAAATTATTTTGTTCATTTAAATATAATATTTGCCCATTCCCTAATTCGTAGATTTTATTAAATAGACTATCATATTTTTTTTGTTGAATTTCCTTTTTTATTTGTCCTAATTCAGTAATTAATTGTTCGATTTTTTCATTTTCAATTGTAGGAAATTGATTGGGTAGGATTTGTTGTAATTCAGGCAAAAAGGACAAAAAACCTTCTATAACTTCATCGAATTTGACAATTTGTTCTTTTATTTTGGTTTTAAATAACTCTGTAATAAATTCTAAATAAGTTTGAGCTTCCTCGGTGCGAAGATTATTTTTTTTTTTAGCATAAAAAGTATAGTATTGTTCATAGTTTGCATCAATTTCAAGTTCCATTTTATTTAATTCATCTTTGAAATTTTCTAACTCTAATATTTGCTCAGTGTATAAAGTATATAAATGTGAACTATCTGTACTATGGTTTGTGTTAGCTTTTTTAATATTAGCTACCCTGGCCCCCACAGCCCCTACTCTTTCCCTATAACCATATAATGTTTTTCTCATTTCTTCTATGTTATAATTATATATTTCGCCATTAGGCTGTCCTAAATAACTATTAGAGAATTTTATAACCTGTTCATTATATGTATTGAATATTGTAAGTATATTTTTATATTGATATTCACTATCATCATCCTTTAAGTCATGTTTTTTGAATAATGCAAGAAGTATGTCGTCATTATTCTGGCTTGAATTCGTGGTAACTTTAATCGAGTTTTTTTTTATACTTTTAGCTATGCGTTCTAAAATATTATCTAACTCACTTAAATCACCTTCATTATGTTTTACACAATTTAAAATGTATAAAAACATTTCTATATATACTTGACTTTGTTTTTGTTCACTCAGGTTATTTTCTAATAATTTATTAAATCTGTTTATTTTTGATTGTAATGATAAGTCGTCGGGGGCCGTTTCATTAACACTTACCTCAAATTTTTGTTTAATGGATACAATTAAATTATCAACTCTTTTTTTCAACGCGTCTGTATTAGAAGTATTCACTAACTGTTTATTTATATTATCGATTCTTTCCGTTTCTTTATCATTATTTATAGCTTGTATTAATGCCATATTTACATTATTTAATAATGCAATTAAGTAAAAGATGATCTGTAGATTGTGTTGCTCTTTAAAAGGGAAATTCTGGTTAAATATCGATTCTAAATTTATCTGGGCACTATTTTTACTTTCCCAATTATATTTAAAAGCGAATTTATTTTGTAGTAATTTATCTAAATAATCCTTAATATTTTGTATTATCTCAGATGTGAAAGTTTCATTAATATTGGTGTTAACTAAATGTATCGTGTAATATTTCATATGATTATAAAATAATATAATAGCGTTTAATAATATGTTTTGTATTTGTGAAAGCTCCCGAGGAATATTAGTATCATGTTGTGTGATTAAAGTAGATATATTTTCTGGAATTTCATCTAAAGCATACTTCGGTATAATATCTTGTTGATATTGTTGTAATGCTTTATACATTTCAGTATAAAATATTAACATCTGCAAATCTATTTGTTTCTTTTTTTCAATAGTTTGAAAACCCGAGTCAACCACCGCGGCACCCCGTTCAACTAACGCATAACTAGCAGCAATAACACTATTAATCGCACTACTTTTTTGTTCACTTTGTTGTTGTAAATTTAATTTGTTATATAAAATATGTATTATATCAGCATATATTGTTAATAATAGTTTGGTGGGCTCAACAATTTTGGTGAGATCACCAAAATCTTTTTGGTTGTTAACTGTAACCCCCATCAGATCCAACACTAAATTCTGCATATTATCGGGAACACGAAGTGTATGTGAATTATATAAATCACTGACTAAATTATCATGATAATTCAATAATTTTGTTGCATTTATAGATAAATTCTTTTGTTTTACTTGATTTAAATAGTCAGCCACACTATTTATTGGAATATTTGGATTTTGTATTATACTATTATAGTATGTAGAAGTTTCATAATTATTCGGGTTAATATCAGACAAAGATTTAGGGACAACTTGTGCAACTTGTGTAGATTGTTTATCATCAACCTCATTATTTCTCAATATATTCTCCAAGTTAAAAATCGTCGCATTATTCGTGTAGCCTACTGCGAGTAACTTGCCATTCGGGCTCCAACTGACGCTCGATACAGTCAAATTCTTTTCCCATATCGCATGCAGTGTATATGTCTCCACTTTAAAAATCTTCGCATTATTATTGCTGCCTACTGTGAAGAACTTGCTATCCGAACTCCAGCTGATGCTCGATACATCGTCAGTCTCATACTCCGCATACACTATATTTGTCTCCACATTAAAAATTATCACCTTATTTTTATTATCATTATCATTATCATTATGATTATTATAATTGCCGACCGCGAGGAACTTGCCATTCGGGCTCCAGCTGACGCTCGATACATTGTTGACATCATACTCCCAATACAATTCACCTGTATTCACATTAAAAATCGTCGCATTATTCTTGCTGCCTACTGCGAGGAACTTGCTATCCGGGCTCCAGCTGACGCTCGATACATCGTTGAACTCATACTCACTATACGGTTCCTTTATCTCCTCCTTCCTATTAAATGTCTCCGCTGTAAAAATCGTCGCCTTATTCTCGCTGCATACTGCGAAGAACATGCTATTCGGGCTCCAGCTGACGCTCGAAACATTGTTGACATCATACTCCCAATACAATTGATCTGTATTCACATCAAAAATCGTCGCCTTATTCTCGCTGCCTACTGCGAGGAACATGCTATCCGGGCTCCAGCTGACGCTCGAAACATTGTTGACATCATACTCCCAATACAATTGATCTGTATTCACATTAAAAATCGTCGCCTTATTCACGCTGCCTACTGCGAGGAACTTGCTATCCGGGCTCCAGCTGACGCTCAATACCATATTGTCGAGTCTAAAATTGACAAGAATTTCAGTATTTGACACATTATTGGTTCTGGTGGCGTTCCGGGTGGTGGCGGGCTGGGCGGGGGGCCCGGCGGGCTGGGCGGAGGCGGCGGCGGCTCCAGGGGTGGTGGCGGGCTGGGTGGTGGCGGGGCCGGCGGGGCCGG
>Ga0181592_10003151_pt1 | contig 13648 bp, 27 predicted proteins | sample 071ome_20_FD_133755 | JGI IMG/M metagenome (GOLD analysis project Ga0181592, IMG submission 133755) | Coastal salt marsh microbial communities from the Groves Creek Marsh, Skidaway Island, Georgia - 071412BT metaG (megahit assembly) | ecosystem: Environmental > Aquatic > Marine > Intertidal...
AGTAGCTCTTTAATTTTTACATTGTCGCACACTTTGATATACAACAATTCAAATATTTTTATTTGTAGAAATTTGATTACACTATCGCACTCAGCCATAGGTGTAAGTTCGCTATCAGTAAGCCATACTTCGGTGAAATCATCACCGTGTAAGCTACTAGCGAAGTCAATTACAGCACCATTATATAATGGCACGTAACCGTCAACAATTTCTGTAACAACGTCTTGAGGATACATTGTATCGTCGTCAACATTGTCGATTATTTCGTCAACTATTTCGTTAACGAAATTATGCAGATTGAACTGCTCGTCTAGTTTTTGCAATTTATACCTAACCTTTCAATTGCTTGCTTATACTTTTAATATATCACAACTTGATTATTTTGTCAAGTCTTTTTATTATTATTTTTTTTTGCTTCAGCACCTCTAATAAGTGCTGCTATCAATCTAATAATATTTCACCCCCCGGCGTTATCTATGTCTTCTATTAATAGCTTCTAGTGTTTCAAAATTTTCACGTTCAACTGTACTAGTCTTAATAGTGAATTCTTTAACACCACGTATAGACCAATCGAATGATGGAACCATACTTGCATTAATGAAGATATCTTTGTTCTGATACTTCTTATTTAATTGTTCTAATGTATATCTTTTCATTGTTTTACCTTTCTATTATTAATCTAACATAATGTAATCCATTTGTCAAATAAAAATTAAAAAAAATATTTTCTCTTTACATCCTATTAGACTCCACCGGGAGAAAAAGGTTACAGGATATTTTTTATTCCACTACTCCACGGAGCTCCGGGAACTCCACTGTTCCGGAATCTAAACCTAAACTTTACATTTAGATTTCCACTTCGTTCCATTAGCATTAGGACTCCTAAAAACCTCCGGACCTTTTTGGAATAGGAAAGCATTATGCTCCCCGAAAACCTCCGGACCTAAACCTAAACTTTAGATTTAGATTTTTTGAAAAAAAATTTTGGACGACTTTGGATTTCAAAAAATTTTCAAATGGAATTTTAAATTGGTCCCCTCCCTATCTTCCATTGCTCCCATCCATAGGACCGGACCATTTGGAGCAGGGGAGGCTGCCTCTCTCCACGGAGAGTTTTCACAAGCAGTCTTACCTTGTGAACTAGCTGCTATCTATTACTATAAATCTACCATACTTTGAAAAGTTTGTCAAGTCATTTATAAAAAAAATTTGCTAGTGGTAGAGGGGGGTGCTCTATTGCTTCATCGGGTTAGGTTTATCGATGCCCCCCACCACCATATATTACTAGCGATAAGTTTTCTACTATGTTCTAATATATACCAGTGTTATATTGTTCGTAGGTTTGACCCCAAGCTTCATACATAGCTTTAGTTTTATTCTTATCTTTGAAACTATTTGCATACTGTGTTGCAAATTTTACAATGTTTACATACTCTGCAGGTTGTTTTGTTTGCATTATACTCAAAAATTCGAACCACGTGTAACTTTTTATAGCCCCGGTCTTTGGTAAGTACTCTTGTTTTTTATCTCTATAATTGTAATAACACTTATATTCTAGGGGTTCTCTACCCAAAACGAGGTCATAGTTATAATCTTCTTCTGAATACATAATAAATTTAGTAGGCACGTGATAGTTTAAAGACAACCAATCGTTGCCTCTGCCATTTTCATTAACTGCATTCTTATAATAAAAGCTACCTTGCCATTTTCTAGAATCCCATTCGTTATATTGAGATTGCCAATACCAAAGTAATTGTGCCATAGTTCTTGGTTTCCAAAATGCAACACCGTGACCCGGTATAACATATACTAAGTAATCTACATCTAATATTTTTTCTTGCAGTAAAGCACCAGCTCTAGGTGGTTGTATAATGCCACCAAGAAATCTTTGTTCACTAACTTCTAATGCAACATTACCAGTAAAGCAAGCTTGCAAATCTATTTTGACTTGAACACTCTTATCTAGTAAATAACCATCTATTTTATATTTCTTATCTTTTACGCCACCCGGCTTTGTCTGAGAAAATTCTAACTGGTTGCCTTCACTAGAAGTTATGACACCTAGCTCATAATATTTACTTAATATATACGTGCCTAGATTGCCTAACTCAAGAGAGTCTTTCATATTATGTATTTTTTTATTCTCTGTCATACTTCAATGATACTTGACTTTTTGTATTTGTCAAGTTATAGTAAAAATTATGAAGATTAGTGTAGTGATACCAACTCTTAACGAAGAAGCAAATATTCAAAACACGATAAAGATGATACCCGATTACGTCGATGAGATAATTGTTGTTGATAGTGGTTCAACTGATATGACACAAGCTAAAGCAGAGAGGTCGGGTGCGACGTTTTATTATGCTGCAGATATTAGAAGTGAGTTAGGTGATGCTCTAGGCAAAGGTGAGAATTTGTGGAAGTCTCAGTTTGTTGCCAGTGGTGATATCATAGTCTATCTTGATGCAGACTTGTTTAACATCTCACCCGAGTTCATAGATAAATTAGTAGAACCATTAATCAAACAAACAAATACTAAATTTGTGAAATCTTATTTTGATAGAAGTCACACACCTTACGGTGGTAGAGTTACTGAGCTTACTGCCAAACCAATGTTAAATATTTTTTACCCACAACTATCTCAGATACACCAACCATTGTCGGGCCAAGTAGCTTGTTATGCTGAGATACTACAACATCTGAAGTACCCACAAGATTACGGTGTAGAAGTTTCTCACTTAATAGATATATATCATTCTTTTGGTATTGATGCAATCGACCAAGTATTTTTAGGTCGCATTGTTCATAGAAATAGAAACTTAGAATCTTTAAAGCCAACTGCAACAAGTGTTGCAAATATTATTGTTGATAAGGCATACGAACACGGTCATATAAAAACTAAGCTCGTTGAAAATATTAATTACAGAAATCCAGCAGCACTCAAGATTTAACAATTTAGAAACAACAACGAAGTTTATTTATGCTACAGTTAATAACTTATGATTGATATACAAGATTACTTAACACATATGGCTGTTGGTTTAACAAGTAAAAAAACAATTGAAGAAGCTAAATGGGGAAAGATTAAGAAGAATACTTATCGTATCCTTGAACCCTTGAAATTGGAAGAACCTTTGTTTCATATAGAGGAAGACGACTTACCCTAAAGTCATAAATCTTTTTTGCTTTTTCAGAAATGTCTTGTCTTAATTTGTATGTGTTTACAAATTTTAGATACTCGCTGTTTAACTCAACTTGAATACCTGTAGATTGCACTAACTTTCTAACAGTAGGATATTCTTTCCAGTCACCTTTGGTGTACTGATATTCTATTGTTTCTTTTAATAGTGGTAAATCTGCAACGTGCACTTTCTCACCACCGATGTCATAAAATAATACGAAGTCTGCTTTGGAAGTTAACAATCTTGATTCTTCTTCATCTTCTATGAATGGTAAGAATAAAGAATTGTGTGGTTCGGGATTGCCTAAAACTAAAACATAATATGGTATAGTTTGTTTGTTAAGAACCATCAAGTCATAACCATCACCAACTTGATGCGAGTCTTGTCCATAACTGTAAACTGAATAATCTATTTGATAATTAAAATAGAGTTCTGCAATTTCTGAAAGCCAGTATTTATTTTTTCTTACTAAGAGTTGTTTAGTTTCCATCCACAAGATACTACAGCAGAAATGAAGTCTTGCCAAGTATCATCATCAATTTGTGGTTGCCCAAATTCTATCCATACTGCAAACAAGTCATCGTATTCAGCTGGGTCAAGTAAGAATGAAATAATTGCATCTGCATCTTTAAGAACATCTGCATCTCTTAGTGCTACTACAAATTGAGTTAGCTCTGTATATCTATTTAACACTTCATCAAATTTTGACATAAGAGATTTCTGAGCCCATTTTTTTTGCTGAGCTAAAACAGCATCTATTGCTAAAAATATTTGTTTGCCAACTATGTAAGCTGCATCTTCTGAGTTTGTTTCTTCATCTATAAATTGATGTTCTAATATTTGATAATAATTTTCGGGTTGTATAAAATTTAGAGGACATTCCGGGATGTGGTTAAAATCTTCTTCATCCATATTCATCATACAGAATTCGCAGTATTCACCTTGTTGTCTATAATTATCACCAAACATAATACAAGTATAATATTATTTATTTAACAATAGATTTGACAAATCTAGTAAAGTGTAGTATCTTAAGAATGACAGTAAATAAAGGAGATTAGATGAGTACATTCAAACCGTACACAACTGAAAATCTACCACGTAAAAGAGGATATTCAAAAAATGTTAATGTCGTCTTTACAGATGAGGTAGTAAATATGCTTGTAAGTGCCAGTAGAACTGGTGAGTGGGTAGCTGTTGCTGAAAGAGTTCTTCCAGTAGATGCACCTAGACAAGCAAAAAATTCAGCGAGAGCTTCTTTGTATTCTGCAGCACAATATAGAAAGAATAGATACAATTCAAATCTTGAGTTTGCAGTAAGACAAAAGACTCGTTCGACAGTAGACAGTAAAGAGTTAGTTGTAACTCTTTTTGCTAGATTAAATGTGGACCCATATGACTTCGGAAATCAATAGAGATAAACTAATTGCAATTCTTGAAGAAGTAAAAAGACAAAGAATTCTTTTTGGTGAAGAAGAAGAAGCTTTAGACTTAACCGATGTTGATGGTCTAGATACACAAGCTCTAGTTTTTCTTCGTGATGAAGTTGAGCTACTTGTAAAAGATGCACGTACTTTAAAGTCTTACATCGATGATAGAATACGTGGGTTACTTAAAGACAAAGTCTTTAAATTTGGTCAAAGAGTTTTCAGAGGTAGAAATGCCTCTAAGCTTGTGCCTTATGATAAAGATAAAGTCATTGAGTATCTTGGTGACGATTGGAAAGCAGCAATCAGACCCGAGTTTAGAACAACTGCTATAAAAGCAATTGCTCAAAAACGAGGACAAAATCCAAATGTTGTGATAGAATCTTTATTCGAAAGAGTTGAGACAGAGACATTAGATGTTAATCCTCTTAACAAGTCGCCGAAGTTCATACAAGAACTTTTAGGTGACAAAGAAATTAATGAAATAAATCTAAAAGATGGAGATAAATAATATGGAGAAAAAAGCAGTAAGCCAATTGATGAGACTTGCAAAACAGTTTCCTGCTCAATTGGTTTCAACAATTAAAAAAGGTAACAGAGAAGAAGATTATATTAATCACTCTGTTATTGCACAAAGACTACTTCAAGTTGTTGGTCCTTACGACTGGGACTTCGAAGTAATCTATCAAGGTGCTGACCCTATCGCTTGTAAGGGAACTCTTACTGTAATAATTGATGGTAAAGAAGTTTCAGTTGCAGGTGCAGGTACACCACAAAATAAATCAGAAGATATTGGTGAGCAAATCAAAAAAATGGAATCTGATGCTTTCAAAAGAGCAGCTTCCAAAGTTGGTGCAGGTTTACACTTGTGGGCTCAAGACCAATACTTCTTGTTTGCTAATCTTTTAAAAGAGACAGGTGTCGCAGCCGAAGAGGTTAAGTAATGGAAGCCAACGATGATTTTGAAGTCGTTGTTGGTTTTCGCTTTATGGTTGTTCCCAAATGGATTTTAGATAAAGGTCCAAATGGGAGCACTTTAAGCTCTTCTGCAGTTCACATTTATACTGCATTGTTAAGTTATGCAAACAACGATACTCACGAATGTTACCCAAGCCATAACACGCTAGCTGAGTTAGTTGGTAAAAGTGTAAGTACAGTTCGCAGAGCATTGGATGAATTAAAAGATTTCGGAGCAATAACTTGGAGAGGTAGGTTAGAAGGAGATACAACTAATCAAACTTCTAACACCTACTATTTACCACAACAACGTGGTGAAGTACAAGTTACGTTTAGTGATAACACTGATTCTGAACCAGTGGAATATGAAGCAGCAGAGAATACTGGTGGTTTTGATATTCCAAAAGGTGTTCAGAAAAACTTTTCCAATTATGAATATATTCAAGTATTGGGAGAATGTTTTGGTTATCAACCGGAGACAAGTAAACAGTATGCACGATTTAATGCTGCTGTAAATGAGATGAAGCCTCATTGCACTACACCTAAAGACATAAAGGTTGCTTTTGATAAGTATCCTAAATTTATGCCTAAAGGTGCTACTAGAACAATTGAAGCTTTAGCTAAGCATTTTGCAGATATTATGGGTGCACAAACTGATAAGACTATAGGAACACTAGAGAGATTAGAGTCATTAAAAAATGAAGAAGTTGTTCAGTTTTAATGTCATCTCAAATTATAGTGTTATACTGATATAGATGGCAGGTACAATATCACCAAAAAATAATAACGGGTGGGACCCCGAAAACGAATCTTGGGATGAATTTAAAGCTCGAAGATTTGAGGGTCAGATGGGAATAGGACAACCTAATTCTCAGAGAAACGCACGTGGTGTATGTCCAAATACAGGAGACCAAAAACGTAGATGTAAGTGTAGAACTTGTATCAACAGAAAAAATCGAGCCAAAGGCCGTAGAAAGCAAAATATGGTTCGTAAAAAACTTGGTATCCCGGACCGTAAGTTTCACGGGGCTGATGCACACGAGGAAAATTGGAGGTCTGCCGTCAGAATAGAAGTTAAAGCAGGAAAACAAGTTGGCCCTATAGCAACTCGTTTTGAAAAAGCCGAATCACAATCTTGGGAAAATGTCAAGAATGTCGTCGGTGGGAGAAGTAAACCATTTATGATGGTTGCAATGCCCGATGAATCATCAGACGGTATTGTTTTATTTCGATTATCGCAATTAAGAGCTGTAGTCGAAGGAATAATAGAAAACTGGGAAAACCCGGAAGAAGATAAATAGGAGATAATAAATATGGCAGTATCAGTAACTACCTTAATTGGTATTATTACAAATGTCGAAATGAGTGTTGGACCAACAGGTACAGCATTTACAAAAGCATCCTTGGGTGTTAGCCAAGGTAAAGATATGAATGGTGATGATAAAGAAACTATGTGGTTTCAAATCAAAGCTTGGGGAGACCTAGCTGAGAACATTGCAGAAACATATCAAAATGTTACAAATCAAGGTGAGAAATCATTCCGTGCAGTTGTTACAGGTAAGAATGTAGCAGAGACTTGGGAAGATACTAATGGAAATAAAAGGTCTGCAGCAGCAGTTCACGTAGAAGACATTGGTGTATCACTTAGATATGCAAAAATTGGTTCTATCCAAAAAAGTACTAATCCAGCAAACAGTGCAGGAAAGTCAGCAGCTTTTTCTCAAATGAAAAAAGCTAGCGAAATTGCACCACCAGCACAACAACCAGTAGCAACATCTGCATCAACTGATGATGATGGTACAGAGGTACCTTTCTAATGGGTTGGTTTAGAACGTTAACAGGTATAAAAGAAAAGCCTCAGTTAACTGTTATTGAAAAAGCTTGTGAAGATAAGGGCATCACTATTGAAGTTCTTATCAAAAAAAGTGGAGTATCTAAAGGCATTGTTGATAAATACAATGTAATGGATGCACAGATTCCACAAGGTACAAGAAGAAAATTAGAAAAAGTGCTAGGTGTGGGTGCTCTTTATGGTGCAGCCAAATAATCTAACTTTAGATGATTTAATGGGTGTCAATGAAGTGGCACTATTTCTAGATGTAACGCCTAATTTAATTAGTGCGTGGATTAAAAGAAGTATAATGCCACTTCCGGACACTACTTTAAACGGTGGTCGTACACTTGTTTGGACTAAACATACCATATCAGACTGGGCTCTTGCTACAGGAAAGATGCCTTTAAAAAGAACACCAGTTTGGAAACAACCACGGAAAGGAATGTAATGCCGTACAGAATTGTAGAAAATAGTAATGGCGAATATTGTGTTGAGAAAACACCTACTGGAGAAGAGATGGGTTGCCACACTTCAGAAGATGATGCACTAGCACAAATGAGAGCCTTATATGCAGCAGAAGACGATGATTAAAAAAGTACTTTTAAATCCGGGAGCTTATTCTATATTTATTAGACAAATTAATCGTGATGATGGTATATCAATTGCTGAAATAAACAGGCGAATAGGATGGTCAGATGGGTACGCTAATTCATTATTAATGTACAACAATATGCCATCATTTAATAAATGTATCCAAGGAGATGAGTTCTTCAGAACATATTTTGAAGGTAATCCTAAATTTAAAAGACACTTATCTAAAACTACCGAAGTTTACGAACCTATTGATATAATTGATTGGATAGAAACTGAGTTAGATGATTTATCTTGGTGGCTCAATGGTTTTGAACAAGATAAAAGTAATTTTATGAAATCAGATTTACCATCTTTAGAAACTGGAGATATTAAATTTTCCAAAGTTATGTTATTTACAATAAATATAGATAGATACATCGACTCACCTATAGGTGATTATGTTGGTGTAACAATGCAAGAATATCAAGGAGGTAAATCTTGAATGTAGAAAACGTTAGTATCGAATATACTAAACTTTCTGACATTGCTGAAGCTGATGTAAACCCAAAAGACCACGATATTGGTGCTATTCACGAATCAATGAATAGATTTGGTTTTACTTCACCACTACTTATGAACGAAGCAACAGGAAAACTTGTAGCAGGTCACGGTAGAGTAGAGGCTTTGACACAGAAGAAACAATTTAATGAAGAACCACCAGCAAATATTAAAGTAGCTGATGACGGTGATTGGTTAGTTCCTATCATCCGTGGTGTCTCATTTAAAGATGAAAACGAAGCACAAGCATATTTATTAGCAGATAATAGATTGGTTGAGCTTGGTGGTTGGAATACAAATGTTCTGTTAGAAGAGTTAGAGAAGCTAGCAGAAGAATCTGATTTAACTGGAACTGGTTTTGATAATTCAGATATACAGCAAATGTATGACGATATGGAAAAAGAAGTTGAACAAGGACAAGACAAGGGTCTACCTTTAGGTGCACCTAAGTATGAAATTGTATTTGACGATGAAACTCAACAAGCACAATTTTATCAGTTTTTGCAGTGGCTCAAAGATAATTATGATGGTGAGACTATAGGTGAAAGGTTTTATCAACATATAGAATTGTGTATGGGAGAATAAATGAGCGATTTCGAATATCAATTACTAGATAAAGAAAAGAAATTAGAAGTTATCAATAAGCAATTATTGGAACTTGAAGTACAAAGATTTAGTTTAGAAATGTCTGAACCTAATCGTTTGCAATCAGATACACAAAAATACACTCAATGGCAATCAGCAATGATGCAATTTGATACTGCTATTGATAAACTTCGTAAAGCGAAGTTAAAAGTAGAAAATGGCTAGACAGAAAGGTTTTATTGAGACCAATGTTTATGAAGAAGCGAAAAAACGTATTCATCATATCTACGATACTCACGACCATATTAACGTTGCTTATAGTGGTGGTAAAGACTCAACCGTCATTCTTAACCTCGTTTGGGAAGTGGCTCAAGAAAGAGGATTAGATTCAATCGATGCACATCATCGAGATGAAGAACTAAACCCGGGTCTCATACTTGATAATGTAAAACATTATTATGACCAACCTTGGTGCAATATGACTTGGTATGCACTTCCAAAGCACGGTTCTTTCTTTTGTTTAGGTATGACAAAGCAAATAACTTATTGGGACCCAAGTGGTGAAAGAGAATGGCTAAGGCCTAAACCCGAGTGGGCTGAGACTTTGAATGACCGTTCAGAAGTCTTAGGTAGGCACGGCTATGACCAAATTATCACAGATAGATACCCAAAAGGTAAAGTTGCAATAATAAATGGTATTAGAGCTGAAGAAAGTCTAGTTCGTTATCGTTCAGTTGTTAACAAATTACACGATAACTACATCGTTAGTTCTAGTTTAGACAGAACTAGATTAGCTAAACCAATCTACGATTGGATGGAAAATGATGTATTTAAGTACTTTCACGATAACAACTTAAGATATTCAGCTTGGTATGAACAGCAGTTATGGAGTGGCGATGGCTTAAGAGTTGCACCACCTTTAATTGCAGAATCAATGAAAACTATAGATAAATGGGCACAGATGGACCCGGTATTTTATGACAGGTTAACTGAAATATTTCCCGAGGTTCGTGCACACGAAAGGTATAAAGGTACAATCAGTGATGCTCATATCTATAAACAATACGGTAAAGATATGGAAGGTGTTAAGCAGTGGATAGAAGCCAATGTTGACCCCGAAGATTCTGTATATGGTCGTATGATGGTTAAATGGAAAGCTGTAAAGCGTTTAACAGAGACACAACCGGAGAGATATTTACCGGGTGGCACAGCAGAGTGGGTATTGAAGCATTTTGTTACTGGGAAAATTATTCACGGTGATATTTATCCAATGACTACTCAAGAGATACGTCAAAAATATGGCAAGAAAAAGCCAAAAATTAATAAAAATAGGAGAAAAAAGTGAAGATTATAGATACAGGCTGGGGTTTTATTATTCCGGCACGTAAGAAAAAGGAAAGCGTTCTTAGTTTGGAGTACAAAGAATACTTAACAGACTGGATACGTAAGCTAGAAAAAAAAGTTAAATATCTTGAAAGAGGTAAAAGAAATTTATCTTCTGAAGGTTGGCAAGAACTTAATGAATGTAAGAGCAATTTAAGAATACTTAAAACTTGTATTAAAACATTCTCTACTATGGAAGGAAATTCTCGTGGCAAATAAGTATTTATTTCATTCACTAGAGTTTGTAAAGACAGACGAGATATCTGTTTTTTCTATTCTAAATGGTGAATCACTTATAGTAAACATAGGTTCTGAAGGTTTAGAAGTAGAGTTTAACGATGAAACAGTACATAAAATGGACTGGAATGAGCTGAAAGGAAACGCATCATAATGTCTGCGAATGATTTTTATTGGGAATTAGCTGAACTAAATGCTGATGCAATAATTTTTGAAGAGTATGAAGATGCTTATTTAGGTTATGCACATAGAATAGGTGGTCTAAAACCAGTAGCAGTGTACAGCTATTCTATTATTGTTAACCAATTAGCTGCTGCATACTCTTACGATGAAGAGCTTGTAGCTAGCTTGGAAGAAAAATTTAAAGATGAATCAGAATCTGAATTACTTATTGTAGAAGAGTTGATGAATATGGCCGTTGAATATGTAGATTTTAATGTTGTTAACACTGCAGGTGGTGAAGACAACGAAAATGGACCAATATTTGTAATGGAACCTCAAATAGGTTTTGATGAAAGGAGAGCAGAGTAAATGAGGTTTAAAAAAGAGAAGCACGAGTGGACATATAGAATTAAATGTGAGCACTGTGGTGCTGGTTTTAAAGACCGTAAACACGACGACAAACATACTTGCTAATGAATATATTTGAAGAACAACCAATAAGTAATGTAGTTTGGAAACTAGCTAGTGAGTTAGACCCGAATGATTATAACCCTAATAGAGTTCTCAATGATGAATTCAAAATATTAGCTTTAAACATTCAAAGGTTTGGATGGATACAGCCGATATTGATTAATAAAAATAATATCATTATTGATGGATTTCATAGGTGGCGTTTAGCACAAGACAGTAAAGAGCTCTACAAACAATTCAGTGGCAGAGTTCCTTGCGTTGTAATGGATATAGATGATAGAGAAGCAATGCTTCTTACAATCAGAATTAACCGTGCTAAAGGTGTACACGAAGCAAGTGCTATGGCTAAGATAGCTAAGAAATTAGTTAACGAGTTTCAAATGACACCACAAAGCTTACAAAAAGAATTAGGAATGGGTAGCAGAGAAGTTGAACTATTACTTGCTGATACAGTATTTGAAATAAAAAATATTAGTGAGTGGCAATATTCAAAAGCTTGGTACCCATATGAGGATAAGAAGAAATATGGAAACACCGATATTAAATAAGCAACAAATACAAAAGTTGTTGAAAAGAAAAGTAGAGAATCATAATAAAAGATTTGAATTTATACCGGGTAAGAAAGCTGATTACTATACCTTACGTATAATTTTTTCTAGAGGTTATGAAGCTGAAGAAATGTTTGGTGAAGCTAGTGAAAATAATAAAATTAAAGCTGGCTTCAGAAGAATTAAAGACTTTCTTTATCTACTAAGAAATGGCTACCCAGCAATTAATGCTGATATAGCTGTAGAAGAAGACTTTCATATGCTGCCTAAAGCACATAGAATGCACGCTAAGTGGGAAACATTTCATAGACCTCAGTATGATTACTTTTCTGAAGAAGAAACAGTATTCGGTAACTATATGCAAATATTCGAAGAGGAATAATGATAAAGATAGAGTTAACAAAAGAGATGCTCAAGGCTTGTTCTGATAGAGAACGGAAAGCAGAAGCTGAGAAATGGACTAATAAAGATAAATCAGTTACTAATCATAAAGGCAGAAGAGCAGGTTTCTTAGGTGAGATAGCATTCTGTTCTTTAAGTGGTGCTACTTCTTTAGATACTTTTAATCACGATGTTGATTTAAATAAAAATACTGTAGAAGTAAAGACAAAAAGAAGTACATTTAAACCTAATGTTAATATTTGGGAAGGTACAGTGCCGGGTTATAGTAATCAACAACCCGACTATTTTGCATTTTTAAATATAGAGTTTGCTGAACAAACTGGCAGAGGTAAGAACGCACAGTTCTTCAGACCTTTAGCTGTTTGGTTTGGTGGCCTAATTAGTTATGAAGATTACTTAGAAAAAAGATTTGTTGTCAAGCAAGGTGAGAAATATTCTACTAATGGTGATACATCACATATCACACAATGGAATGTTTACTGGCGAGATTTATCTATAAATTTACTTGACAAACTTAAAAAGTAGATTATACTTAGAGTATCTAGAAATAGATAACGTGCTAAACTAAAGTGCAAAAGAGAGGTTACGGCCTCTTTTTTGTTTATAAAGGAGAATATATGAATAAGACGGCATATCAAACAATTGATAGCAAAGGTACTATTACTAATGTAAGCCCTAATGGCTTCTATGAAGTAGTAACACCAGCCGGTGCAAGCCAAAGAAGAAGAGATATGTATAGTAAAAATGCTCTTAAAGCTAAGTATTTTGGTGGCAAAAGGTTCTTAGGTTTCACACCTAGTGGTGCAGAGTTTTGGGTTTCATTTAACCTTGACTTAGAGACTTTAGAATTCTCAATGTCAAAAACACATAGCTTTGATGAACTATTAAAAGATGGTGCAGAGCTTGCAACTGTAATGGTAAGTATACCTAGACATAAAGCAAGTAATAACATTGATATTGACAGAATGGTAAGTCAAAATCAAAAAAATGCAGGTGGTGATATGACACCATCAAGAGTTAAATACTTTGATAGAATGTTTAACCTATACGAAAGCCAAAACCCTAGGGCTTATGTAAAAGGTATACCTACAAAAACTTTCTTCATTAAGGTAGCTAGTTCTATTTGTGCAGGTGATATTAACAGTGACGATACTGCATTCACAATGTATGAAGTAATAAAGAACTATGACCTACCTAATGGTGAGTATTTTAATATATAACCTACGAACAATATAACACTGGTATATATTAGAACATAGTAGAAAACTTATCGCTAGTAATATATGGTGGTGGGGGGCATCGATAAACCTAACCCGATGAAGCAATAGA
>Ga0181592_10003153_pt1 | contig 13644 bp, 13 predicted proteins | sample 071ome_20_FD_133755 | JGI IMG/M metagenome (GOLD analysis project Ga0181592, IMG submission 133755) | Coastal salt marsh microbial communities from the Groves Creek Marsh, Skidaway Island, Georgia - 071412BT metaG (megahit assembly) | ecosystem: Environmental > Aquatic > Marine > Intertidal...
ATCCGTGATATTATCCGCGGTAAGAGCCGCAGCCTGATCGAGCATGGAAAGCGCGTCACGCACCGATCCTTCGGCGGCCCGGGCTATGCGCGAGAGCGACATGTCATCAGCCGTGATATTCTCTTTGCCGCAAATCTGCTGAAGATGGGCCACCATCCGGTCCACCGGCACCCGCCGCAGATCAAATCTCTGACATCGGGACAGAACGGTGACCGGAACTTTTCGTATCTCGGTGGTGGCAAAAATAAATTTGACGGCTTCGGGCGGCTCTTCGAGAGTCTTCAAAAGGGCATTGAACGCACTTTTGGACAGCATGTGAACTTCATCGATGATATAGATCTTGTACCGCGCGGAAAGCGGCCTGTACCCAACTCCATCAATGATTTCACGAACATCATCCACACCGGTATTGCTGGCGGCGTCCATTTCAATAACATCCACGTGACGACCTTCAGCAATGCCGGTACAGGAAGAGCATACCCCGCAAGGCGAAAGAGTAGGGCCGCCCTGCCCGTCCTCGCCGGTGCAGTTGAGCCCCCGGGCAATAATCCGGGCGGTGGTTGTCTTGCCGATACCGCGCAGGCCTGTCAGTACAAAGGCATGGGCCAGCCTGCCCATTTTTAGCGCGTTCGATAAGGTCGTAACGAGGCTTTCCTGGCCGATCAGCTCATCAAAAGTCGAAGGGCGGTATTTACGGGCAAGGACGCGATATGCCATATCGGCAGCAGAGTTTCCAAATTTTTCCGGCTCCGCGGAAGAGACCATGCACCGCTCCTGATCAGTCTTGCACCCACCTCACATCATCTGAGGGGGAAAACCTCTGAAGGCATAAAGAGGCGGAAGACTGGACGACCCGACCTGACCCAAGCCCTGGCTGCTGCCTCTCGGCCCTGACCGGTTAGGCAAGGCGACCGTCCACCCAGCCTTCCTTCTTTCTGTATGGGATAATCCGGCAAAAAGAGCAAGCCCGGATCGCGGAAAGCTTACCGGTTGCTCCCGTTTCTTCCCCTGTCCGCCGGATAGGTGCCGAGTATACGGATTGACCCCGGATTGGTAAAAAACTCAAGCTCTTCAATGGCAAAGCGGAAGGCATCACTGTCCTGATGCACTTCGGCGTCAATATAGAACTGGGCGGCGGTAAACTGCCCCCCCACCATATAGCTTTCAAGTTTGGTAAGATTGATACCATTGGTGGCAAAACCACCAAGCGCCTTGTAGAGCGCTGCGGGCACGGATCTGAGGCTGAAAATCATGGTCGTGATCACCGGCCCGTTATCCACCGGCGGCTGTTCCGGCTCACGGGCCATGATCAGCATTCTTGTGGTGTTGTGATCCTGATCTTCTGCATTTTCTTTCAGAATATCCAGACCATAGATTTCGGCGGCCAGACGTGAAGCAATGGCACCAATGCTGTTATCTCCAAGCGCGGCAATATCCGCGGCCGCCCCGGCAGTATCCGGATGCATAATCGGTGTAAGGTTAAGCTCACGCAGGGTTTCCCGGCATTGTGCCAGCCCCTGAGCATGGCTGTGCACTTCACGCAAATTATCAAGCGATGCGCCCTTGACCCCCAGCAGGTGATGATTAACCCGCTGAAAATGTTCCCCGATGATATACAAACCTGAAGAAGGCAACAGATGATGAATATCGGCAACCCGTCCCGCCACCGAATTTTCCACCGGCACCATGGCGTAACGTGCTTTTCCATCCGTAACAGCCGCCAGCATGTCCTCGAATGAGGCATTGGCGAGCGCTTCCATATCAGGAAAACACTGCTGGCAGGCGAGATGCGAATACGCCCCCGGCTGACCCTGGTAGGCGATGATATTATCAGGGCTTGTGCTGGTCATGAAACTATTCCTTTGTTGCCCCTGACATTTTCTGAATGCGGGCACGTGCCTGTTCAAGATCTTCGGGAGTATCAATACCTCCCGGCGCGCTGTCAACAACGAGTGCGGAAATGCGCATGCCATTCTCCAGCGCTCTCAGCTGTTCAAGCTTTTCCGCCATCTCGAGAGGTGAGGGCGGCAGGGACACAAAACGACGTAAAGCGGCACGCCGCCAGGCATAGATCCCGACATGATGCCATATCGGGGTTTCGGTGCTTCTGTCCGTGTCAACGGACTTTCCTCCATATGGGATCGGATGACGGCTGAAATAGAGCACTTTTCCCACCGCCCCCGGGCCGGTTTTGCCATCGGCAAAGGAAATTGCGGCCTTGACCACCTGGGGGAGAGGCACTTCATCTGCGCTGGCAGGCGCCACCGGCGTTGCGATATCCGCCCCGTCATGCTCAAGCGCTTTGACCAGCATCGGGAGAATCCGGGCATCAATTTCCGGCAGATCCCCTTGCAGATTAATTACATACTCAAATTTTCCCTGAGGATCGATCTGCTCAAGTGCTTCTTCCACCCTGTCGGAGCCTGACGGGTGATCCGGCCGCGTCATAATCGCTTCACCTCCATGGGCCGTGACCGCATCGGCAATGGCCTGGTCATCGCAGGCGACGACAACCCGGCTTTGCTCATCCGCCCCGAAACCGGCATCCCGGGCCCGGCGCATCACCTGCACAATCATGGGTGCGTCCCCGATCATGGCCAGCGGTTTACCGGGCAGACGTGTTGATGCCATGCGTGCAGGTATCACGACAACCACCGGGCCTGAGCTTGTCGATCTGCCATCTTGGGGGACATTTGGTCGCATGCGGGCCCTCACACTGGTCAAAAGGGGTGGAATTGAATGTAATCTGGAGTATATTCCACTTCGTCAAGGCTTGTGAAGATATCCTGGTTCAGGCTATGACAAATAGTATATGAAAGACCGTGTCGGCTTTGGGGGATACGATGGACGAACTTAAATTCAACAAAATTGCGGCAGGTGTGCTTTGCGGCGGGTTGCTGATCATGGGCGGAATAAAAGTCGCTGAGGTGATGCTTCCACATCAACATCTGGCTGAAAACGCCTACCCGATTGAAGTTCCCGAAACCACCGGTGCAACGGTTGAAGCCGAGGCCCCTAAGGGCCCTGAACCTATCTTTGCCCTTCTGGCTGAGGCCAATGTTTCGGCCGGCGAAAAACTCGCCAAGAAATGCACGGCCTGCCACAGTTTTGATGAAGGCGGGCCAGCCAAGGTAGGCCCTAATCTCTGGAACATCGTCAATGCCAGCATGGCTCGCGATGGCGGCTTTTCCTATTCAGGTGCACTTGCCGAAAAAGGCGGTGTATGGGATTACGCAAGCCTGAACGGATTTCTGCAGAAGCCGAAGACCTGGCTGTCCGGCACCAAGATGAATTTTGCGGGCCTGAAGAAACCCGAGGACAGAGCCAATCTGATCGCCTGGTTGCGGACATTGTCCGGTGCTCCTGCCGCCTTGCCAACCGCAGATGAGATTGCTGCCGAAACTGCCGGAAACTGATGACTGGCACGAGGGCAGAGAGCAGCTTATCGGAAATTGCCCGATTTGCATCTTCGCTGACCAGTATCAGCCGCCCGATCATTGAAACCTGGTTCCGGCAACTGCCTGATGTGGAGCGCAAAGACGACGCCTCCCCTGTTACGATTGCGGACAAAAGTGTTGAGGCCAGTTTACGAAAAGCCATTGCTGAAACCTTCCCTTCCCACAGCATCATAGGTGAAGAAGAAGGTTCCGCCAGCGGCTCAGGCCCCTATACCTGGGTGATCGACCCTATTGATGGCACCAGAGCGTTTTCCTGCGGGAACCCGCTATTCGGCACATTGATTGCCGTTCTTCATGAATCAAAACCTGTTATCGGGGTTGTTGATCTGCCGATGCTTGACGCAACCTGGCTCGGCATTGCAGGTGATGCAACAACGCTCAACGGCAAACCTGTTAAGGCCGCCGGCACGCTCCGCCTTGCCGATGCCCGCATCGCCACAACCAGCGCCAGCGCCCTTGCAGACGATTATCCGAAATTTGAAAAACTTAACAAGGTTGCACGGGTGACCTCTTATGGTGGTGATTGCGCCAACTATGCCCATCTTGCGGCAGGCTGGTGTGATCTGGTAGCGGAAACTCATCTGAAGACGTATGATATCATGGCTATAATCCCTGTCATTGAGGGAGCGGGCGGGGTAGTCAGCCAGTGGAACGGCAAACCTATAACTCTTGACGATTATGACGGGACAGCCCTTGCCTCGGCTTCACGGAGCCTGCATGATGAAGCCATGGCCATTCTGGCCTGAGCTGGTTTTTTTGCGGCGGAGGTAAAAATGGGTGCGCCTTTATATATTGCCTATCATTCAAATGATGATCCCATGGAATACTGGCAGAAAGGGCTTGAACCTCTGCTGCCTGATATCCGCCTGGTTGCGCCCGATGCGCCCAAAGCACAACAGGCTGAAGTCATCATCACCTGGAATCCGCCGGAAGGGACAATAGCCGGGCTTCCCTCACTTAAGGGAGTCATTTCCCTTGCCCAGGGCGTTGATCATATTCTGAAGGATCCGACTTTTCCCCATCACCTCAAATTCGCGCGTCTCATTGATCCTTATATGTCCGAAGCCATGGCCGAATGGGTTCTCTTTTCTATTTTGGAAAAGCATCGGGATTCCGAAATCTACCGCGAGGCATCCACACGCAAGGAATGGATCCGGCTCAGACCACGTGTTGCACCAAACACCTGTGTTGCGGTGATGGGGCTTGGTGCGATCGGCGGTCATGTGGCTGAAAAAGTGGCGATGATGGGCTTCCGGACCATCGGCTGGGCGCGGAGCCCGAAATCCCTTGCCGGCGTTACCGCTTATTACGGCGAAGACGGTTTCAACACCTGCCTCAGAGAAGCTGATTTTCTGGTCTCCATCCTGCCGCTCACATCAGAGACCCGTGATATCTATAACGCGCAGACCTTTTCGAAAATGAAGGATGGAGCCTTCTTCATCAATTCTGGCCGCGGCTTGCAGGTCGTCGAAGAGGACCTGATCACGGCGATCAACGACGGCCCGCTCAGCGGCGCGACCCTTGATGTGACGCGTATTGAACCTCTGCCCGCAGAAAATCCGCTCTGGGAACATCCGCAGATACGCATCTGGCCCCATGTATCAGCCCAGACCAATGCCGATACAGCGGCACGGCAAGTGGCCGATGCCATTATCGCCATACGTGATGACCGGGAGCCGGAAAATGCCGTCAATGTGGAACGCGGATATTAAGCCTTAAGGCGGTTTTCGATCAGCCTGAATACGGCCCTCAGCCCCATGGCTTCCCCGCCTTTGGGATGCCCCGGCCTGTCCCCGAGATTCCATGCCATCACATCGAGATGCGCCCAGGGAACCGGGCGTGCCAGAAAACGCTTAAGAAATAATGCCGCTGTAATGGCCCCGCCGTAACGCGAGGTGCCGGTGGAAGACAGCGCCGCATATCCGGCGTCAAGATAACGATCATAAGGTGCGTGTAACGGCAGGGGCCATACGGGATCGGATGTTGCTTCACCGGCGGCAACCAGCTCCTTGCTTAAGGCCTCATCGTTTGAGAACAGCGCCGGCAATTCTGTTCCGACGGCTACCCGCGCCGCCCCGGTAAGGGTCGCAAAGTCGATCATCAAATCTGGTTCATCCTGGGTAGCAAGATGGATGGCATCAGCCAGGATCAACCGGCCTTCCGCATCCGTGTTTCCCACCTCAACCGGTATCCCCGCCGCCGTATCAATCACATCAAGAGGCCGCATGGAGCGCGAGGATACGGCGTTCTCTGCGGTCGGAACAAGCACGCGCAGACGTATCTTCAGCCCCAGCGCCATGATAATGCGGGCAAGTCCGAGCACATGCGCCGCCCCGCCCATATCCTTCTTCATGATTTCCATCCCGCCGGAAGGTTTGAGATCAAGCCCGCCGCTGTCAAAGGTAACGCCCTTGCCGATCAGGGTAATGGCCGGCCCCTCATTCCCCCAGCGCAGATCAAGAAGGCGTGGCGGGCATTCCGCCGCCCGGCCGACGGTATCGATTGCCGGAAATCTTTTGGTCAGCTCATCACCAATGGTCACATTCAGTTCAGCCGAAAACGCCACTGACAGATCACGCGCGGCATCTTCCATCCCTTGCGGGTTCAGGTAATTGGCCGGCATGTTGATGAGATCCCGGGCAAGACAGATCCCTCCTGAAACAGCCTCAACCCGATGGCGTAAGGTTTCATCCTCAATGATCAGATCAGCCTTTGGCGCCGGTGCCTTCTGCCTGAACTTGTCAAACCTGTATTGCTGGAGAAGAAAGCCGATGGCGAATTCCTCGGCTTCATCCTGATCCGCAAGCGCATAGACACCCGCCGGCAGATTTCCGGCCCTGGCACCATCCACAAAAGCATCCTTTTTCCCCAGCACAACCTCAGCAATGCCGCCCTCATCCCCGGGGAAGGCAAGATGGGTGCCGGGCTTCGCGCTGAAACCGTGATCTTCAGTCCAGCGCCGACAGGAATCTGGCCTTTCCTCAAGCCAGGCCGCGATCTCATCAGGCAGAAGACGGAAGATACGACGAGATGTAGGCGTGGGGGCAACTACGGGCATGATCATCTATCCTTTTTGAAACATAGCTACATTCTAAGATGGCCCAGGCTCGGCTGAGCGACAGACAATGTCAAGATTGAGCCATAAGGTCAGCCCGCGCAAGCCCAGTAAAACAAGAAAAGCGATCCAGATTCCGTCAATTCCGGCAAGATGCTCCCCGAGATAGAGGAGCGGGACAAAAATCAGCAGGGAGACCAGCATGGCGTTGCGCATCACTCGCGCCTCGGTCGCACCGATGAAAACACCATCCATTTGAAACGCCATGACCGAGATCACGGGCATCACCACAAGCCAGATCATGAGGCTGTCAACAAGCTCCAGAACTTCCGGCAGGCTGGTCAGGAAACGCATGAAGACCCCGCCACCAAGCGCCACCACCACTGCCATGGCCACCGCAGTGAGCATGGCCATAAGTGAGCTCTCCCGGATTGCAAGTTTGAGCCCCTCCGGATCACGTCGGCCGATTGCATTCCCGGTCAGGGTTTCCGCAGCATGTGCAAAACCGTCAAGGCTATAGGACAGAATTCCAAAGACGACAAAACACAGTTGCGAGGCCGCCAGCGTGACATCATCGATGCCGCCCGCCACATTCAGCACCAGCACTTCTGCCAGCACAATAGCCATTGTCCGGATCGTCAGATCACGGCCGAGGGAGGCGTATTGCCGCAACGCCTGAAAGGTCATGATCTCCCTCGGGGCTGGTCTCGGCCAGCCGGATGGCCATCCCAGAACCCCGAATAAAAGAGCGAGACTGACCACTGACCCTGCGTACTGGGCCAACACGCTGGCCAGAGCAACACCCGCAATGGTCATCCCGAAACCAAAGACAAGAACCAGATTGCCGATGATATTAAGACTGTTGATCACAACAATCTGGATCATGCAGTGTCTGATCCGCTGAAGACCGAAGAACACCCCGAGCATCACCATATTGAAACAGATGGCCGGACCGGCAAAGGCAAGCAGGGTGATATAGACCCCCATTCCTTCCAGCACTGCCTCCGACGCCGTCAGAAAGGATCTCGCCACCAACAGGAATGGCTGGCAAAGAATAAGAATCAATATCCCGATATTGATGGCGATAAAAACCGCCCGAAACAGATGCCTGAACACAGCATCGTGATTCCCCGCCCCATATGCTTGCGCCACCAGGCCTGTCGTTGCCATCCGCAGAAAGCCAAAAGCTGTTGTGATCAGACTGAAGACAAAACTGCCGAGGGCAACAGCGCCGATATAATGCGGACTGCCAAGGTGGCCCATGACAGCAGTATCAACCATACCGACAAAAGGGATGGTGACATTGGCCAGCATGATAGGCAATGTTATGGCCAACACCTTGCGGCGCAGGGCCTGACGCGCCGACGACAAATTCAGGCTGTTTTCTGATGAAGTTTTCATGTCTTATGTCTATCCTAGACAAAGTAACCTCAACCCGCCACGTTGAATGCGCATTACGCCGGAAGTGACCATGTTGTTTTCACCCATAAACCGGACAAGCACAAGAGCCATGGTGATACTTGCCCTGTTGCTTGGGGTGCTGGCATTCCTGCCCGGAATTGACCGCATCCCCCCGATGGACCGGGACGAAAGCCGGTTCGCCCAGGCAAGCAAACAGATGCTCGAAAGCGGTGATCTGGTCACGGTGCGCTTCCAGGAAGAGCTAAGGGCCAAGAAACCGGTGGGAATTTACTGGCTCCAATCAGCGTCTGCCGCCGTTTTCGGCAGTGATGCCATCTTGTCCTACCGCGTGCCAAGCCTCATTGCCGGTTTTGCCGTGATAGGCCTGGGGTTCGGGTTGGCGCGGCGACTCGTCACGGCGAGAGAGGCCGGTTTCGCCGCCATTCTCATGGCTACAGGGCTGGTCATGGCCGCTGAAGCGCATCTGGCCAAAACCGATGCCATGCTGGTTGCGGTGACGCTGGCACAACAGGCGCTTCTCTTTCGGATATATTCACTTTACAGGGACAAGCATCACATCTCCGGTCTGCTGGCCTTGGGTTTCTGGGCAACGATGGCGGCCGGAATTCTTATCAAAGGACCGATAACCCCGCTTGTTGCCGTACTGACACTGGCGGTGCTGGCGGGGCGTGAACGCAGCATCGGAGTGTTTGGTGCCACCCGCCCTGTTCTTGGTTTCCTTACACTAACGTCACTGGTGCTACCCTGGGTCATGCTTGTCACCAGCGCAACAGACGGGGCATTCCTGTCAACAGCCATCAAGGGTGATCTGGTCGGGAAACTTCAGTCAGGCCAGGAATCCCACGGAGCTCCTCCGCTTACCCACCTTGCCTTGTTGATAATCACTTTCTGGCCGGGCAGCCTTCTTCTGGCACGGGCCGTACCAGCTATCTGGACTAAGAAATCAACGCCCGAATTTCTGTTTCTTCTGGGCTGGATCATTCCTTTCTGGCTCATCATTGAGCTCACGCCGACCAAACTGCCCCATTATTTTCTGCCGGTGATGCCGGCACTGGCGATATGTGCAAGCCTGGGTGTTTTTTATCAGCTTCCTGCCGGCAAAAAAACGCCTGACGATGCGACCGATCAGAGCGGTCCGTTCAGGCCGGGCCGGATCAAGAATCTCTTTACCTTACGGACAGCCATCATCGGCTGGGAAGTCTTGTTCGCGCTGGTAAGCATAGGTCTTGGAATGCTGGTGCTGGCGGCAACCACGTTTTACGGAGGTGACCGTCTTTATGGCTGGATCGGCCTTTTATTGGCGGTGCTCATCGCCGGAGCGTCGGTTTTATGGACCAGATGGCAGAAACCCGCATCGATAATTGCGATTGCCGGTCTGGCCGCCCTGTTTCATGCCAACACCTTTGGCTTTGTGTTGCCGTCACTTTCGGATATGCACCTTGCCCCCCGCATCACATCCACAATTGAGGCCATCACCCCACCGGCAGAAGCGGTCGCCGCCGCCGGATATCACGAACCTTCGCTTGTGTTCAGTCAGGGCACCGACACCCTCCTTTTCAGCCCTGCCGAAGCAGCGCTTTTTCTGGGCGAAGGCAGGAACGGGATTGCATTGGTGGAAACACGTGCGCTGGGCAGGTTTATGGATACGGCAATACAAGCCGGGATCAGCCTTGAGGAAGTGGCTAAAATCAGGGGCTTTAATATCTCACGCGGAAAGCGCGTGACCATTCACTTCTTCCGCGCTGCCAATTGACGCCTGATCCGTGCTTGAGTACAACGTATTTTCATTAAAACGAGATACAGCATGGCCTCTTCAACGACCGCCCGCCGCCAGACCAAAAGATCACCATCTGCGCCCGAACTCAGCGTAGTGGTCCCGGTGCTCAATGAGGCGGGGAATATCAAACCCCTTGTGATGGCTATTGTTGACGCCTTCAAAGGCCGCAATATCGAAATTGTCTATGTTGATGATGGCAGCACGGACAACACCCTGGCCGAACTCAGGGCGTTGCAGGCGGAAGTGCCGATACTGCGGGTGATGGTTCACTCCCACCGCTCCGGGCAAAGCGCAGGGCTTCGCACAGGCATTCTTGCCGCCCGCGCCCCGCTTATCGCCACCCTTGATGGCGACGGGCAGAATCTGCCGGAAGATCTTGTCCGCCTTGAGAAGGAAGTGCATGCCCATCGGCCCGGACTGGTCATGGCCGCGGGCGTGCGGGTGAAAAGACAGGATGGTATGGCGAAACGATACGCTTCGGTCATGGCCCGGAAAATCCGCCGTCTTTTACTAAAGGATGATCATCCTGATACCGGTTGCGCCACCAAGGTTTTTGACCGGGAGCTTTTTCTTCGCCTGCCATATTTTGATCATCTGCATCGGTTCATGCCGCCACTGGCGCGACGCGAAGGCGCCACGGTACTGGCTGTTCCGGTTGGACATGCCGCACGCAGTCAGGGCCAGTCCAAATACCGCACCCTTGATCGTCTGCTTGTCGGAATGAGTGACATTTTCGGGGTGATGTGGTTAATTCGCCGAAGCCCTAAAAACCTGAACGTGGAAGAACATAAAAATCATGGCTGAATTTATCGCCTATCTTTCCGCCGGTATCGAGAGCTGTGCTGTTGCCGTATCCTGGTTTCTGATCACGCTTCTCCCCTTCCTGCCTCAGGATCTGCCTCAGCAGCCCGAACGGGTGATGATCGTGGTTGGTTTCGGCGGACAGTTCCTTTTCGCCATGCGATTCATTATCCAATGGCTGACTTCCGAAGGTGCCAAGCGGAGCGTTATCCCCGTGGTGTTCTGGTATTTTTCCATCGGCGGCGGGTCTGTGCTTCTTCTCTATGCAATCTGGCGGCAGGATCCCGTCATCATCTGCGGCCAGGGGCTTGGTCTTTTCATTTACGTGCGTAACCTGATTTTCATTTTCCGTGAACGAAAAGAGGTTTCAGACCATTCTTCGGAAGACGGTACAAATCGGCCCTGACAGCCCTTGAGATCAGGGTTTTACCTGAAAGGCCACAACCCGCATCTAGAGATCGGTTTCCGCCATACGCAGAATTTCATGCCAGTGCTCTTCGGCAATCGGCATCACGGAAAGTCTCGACTGACGGACAAGCGCCACCTCGGAAAGATGGGGATTGGCTTTGATATCGGCAAGCGTCACCGGTGTCCGCACAGGCTTGACGGCCTTGACATCGACCATCCCGAACCGGCCCGAGGCGTCCGTCGGATCCGGGTGATAAAGAGCGGATACCTCGACAATACCCATGATCCTCTTTTCATTGACCGAGTGATAGAAAAACCCGAGATCACCTATTTCCATGGCTTTCATGTTGTTGGAGGCCTGATAGTTCCGCACCCCGTCCCAGCCGGTACCATTTTCTCCGGCGGCGACCTGATCATCCCAGGACCATGTTCCGGGCTCGGATTTGAAAAGCCAGTACTTCATTGATGTTCTCCTCTGGTTTCTATTCAATGTCGGCGCTGGCCCATTCGCTGTCAACCGGGCGAGAGAGAAGCCGTCTTATCTCTGCCGTGATATCTGCCCCGTCGAGCACCTTTACCACCGCCTCGGTAATGGGCATTTCAATACCTTCCGTTTTGGCGCGGTTTAAAATGACCGGCGCCGAGCGTGCGCCCTCCGCCAGTTTGTCTGGCAGATCCGTACCCTTGCCAATGGCAAGCCCATAGGCAAAATTGCGGGAATGCGGTCCGGCGCAGGTCAGCATCATGTCCCCCAAACCGGCCAGACCAAAGAGAGTTTCGCGCTTTCCACCCAGTTTCAGCGCAAACCTCGCGGCCTCAGCAAGTCCCCTTGTGATCACGGCCGCGCGTGCGTTATCGCCGAAATCAAGACCGGTGATGATACCGGAAGCAATGGCAATCACGTTTTTCACCGCACCACCAACAGCAACACCGACCGGATCATCGCTTGTGTAAACCCGAATCGAGCTGTTCTCAAAAAGAAACGAAAACAGTCCTGCGGCGTCAGCATGGCCTGATGCCGATACCAGCGCCGCCGGTTTTCCTTGCGCGACTTCATCGGCAAAACTTGGCCCGCTGAGCATCACGGATGGATGTGGCAAAGCCCTTGCCGTGAATTCAGGGATCAGCGCATTGGACCCGGGCAACAGGCCTTTCGCCGCCCAGGCAACAGGAATATCTGCCGAAAGATGAGAGGTGAGCGTTTCTGCCGCCATCTCGGTCGCTGCCACCGGTAACACCACCAGGGCCGCGTCCACCCCTTCAAATACGGGCGCCGGATCTGTCGATACAAGGGCTGGCGCCGATACAGGCTGATTGATCATGGGGGACCAGCCAGCCATAAGCTGATCTGCCATTTCCGCCTGCCGGACCAGCACCCCCACGTGGTGACCCTGGACAGTAAGTGCCGATGCCAGCGCACTGCCCCATGCCCCGCCGCCAAGGACAGCGATTTTCCTTGGCGTGGTCATGTCCGCACCCCCCTGCCTGCAGGCGGTACAGCATCAGGATCAAGGGGCCAGCGTGGACGTGGCGTGAAATCAAGCTCATCGCCTGCATCGCCTGCCTTTTGTCGTTCGATAGCCGCCCAGGCAATCATGACCGCATTATCTGTGCATAATCCGGGTGGCGGGGCATGGAAAGCAAATCCCCTTTTTTCAGCGACCTCCTCAAGTCTGGACCGTACCTTTGCATTCGCACCGACCCCGCCTGCCACCACGAAAGCAGGCCTGGCAACATCATGGTCTTCAGCAAATCGCCGCATCGCTCTCTCGGACCGACTGCCAAGGCTGTCTGCGATTGCCCGTTCAAGAGAGGCGGCAAGATCGGCGACAGAAGCATTTCGTTCTTCACCTTCAGGCAGGGGAGCAATATCGTTGTGATACGCCGTACGGATGGCCGTTTTCATACCGGAGAAGGAAAAATGGCAACCCGGTTTGTTTTCAAGTGGCCGCGGCAGAACAAATGCCTGATCATTTCCGTTGCGTGCGGCCGCCTCTATCCTTGGTCCGCCAGGCATTCCAAGACCAAGTATCTGGGCAGATTTATCAAAAGCTTCACCGGCGGCATCATCAAGGGTTGTGCCATAGCGGATATAATCCCCCGGCCCCCGAACCGCCAGGAGTTGCGTATGCCCGCCTGAGACCAACAGCATCAGATAGGGAAAGGGAACATTTCCGGTCAACCTTGCGGTCAGCGCATGGCCTTCAAGGTGATTGACCCCATAAAAGGGGATATCACCGCCAAGAGCAATGGCTTTTGCCGTCACTGTCCCCACCAGCACACCGCCGATAAGCCCGGGCCCGCCCGTCGCCGCCACCGCGCTGATATCACCCATACGAATACCCGCTTCGGCAAGTGCCTTTTCAATAACTTCATCACTCAGGGTCAGATGGGCACGCGCGGCCACTTCAGGGACAACCCCGCCATGACGGGCATGATCGTCAATCTGGCTGGCAATGATATTTGCGCAGATCTGCCCATCTGTGGAAACCACCGCCGCCGCGGTTTCATCACAGCTGGTTTCTATTCCAAGAAACATTTCAGCATCTGCCATTTGACACACCTGTCCCTTAAGACGACTTACCTGACATTATCATACACCAATAGATCTATTTTTCTTTACCAAAGCCATAACCGCAAGGTAAAGAAAGGTATGCATGATGATCCTTCTTTTTCCAGTGATCAGCCGATCAGGCTTGCCAGCCGGGCCTCGCCCCTTGCCC
>Ga0181592_10003155_pt1 | contig 13639 bp, 26 predicted proteins | sample 071ome_20_FD_133755 | JGI IMG/M metagenome (GOLD analysis project Ga0181592, IMG submission 133755) | Coastal salt marsh microbial communities from the Groves Creek Marsh, Skidaway Island, Georgia - 071412BT metaG (megahit assembly) | ecosystem: Environmental > Aquatic > Marine > Intertidal...
GTGAGTTCCGTCCGAGCGATCATCGTGGCGCGGTGATCACTAAAAACGAACCGACCCTCGAAGACCTGATCCCTTAACCGTTGAGCCACCGCGCCGACGCTAGGCTGAGGAACTTCCCCGAGCGCTTCAGTGATCAACTCGTTGACCTGTTGGTTCACCGCTCGAGACGTGTCCTCCATGATATCCCGGACGCGCTGGACCACCCCTTCCCGGTACTCCCAAAAGTATTTTATGTTAGTCCCCTTCCCTTGCGCCGCGTCGGTGACCGCTCTCGGCTCGATGATGTAGTCACCGGCGGCCGCGTTCGCTGAGTCTCCAAGCTCTCGAACGCCGTACAATAGAAGAATCTCCTCGAGCTTAGACGCGAAGAACTCGTCTTGTGTTTGCTTCGAGAATCGACCCTCGATCATCTCTCGAGCTTGCCGGAGCTTGTACCGCCGGAACGAAGCCAGCCAACGAGCGACCGCTTTCTCCAGTGCTCGACCTCGGACCTCGCGCTGTTTCCAGCGTGATCCCAATAGTCGCCGGTTATCGGTAGTCATGGCGGCTCTCCTCTTTCTTCGTCGAGCTATACATGCAAAGAATGCAGTTGTAGTCTTCGGTGAGGAACCCGTCCGGATGTTTTGAGCATCGCGTGATCTCCGGGATAAAGACGCCGAACTCGTGAAGCTCCGACCGCGCCCTCGCATCATCGTAGCAGTGAGGACAATCTCGGCATATATTCCCGTGTTCGCAAGTGAAGTGCATCATATCCAGACATCTCCCCGGAAGTTCGTGGACGGATCGATCGCGATCTCCGTCGCTCGATTCTTGAGCATCAACTCAGTGAACGCCCACACGAGCGCGTCCAAGCGATTCGGGCTTGGCTGGTTCGTATTCGGAACCCACCCGCAAAGCTCATCCTCGAGCGGCGAGAACACGCCCACATGATGGACTCGGCCTTGCTCGTAAAGCGCCGCCACGGGTTCCGCTCTTGCTTGCTTTCCTCGGCTTGCGTGTACGCCTAAATAGGAGACGTTTCGATCGATCGTTCGGATCGTAGTCTCGACCATCTCCCCGCCTTGATTCGTCTCCGCGACGATTCGATCCGCTCGGTGCCGGTGGTAAGCGTCGATCGCAATCTTGGCCCACTGAGCGGGCGAGACGTGACACGTCAAGTCCTCGAGGATGTAGCCGGATCCGTTGCCATCGATACCCGCGACGATGATCCCCGTGTCGTCCGCCGTCTTCCCCGATGTCGAAGCCGGATCAATTGCTACAACTACCCGCTGAAGCCCGCCGCATTGTCTCAACCGGTGCCGGTCTAAGTTGCTCCGCGTCCAAAGCGCTCCCGGCATCTCGTTTAAGACTTCGGCGTGTAGCTCTTGCCGTCCGAGCGTGGTCCCCTCGTATTTTTGGACGATCTGATCTAGCCAAGCTTTGGCAACGTTCGCCCGGTTCTCGAAGGTCGAGCCGTGAGTCACTCGACAAAGCGGGTTTTTCATCAAGCCACGAATCAAGCTCGAAGGCTTCGGGGTCGTGGTGATGATACATCGAGGGTCGTCCCCGACACGGAGCCCGAACTGGAGTTGGTCCCAAGCGTCCGGATACTTCCACGCCGCCAGCTCATCACACCAAGCCGTATCATGCTCCGGACCGCGTAACATGTCGGGCTCGTCCGCGCTGTAAGTCGTAGCGATCGCGCCAGTGTGGAACGTGATCCGGCGCTTCGAGGGCTCATACGTCGGACGCTGATCAGGCGGGAACACACTCATGATCCCGCTCTTCCCTTCGACGCATACGTCCCGGACATCGCCAGCGGTACGGGCAACGATCGCGATCCGCTTCGCTCCCTCATCGACCCTCTTTCGAATCCATTCCGAGCCGGTCCGAGTCTTGCCCCATCCGCGCCCCGCCTTGACCATCCAATACCGCCACGACCCCGACGGCTCGAGCTGGTTTTGACGGGCCCAAAACTCCCACGAGTACAAGAGAAGCCGGGCGTCATCCTCGCTCATCTCCGCGATCGCTTTCGCTCTCTCTGAGTCGTTCAGCGATGCCATCCAATAGGCTTTCGAGGGTTCGCTTTGCGCTTGCCGTGTCATCGATTTCGATCTCCCCTTTCATCTCCACTCGGTGTTTATCGTTGCGGCCCCATCGGTCCGGGTGTCGCCGCTCGAGCATCCACGCGGAAGCTTGCCATTGTTTTTCGGCGGCTTTCTGAATCACCGCGACGTTGTGAACTTCGGCCGCCGCTTTCGCTTCCTCGACCTCCTGATAAAAGATCGCGTAGTGATCGGTCGTCTTCCCTTGTTCGATCGCTTCTCGGCCACGTTTCAACCAAGTGTAATACTGCGTCTCACTTATCCCTGCCCACGCGAAAGCGGTCGAGGCGTAGTTCCCCGCCCGGATTGCTTGGACGATCCTCTTGCGTCTTGTGGCGTTAAACTTCGTCAAGGGTTCATCGCCTTCTCGACCCGCGCCCGGATAATGTCGCAATATTCGGGAGCTAGTTCCGCCGCGATCACCTTGAAGCCTTCACGCTCCGCCGCGACCAAAGTCGTCCCGGATCCGGCGAAAGGCTCAAGGACCACCGCGTCCGCGCCCGGAGTGACAAGCCGCAAGAGCCACCGCATGAGCTTGGTCGGCTTGACCGTGGGGTGGTAGTTTCCAACGGACGGAAGCGGCTTTTTATCGATCCCTCTATAGTTGCCCTCGCCGTTGTGGGTGGTAACGTTGTTTCTTTGAAGGTTGCGCGGAAGCTCCTCACATCCTTCCTCCCTTTCACCTCTTGAAGGCTTCGGCGCGTGATAGATGTTCGCGGGCCATCGGCCGTCCGGCTTGTTCGCGGACAAATCTAAAAGCTTGTTTTGGTGTTTGCTGAATATATTATTTTCCACTTCGGGATCATGATAAATATTAGTGCTCACCGGAGTATCCCATTGTCCCGAGTGATCCTGATTAGGACCCGGCCAAGCCTGATCGCCATATCCAATCCGAGCCGCGTCGATATTGAGTCCACCCGTGCCCCACTTGAGCACGTTCTCGGCGACCGTTCCCTCGACCGGCTTCCGAGCTAATACCGCCGGCTCCATCGAAGGCTTGAGCGCCGTTCCCCATCCTTTCCATTTGCTGAGCGCTTCCCCTTGCTTCGCTATGTCCAAGGACTTCGGGAAGCCTTGCCACTGAAGCCACCCGATCAAGTCTCGAATCTCAAGGCCCGCGTCTTCGATCGCCACCGTCAACCGGTGGACCGTCCGAGTTGCCGCGAACGCTATGAGATGACCGCCCGGCTTGAGAATCCGGAACGCTTCGCGGGCGAACTCATCACCAGGGACCGCAACGTCCCAGCCTTTGCCCATGAACCCTATTCCGTACGGCGGATCGGTCACGATCGCGTCAACGCTGTTCTCCTCAAGCGACCGCATGAGTTCAAGGCAATCAACGCAGTGCAACCGGTGCCGGCCAAGCTCCACCACTTCGCCTTTCTTGGTCTTGGCTTCGACTCGCTCCGGCAAGGCGTCAAGCGCCGCGTTCTCGGCGTCGCTCGCTTCGATGTCATGATCGCCCGTGTCGAGTTCGTCCGGCTGGACTTCCGTCAATAGCGCCTCGAGATCTTCCGCTTTGTATCCGGTGCCCTCGAGCCCGCAAGTCTCGGAAAGTTCCGCGAGAAGCCCCGCGAGCTTGCTGTCATCATAGCCCGCCACGTCATTGGTCCGATTGTCCGCCAAGAGAATCCGAAGCGCGTGCTCGTCGTCCACATCAACCCACGCCACGGGGACGCGGTCCCGTCCTTCCGCTTGCGCCGCCTTCCATCGATGATTCCCCGCGAGAATCCGTCCGGTTGACCGTTGAGCCACGATCGCACCGAAGAAGCCGTTAACGCGTATCGACTCGCTTATGAGCCCCACATCGCCGCTCCTCGGGTTCTCCGGATGAGCCGAAAGTCGCCCGACTTCGACCATTTCAAACGCTTGATCAAGTTCCATCTTTTTTTCAGCCTCCGCTTAATCCTGAGTTATTCCCGCCGCTTCGCCGATAAAAACCGGAAAAACGCCTGAAAAAGCTCGGAAAAAGCACAAGGCCACAAGATCACGAACTCACGCCGCTTTACAATATAGACTTAACCCTTTTCTCGAGCGGTTCGCCTCTCATGATCATTCGCTAGGTCGAGCGGTTCGAGGAGTTGATTGAGTCTGATCACGATGTCCGAGATCTCGCTGAGCGTCGCCCGCGCCGCGAACAAGTGACGACGAAGCCGGTCTCGCTCGGTGGCGATGAGATCTAGGTCTTCATGATCAAACGGGAGCAACTCCCCCGGCTCGGAACATTGCGGGCACACTGTTTCTCCGGATCCGGCGCTTTCGCCCCAGTAGTAAAAATCACAACTCACGCACGCCTTAAGAATCTTCACTGTTTCACCTTCCCAGCGAGTCGATAGTCCGCCGCCCTCGCTCTGACTTCATCGAACCCGGATCCATTGATCAGACTCAACACCGCCACGAGCTGAGCCACGATCTCCAGTCCCGCGAACCGTGCCGCCGCCTTGATCTCCTTCCCGACTTTCCCGGAAGTCCGCCGCGCTTGAAAGCGTCGATCCCATTCCGACCGCTCATCCGAGGTCATCCGCGATCGGTACCGCTTGCCGTTGTCCGCCGTTCTGGCGATATCCGTTCCGCGAAAATATCCCGCCAACGGTTCATCCCACGTCTTGTGTAAGCCTCTCACCGTTGACCCTCCATCAAGATCGATTCGACTTGAGTGTTAAACCACCGCGCCGCCGCCGCTTCGTTATGCTCCCCAAATTCCTTTGGATACCGGATCCGGCCGCTCAAGATTCGGTTGATCACCTGGAATCTCGCCCGAGTGATCTCTTCCGGTACGTCCTCACGTGGCTCTCGACGCCTCACGACGCCCTCTTGTCGAAAATCTCCCCTTTCCCGATGTAACCGGGCTTCAAGGTCGATCGCCGCTCTGAGGCGGCTCCAAGAGCTTCCGAGGTCATTGTCCGCGCAACGCTGGATCGCTTTCGCGAGAATCGATCGCTCCGGAGCCAAGACCATAAGGAAGTTAACCCACTGTTCCTTGGTTGCGTTGCTCACGTTGCTCGAAAAACAAGCCGTGTATTTGGCGATCGCTTCGACCGCGTCGTTGTAGTTGATCCTCATTGCTTGCCCCCCTTGGCTTTCATCGCCGCGATCCACTCGTCGGCGTCATCCTTCGGCTCATAGTAGCCGTTGATCACTTTGATCATATTCTCATCCCGGAGCACGTTCGCAAGCCCCCACCGACACGGGAGATCCGCTCGACTGTACACGTCCGCCGCTTGCTTGAGATACTCACGAAGACGCCCTCCCTCATCATTGCTTGGCCCATGTATTGCCCGCAAACTATCAAGACCCCGAGTCACGGACCATCGAGCTTGCTGGGTGACTACTTTTTCGGATACCAGCGGCGGACAACACTCGCGGTTAAACCATTCGATCACGTCACGGGGATCAGTCTGATCATGGTAAACCCCCGGAACCGCTGTTAATGGTTCGGTAGGGTTTGGTACGGTACGGTATGGTATGGTTGGGGCATTGCTCGATTTCGTTTTAGCATTGCTCGGAGTATGCTCGGAGGATGCCCGTTGTATGCTCGGAGCATTGCTAGGAGAAGACCACCTCGCCGCCGCCGCCTTCTTCGCCTTCTTCACCCTCTCGGCCGAGTTTACAACCCATGGTTGATGTTCCCCGAAGTCGTGAAGCTGGAAGCCTTCATCCGTTCTCTCGAGGAGCCCCACCTCGATCAGCGCGTCCGCGAAGTGTTCCCGGTCACCCGGCCACCGCGCCGCCGTGGCGAGCCTTCGAGTCGTCACTTTCAGATGACCGTCGGGAGCGTTCCGCGCCGCGTGGATGATGAGCCGAAGCCAGGATACAACGGCCACCGCTCCTAAATGTTTCTCTATATCTTCGAAGACGTCCGCGAGTTCGCGGGTCTTCGGATGCTCGAACACGTCGAGCTTTAATCGAATATCTTCGATCCCCATAATTTCATTCGCCTCCGATTCACGACTTGATCTCGAGCCAGTCCCGAGCTTTCGCCGTGAGTCTCGTCCCGCGTGATTTGCGAGACGTCCTCGACAAGTAGCCCTTTTTGATAAGCTGATCAAGTAGCTGCTGAGCGTTCCACGTGGAACACTCGGCGATCTCCCGCACCGTCGGCGGCATTTCAAGCCGCAAACTGAGCCGCCAGTACTCGATCAGAAAGTCTTCTTGCCTCTCTGTTAAATCTGTTTCCTTCATCTTTCAATCACCTCTATCTCACAAGCCATCCGATCCCCCGCTCGTTGCTTGAACGCTTCGACCCGGCTCTCCGGAAAAAGCACGAATCGATCATCAATCCCCACGATGTCCGCCATTTCGTCGATTACACTCTTGAAGCTCGAGACAAGATTGTCAAAATCTCGAATCTTACGCCGTGACGTGTGGATCCTCGTGAGCTTGAACATGACCGGAGGACGGAACACGGGCGATCCCGCCGCAAGCCAAGCCGCCCGGACCGCCGCCCGTTGAGCTTTTTTCCGCTTCGCTTTAGGTGCCCAGTGTTCCCGCTGGTTGAGTTCGCTCACCAACTCCGTCTCGATTACGATGATCAAAACGGGATATCATCCCCGCCGCCGACCGAATCCCATTGACCAGATCCGGCGCTTTCGGTGTTCTTGAACGGCGGATTTTTACTCCTCACGATGTCGAAGTCATGATTCTCAAACCTCGATCGGACGTTGATCTCCGTAACGTAAGCCGTGCGGCCCTCTTTGTCCTCGTAGTCCCTCGTTTCAGATGACCCCCGAATAAAAACCTGATCCCCTTTCCTTAGTCGATCCGCGTAGTTCTCTGCAAATTTGTTATACAAGCATATGTTGTGCCAGTGGGTCACGTCGATCCAAGAGTCCCCGTTTTTTTTTCTTCTAGTCGTAGCGACCCGGAATTTAAGCGCCCCGCTCCCATTGTTAAATGTTCGCCACTCCGGATCCGTTCCGATGTTCCCTACTTGTTCTGTTATGTTTCTACTTCTCATCGTTTCTCCCCTGTTTCTATGAGCGCCTGGACCGTCTTCAAGGTTTGGAGCGCTTTCGCTCGGTCTTCGAGTCTCTCGCTTTCAATTAGCTCTTGATCAACTTGATCATAAGCTTCATTTCCGAAATAAACGAGCATCTCCTCAAGCCCTTCCTCGATCACTCGCGGCGCTTCTCTTTTCATAAAATCCAAAGCGGACTCGAAGCTCTTGAGGCTTCCCCCGCCGTGGCGAGCAATGACCCGAGCTTTTTCAATCAACTCAACCGGTGCCCACTCCGCGAACTCCACTAGCTCGGCTTTGACCTTCTCGAGTTGAGCTTCTGACTCCCGAACGTTCTGGACTTCCTCCGCTGAAGCAATGCTGAACTCGTCCCCCATCGTCTCCAGAGAGAAGAAAGCCAACGCACGCCCGACCGCTGAGGTCTCGGCAATTTCAAGCCAGCTCGTTTTATGCCGGGAGGAATCACCCGCCGCGTCTTGAGCGAGTGCGGTCGAGATAGCCCGACCCTCCGGATCAAGGATGGTTGCTCGAACAATTGCGGATCCGTCTCCAAGTTGTTCGATCTTGGTATCGATAGCCCACCCGCTAGAGGGCGGATACTTCGCCCGGAAGTCCGCGACCCGTCGGGCCACGGTTCGATATGCTTTCCCGTGGATCTTAACAATTCCGTCTCCGCTCATCTCATCAACCCCTTGTCTACGAACGCGCCGAGGAGATCAAGCGCGTCCTCTCGATCATCCGCTGGTAGTTCCTTCATTTCATCAAGCTCGCGCTCGATTTCAACCCACCGGTGCTCGCATAGCTCCCGGGGTTCGAGTCCGATCACGATCTCAAGAGCGTCCGAGATCTTCGAGACCACGATCGCCACCGCTTCCCAGTCCGTCGATCTCCAGAGTCGATAAGCTTTGAGGCCCGCCGGGGTTGACATTAGGGCGTCGACAATCCGAGAATCGACTTGATCCTCGGTCTTCAACGGTCTTGAGATCATTCGCCTGACGGTGGCTCTCAGTGAGTCGCCGTCTTTTTCATTTTTATCTGTCATATTTTCTCCTAAGTTCTCGACTAAATCGGATCAGCTCGGGTGAGAACTCGAACCCGCGCCGCCGTGCGAACTTCGCTAGCTCGCAAAAATGATTGAACCCTTCACGCATCTCCGAGCGCGTCGGCGTCTTCGGTTTTTCTATCGGGCGCGGTGTCGCTCCGTCAATCGCCGCCCACACCGTCACCCGTTGCCCTGTGATTGAACATTCCCGGATCCGGCGTTGCTCGATCAACCCCATCGCCTCGAGTTCACTGAGTCGCTTGTGAGCGCTCGAGCTTCCAAGAATCTGATTGAGTTCGGCCCCGGTAGCTTCCCGAGATCTAAGCACATCAAGCGCTCGATCTCGTAGCGTTGCCGCGACTTTCTGAACGGGCGCGGAGTTCCATGCCCGAACGCTTGAGAGGCGTTTCATCTCTTATTCTTCCTCTGTTTCGCGCCGATACGCGATCCAGTTAGTGAGCATCTCACGCCATTGCTCCACTGTTGTCCCGTCTTGATGTTCGCACTTGTAGAACTCACGGTGCTCGACCGCTAAATCAGACACATCCCGGGTGAGCATCTCCGGCTCAAGCGTCACATCGAAGCGATCCCCGAACCAGTTATTTCGATCCGGAGCATCAAGACCAAACCACTGTTGATATATTGTTTCCCGACATCCCTCGCTCATCGCTCCACCCCGTCAAGCTCAACGAGGGCCTTGAGCGCCTCGCGATCGTCTCGCGTTGTCGTCAAGAAGAAGAAAGCGCCGTCTTCCTTCTTGAACACCTTACCGAATTCGACCCGGTAAGCGTCCGACCGTCTCTCGACGGCCCGCCAAAGTTGACGCGCTGAATATCGGCCAACGGTAGATCTTTTTAGTTTCTTGATTCTTGTCATTATTCGACCCCCTTCAACTAAGATAAAAATTTCCACTGGATCCGCGAGCATAAAAACACCTTGCGGAAAGTGTAGTCCCACTCAGAAAAATCACAACGCGGTCCGGTGTGATCAACTCTCACCAGTGAGCCTAGAAGCCCTTTAGATTTACATTGGACAACAAAAGGGAGCCCGTTTTCCTTGATGAAACGCTCAAGGATCACAGCAAGATCTTCGCCGTACATTTCCGTCTTGATCGTGTAACCGTTTTTCCGTTTCATGAGTCGCGTTTTATATTCGTCATTCGCCATGACTTACTTATAAGTACAAACGTACTTACCGACAAGCGAAAAAGAGAAAATCGACACGTTTTTTTGTTTTTTCGGTTTTTACATCCCGAACATCGTCAAGACTTTCGAGACTCCAGCGGTCCCGGCCGAAGCTGACACGCCCACGGCGACGGCGATCTTGAGAACGAGCGCTCGAGTATCTGAGAACGCTTGTTTGAGTTCGACAATCTCCGCCGTGCTCGATTCGAGCTTTTGCTCAAGGCTGTTCATGCGCACGAGAAGCCCGCTAGATCCATCCGCGCCAGTGAGTAACGTCTTCATCTCGCTCGCCGTTTTTTCGGACGACGTGAGCTTCTCTTGAAGCGTAGAGTTGATCCCGCGCTGGGAGCCGAGATCTTTCTGGATTTCTTGCATCGTCGAGACGAGACCCTCAACGGCTGCCATAAGTTTTCCGAATTGTAAGGCGCTGAACTCTTCATTTCCCATCTCTTAGCATCTCCTTGATCTGACTCGCTAAATCTCCCAAATCCGAAATAGTTTGGTCAACATCGGAATATATATCGAGCGAGGTTCGTGATCGGTTGCTTCGAACGATCTCCCCGGCTCGCTTCCATTCCTTCGATTTGCGGTCAAAACACCAGGATTTCTCCTTGATATATCCCTCGTCGATCCATTCCTGGAGCCGGTACGGTCCATCGCATTGGATACGGCGCGTATCGTCATCCAGTGAAACAATATATCGCGGCATGACATCACCTCACCAAAGCGCCAAGAAGGACGCCCACGGCAAGTCCGCCGGACGCCGCGATCGCTAGCATCTCCCACCCTTGAAACCTCGGCGGAGGCGGTGGCGGGCACGGTTTCACGATCTCTCGAATCACCGTCGAAGTTCTAATCTTGAGTTTATCCTCGCAAGCCACGAGCCGGACTTCGCAAGTCTTAACACTTCCGTCAAGCGCGGTCGCCGCTTCGAACAATGCCAGCTCGCACGGGTTCAACTCTTGCGACGGCGGACACTGAGCGAGAACCCGGGACGGCAAGCAAGCGAGAACGGCGGCAAGTGTCGCGGTCGTCATCTTCACGAGTTCTTCCCCTTCACTTTCTTGATCAAGGCGTTCACGTCGGTACCGGTGATCTTTGACTTGCTCAAGACTTCGGCCGTGGCTTTCTGGATAGTCTTGATCTTTTCTGCGGCGGCCGCGTCAATCTCTCGATCTTTCTTCGCGAGCTGAGCCTCGACCACTCTCACCGCTTTGTTGAGCTTCCGGTGCTCCTTGGCTATCGCGGCGCGTTCGATGTGCTTCTTGATTGCGAAGAGCGAACCGATCGCCGCAACGATCGAAGCCAGCCACTTGAACAAGCCGCCCATCACTTCCACTCGTTGAGGCGCGGATCGTTCCGATCGAACGGGATAAACTCCCCGGCTTCTAAGCTCATCAAGACAATGTTCCGAGATTCTCGACTCGCGTCTCTCACTTGAACATGCAACCACGGTTGCCGCCCTCTATATTCAAGGATCGCCTTGTCGAAGTCGATGAGACTCGACTCAAGCGTAAGCATGAGATCGAGCGCGTTGTCTCCATCTCTAAGCGGGACGATGTCCGCCGCCCGTCCGAACATGTGAGCCGAGCTTGAGCTACCTCCGACCGCTGAATTGACCGCCTCGCTTCGATAGCCCGAGTTGACTTTGAGCGGTCCAGCTAAGCCTCGAAGCGGCTCGAGCACGTCGCAACAAAGCCGGGTGAGGTTACACCAGATCTCCGGATCCGCTGGATAGTTCGCGATCCCGGTGGACGTGGTGGTCATCTCAGCCGATGTGAAGTGAGCGGTTATTTTCATACTATGGCCCACCGACATAATGCTCAGTGCTCGCGAAGTTGCTCGGAGTCATGTCTTTAGAGTTCCCGCTTTGATCGTACACCGTCCCGTTGTAAGCGTCCGACGGATTATCCGCGATCCAATACCCTTTCAGATTAGACGCCGCGGAGTGTCTTAGTAGATTACCAGGGCCACGAGTTCCATCTCGGCCGAGGAAGATTTCTCGGACATCTTCTTCACTCAAGACTTTATTGAAGAACGCAACATGAGTAAGCGAACCTTCAAAATAGCCGCTGTAAAACAAAGTCGAGCCGCTTGCCGAACTACCTCGCCGGCCTATCTCGACCGGGTGTGTAGTGTTCGATATGGTTCCTACCGCTCCAGATCCAGTACCTTCAACGAGCCCGCCTTCAATATAGAATCTTGTATTCTCAATCGCTGCGCCGGTTGTCGCTCCTGAATAGGTCACAACCCCGTGCCAATACCCGACGTTCTGCGTATTGAACGGCCTATTAAAAACCGAGTAGATCTTCCGGTTGAATCCATCGGAGCCTTCGCAATTAAGCTGTAAATTGCCGCCGCTGTTAATACGAATCGAGAACCCTTCCATGTTGCTAGCGTTCGCATAGTTGTTATGCCAAATACCTAGATCAGCCGACGAAGAACCGGCTTGACACCAGAAGCTGACCGAGAAGTCTTCATTGTGTGCTGGATTACAGTTCGCCGCGCCGGCTCCCGGTGACGACTTCGACATATACGTATTTAGTCCATCGAAGAAAAAGCTTTTCTTCGCTTGATAGTGTGCCTTAAAAGTCATTACCATTCCCCTTCTGTCAAAAAGTCTTCGTCTATAGTGTGCGTCGATTCTCCCGAGAATAGCGCATCGCTCGGATCAGCCTCGAACTTCAAAAGAGTCTTGGTTTGATCAAGGCTTTTTCGCGCTGTTTCAGCAGTGCAAAGAGAAGCGTTAAGGAGTTCCGTTGTCACTTCGTTCGAATTCTTGATTATGTAAAAAACTATCATCTGATCACCCAATTCGTCCCATCGCTGACCAAGGTCAGGTTCGCATAATTAGAAGTTAGCAAGTAACTCGCTGAGCTTCCGTTGATTGTCTCTGAGCCGTTCGTCGTCACCGTGACGGTATAGCTCCCGGCTTGCTGTCCAAGGACGTCGATTGTCTTTCCTCCCTGGCTTCCCGCCGTGGGGAGTGTGATCTCATATGCCGCCGCCACGTTGACGATATACATCGTGTCGTATTCCGTGACGGTCGAAGAAGTCCCGGTCGTGATCGATGAAATAGAGAGACCTCCGCCACCGCCAGCGGTGAGGTCGGTCTCGGTTACGTCTTCACTGACAAAATAAAGCTTTCCGTCGTTCTTGACGTATAAGACGCCCCCGTCGCCGTCCGCCGGAGCGCTCGGTCCGCTTGCTAGCTCCGAGGTGATTGAGATCGTTCCGTCTACGGTGATCGAATCGACCTCAGGCTCCGAGGTTATATTCCCTACTTCTTTAACCGCCATGGCTCCCCCTTAGCTTTGACCGTAGTCGAAGCCCTCGACCCATACGTCGTTGGCTCCGCTCGTGTCGGTGCGTTGAAAAGTGATCTTGTAGCGGGGGACGTGATAGTCAAAGTCCAGCGCCGCGAGTGTGTTAGCCGCGACGCTTGTTGAGTCGATGAGCCAGTCCGCATTGTTGCGATCGATGAAATAGACCCGAAGCGTTCCCGCTTTATCGCTTCCGCAATAAACGATCGACCCGCGCCGCGGCTTGAAGACCTGGAGATCGTCGAGCATCGTCGTTTCGGTACTTACTCCGTCCGCGATCGTCTCGCTTTTGTATGCGCCCTTAGCGCTTAGGATTGAAAAATCAATGGTCATCTTTTACCCCTTATCTGATCCAATAGTTCGTCCCGTCCGAGATTAGCTCGACCGATGCATAGTTGACGTTAACAATGAGATCGGCCGTTGAGCCGTCGATCGTCTCGCTTCCGGTGGTCGCGATCGTGATCGCGTTGGTGGCCGCGTTGCCTATATCCTTGATCACGAACCCCTCGCCGGAGATGCCGGAAGCCGTTGGGAGCGTGATCGTGAAAGCGCCGCCGCTTGTGTCTGCCTTGATAAACTTCGACGAGCCGGTCAAGGTCGCGGTCGTGGTCTTCGTCTCAACCGTGAGCCCGCCGCCGCCGCTAGCTTGATCAACCCATGATAAGACGCCGGATCCGTCCGTTTTCAAGACTTGGTTCGCGGTACCGTCATCCACTGGGAGCGTAAGCGTATAACTCGCGCTCCAATCGTCCGCCGCCGGTGCTTTGATGTTGACCGCGTAATTGTTCGCCTCATCGTTGAGCGTGAGCGTTCCCGAGTTCGTTCCACGGCTTCGGATGGTGACTGTTCCGGTGCCTTGACCTTCGAGCGCAAGATCGACGTTTGTGTCGGTACCGATAGCCCGCAAGATCGGCGCGGTGCTTGTGGTTGTGGTTGCTTCGCCGCCGGTCGCCGCGTTGATCATCGCGAAGTGATTAACCGCGCTTGTTGTCTTGGCGAACAATAGCGACTCGTTCCCGGCTTCATCTTTGATCCCGGTGTCGGCGTTA
>Ga0181592_10003167_pt1 | contig 13620 bp, 13 predicted proteins | sample 071ome_20_FD_133755 | JGI IMG/M metagenome (GOLD analysis project Ga0181592, IMG submission 133755) | Coastal salt marsh microbial communities from the Groves Creek Marsh, Skidaway Island, Georgia - 071412BT metaG (megahit assembly) | ecosystem: Environmental > Aquatic > Marine > Intertidal...
TGAAAAAGTACATAAGGACACTTTTTGGCAGACAACTACGATATCAAAGAAAGACTAACTAACTTTATATAGAATCTCTGTATGAGTTTGTGGTGGCCTTTCGCGCCATTTGCGACGGGCCCACCACTTAAATTGATTATCCCAGCTTACCTTCCTTGTGCCTTTCTCAGACCAATAGAGTCTGAACTCCAACGATAATGTCTTTAACCAAACAGGATCAATGCCTTCAGAAGACAATGTAGATAATACCTCAGTTGATGGTTTCCAATCTGCAGGGATTATTGCACCCTCTAGAGGTTTATGATTTCTAAGATCTTCCTCCCAGCGTTTCAGACACCACTTACAAAAAAAATCGTTCCAATCAGACGCTGGTGGCCCAAATTCACTAAATGCCTCCCTGAATTTAACAAGGTATTCTGATTGAATTGATTCTTTAATATGGGCAATGGAATCTGTATTAGAAGGTCTCCAATTCAATGGCACTGTAAATACCGTTTTAGCAAGTTGAGGCTCTTTCTTAAGGCAAAAAACAATAAAGTCTTCATGTACGAACTTTAAATAGACTTGATTGAATTGATTGTAAAGATCACGAATACGCCCCTTGGAAAACCCTAGCTGAACCAACTGTCTGGTAGTAGCAGTAGGGGGGTGATTAGACATACTTTGTCTAGTGTCATCAGGAATAGCTAGCTGGTTTACTTCAACAACAGCCTTAATATCATCTTTAACAAAAGAGATTAATGATTGTCTTTGTAGTTCATTGAGATCATCTATAAATGAATCCCAGCATACAGGATAAATCCTGGCTGGCAGAATTTCTAAAACCCCGCCCTCGGCTTTTGAGTTCAACCAGTTTAGTAATGATTTATGTCGGCTATTCAGCTTCTGCTGCTGATTCATTACCAGAAATCCCTTCCAGAAGTTGCTGTCTAATTAAAATATTGTGTCGAGAGTTATTACCAACGATATGATCATGTAGATCGCGTTCAAATCTGAACATATCATCACCATTTCGACGCTCATAAAAAACGTAGTAACCATAAATCAAAGATTTGCCATCTTTCTCCCAATCATTAACAGCAAACTTTTTTAGGGCTCGGAAGAAATAAGCTCTGAAGTTGTCGTAACGAGCCGATGGCGTTAGGTACTCGTGCATTTCGTGAATGGAGTACCAATGATGATCAAGTCCAGATTTAGGCCGACCTGAGATGAATGCTCGAGCCCAATTATAGAAGCGCTGAATAATACCTGAGCGTTCAGAAGATAATTCTCTGTGAGATAGAAATAGATTATCTGAAGAATCAAGAATCAGAGAAAGAAATAAACGCTGTTCAAGGCTAAACGTATAGAAACGAGGCCTTAATTCGCCAACTTCAACTCCATATAACTCAGTGATAGTGCTGTTTTCATGAGCGACATCAAAATTGGTTAAAAATCTGAACTCAAACGTGTCAGAGGGAGGAAGATCCATATCTACACCCGAGAACATAGAGAAGTTCTCTTTAAACCAACGGTTTTCAGTAGCATCAACTTTGAATTTAGTGTCAGCCAAACGCTGCATCATAGGAACAATTTGGTCTAAGTTCGTATTAACACAACTCATCCCCATTAACTCACATAAATCATGAATATCAAGGTGGAACAAGTTTGGGATTTGCCTTGGATCGTAATTATCATTCCCATTTTTATTAATGAGAATTTGTTTATGCCTTGCGATCTCTTTCTTGCAATAACTGATGATTGATCTCATTGCTCGTTGATCAGTCAAAATTGCAATGCCACTATCTTCAGCACTTGAGCATGTAGCAGTGATTTCAAGTGGTCCACCACCTACTGTAGATTGAACAACGATTTCTTTACGGGAGTCCTTTCCTGATAATCGCATTGCCTGATCTAGAATTCCATTAAAGACCCGTTCATGGAAATGTACTGAGATATTCTTATGATCAGAAAGAAGTAACGAATTGTCGCTATTTTTAAATGCATCTTTTTGCAGTCGAACAATCTCTCTCGTTCGGCGTGACTTAGGTTTCGATGGTGGTTTCTTTGGCGCTAAAGCAGCGAGGGTAGAAAGATCCTTTATTTTATAATGATTTAGTCGTTTCCTGCCGGTTTGCATATGAGTTTTATACTCAGCAACTTCATATTCAACCAATTCTTTCAAGCGCCGGGATACTAATGAATCTGAACTTCCCAAGTCTTGGTCTTTAAGTCGTGCCTGGATTGCTTTGCGTGTGACTAAAAAATTATCGACATTGATTTTTTCAGGACTGTTATTAGAGACATGGATCAATGCATCTAAGAATTGTTTTAGTGCTTTTGAAATAGAGGTCAGGTTATCTACCAACGATGATTGCTGGCGAACCAAGTTTGTTACCTCAATTAAAACGGTATCTTCCATGTCTTTCTTATAATTAGTTGTAAGGTTCAGATTTGATAATTCTAATAATTGTAAGGCGCGAACAAAGATTAATCAAATATCGTAAGGAAGAAAAGTGGTAAATGAGAAAGTTGTAAGGTTGATATGAAGTAAATGAATGAGAGAAGTTCTTTTAAAGAATTGTTTACTTAATAAAATCTAGTAAAAACCAATAATGCTTGATAGAACTTAATAGAATTGAGTATAACTAAATATACATCAAATTAGTTTATATAAAACAAGGCTTTAGGCGATCAGGCCTCCCGTTTACTTTTTTATTTATTCGTTTACTTTTCTAAGTCACCATTTACTTTCTTAATCCTTCGTTTACTTCATTAATTATTCATTTACTTTCCTATCTGGCCATTTACTTTCAAGATTCGTCATTTACTTTGATGGATTCGATGTGTTGTAAGGTCTTTTTTTAGTAAATGACTCTCGAAAAAATCGTATCTATCTTTTCTTTCATTTACTTTATTAATTAAGCTTACGCCTGGCCTCTATCCGAAGTTGTAAGGTCATGAATAGGTAAATGGGCTGCTTCGAACGATCAATTGTAAGGCGCAATTTGAGTAAATGAATTAATCGTTAGCCCGTAATTAGAGGGTTGTAAGGTGCCCATTCGGTAAATGAATCCATATTTGAGCCATTCTAGATCTAGGTTGTAAGGAAGGAGTTCGGTAAATGAAGATATAGGCATCTAGAGGGCTTTAGTTTGGTTGTAAGGTATTAAAAAAGTAAATGCTACGGGCTAATTCCATTTACTTTCTTATAACGATCAGTATTTGTTGTAAGGGGGCATTTAAGTAAATGAATTGGCTAGCCTGCAAACTCACCTAGCTCTTGAGATTAGCGGTCCCAGCGGAATTCAGCGTCGTTTCGGCCATAGAATTTTGTAAGGCACATTCTTTGTAAACGACTCTTCATTTACTTTTTTATATATGGCTAACACCCGATTCACTCACACAATTGATAAAAAGTAAACGCTAGATTGAGAAAAGTAGGCAAACCAAAATCAAGTAAATTAAGCCTCACAGCGTGAGTGTGTACTTACATATTGTAAGGATAGGAAGCGGTAAATGAGATGCAAGGTATTCATTTACTTTTTTATCTTGCCATCTTGATGATATTTACATGATAAATCAGGTAAATGAGAGACTAAGATCGAGAGGAGGGCCTCAAAACCTCGTAGTTATCTGGTTTATAGCCTTAGTGATTACTAACATAATGTAAGGAGGTAGCTTAGTAAATGAATAGCAAGGTTATCCGTTTACTTTTTTAGAACCAAAACTGCTGTAGAAAACAATATTTATCTGTGTTGAGATGTTCGTTCCCCCAAAACAAACATAAGGATATTTATGGAAGCTCTCATAACCATCTCAATATTTGTCGTTCTTGCGATAACTCTAATTTTCACCGGCGTGAAATCAGTTCCTCAAGGGTTTGAATATACTGTTGAGCGATTCGGTAAGTTCACTAGTTCACTGAAACCAGGCTTGAATATCATTGTTCCGTTCATCGACTCTATTGGTCGTCGAATGAATATGATGGAGCAGGTTCTTGATATTCCTCCTCAGGACGTGATCAGTGCAGACAACGCAATGGTTCGTATTGATGCCATTTGTTTCTTTCAAGTCGTAAATGCACCAAAAGCCGCCTATGAAGTTAATCAGCTAGAGCACGCGATTCGAAATCTTACTATGACCAATATTCGTACTGTTCTGGGCTCTCTCGAACTGGATGAAATGTTATCCCAACGAGATCAGATTAATGAAAGTCTTCTTCAGACCGTAGATAACGCAACGAATCCCTGGGGTGTGAAGGTAACCCGAATTGAGATCAAAGACATTAGCCCTCCAACTGACTTAGTGGACGCAATGGCGGCTCAGATGAAAGCTGAGCGTGAAAAACGAGCGTCGATTTTAGAGGCAGAAGGTAAGCGTCAAGCAGAAATTCTAGAAGCTGAAGGCCTTAAACAAGCCGAGATCCTCAAGGCTGAAGGTGAACGTCAATCCGCATTCTTAGAAGCTGAAGCGCGAGAACGTCAAGCTGAAGCTGAAGCTAAAGCAACCGAAGTAGTTTCGTCTGCTATTGCTAAAGGTGATGCGCAGGCTATTAATTATTTCATCGCTCAGAAATACATTGATGCTCTTGGGACTTTATCAGCAAGTGATAATTCTAAATTGATTATGATGCCTTTAGATGCGTCAGGTGTAGTCGGGTCTGTCTCAGGTATTGCTGAACTAATCAAAGACGTTTCTGCCAAAAAGTAGTGTAACCATGACTGAGTTAATTAACGTATTTTCTGAATGGTCAACTGTCTATTACTGGATCTGCCTAGGTTTGATCCTTCTTGTACTGGAGGCAATAGCTTTTTCTGGGTACCTGGTTTGGATAGGTGGTTCGGCGATCTTAGTAGGTTTACTTTCATTGATCGTTGATTCAGTTGAGTTACACCTGCTCGTCTTTGGGTGTTTATCAGTTATTGCTGCGGGTACTCATTACTTTCTTAATCGAAAGAAAAGTGATCATTCGACGTTCGAACTGAATAATAAGCACCATTCTCTCAAGGGAGAGAGAGCAGTTTTGACAGAAGCAATTGAGAATGGCACTGGAAGAATCAATATCAATGATTCCAGCTGGAAAGTTAAGGGCCCTAACCTTGATGAAGGGACTTTAGTTGAAGTCGTTGGGTTAGATGTTGACATGACCTTAAAAGTCGAGGCTGTTGAATGAAAGGCCCCTATGGGGCCTTTTTACTAGAAGGTAACTAAGCATGATGAATCAAAAGGTGATTGATGCCGGGATTTTATTTACCATAACGCTGGCCGTGCAATTTTTAACCTCCTGGGGATTTTCCGAACTATTAATAGGCCTGATGATTGTAGTGATTACAAGCCTCATATACCTTAAGTCGCATCCTGACATCCAATTTAAATGTAGCATCAGTCTTCCCGCGGTTACCTGCATGGGAATAGCCAGCGTTGTCTTAATGCCGCTGTTAAATTGAACCTCCCAACGAGGCTTGCCGTATAAAGTTCATTTATTTTTTAATGAGGTACTTTTAAGACGCCTTCCACATCAGCTTTCTTCTTAAGAACTACCGTTTGATCAATTTGGCAAAATTCGATAACTATTTCGCCTCGTTTAATTTGATCTATTACCGCATGCGTCGCGATGTCCAGGTCTTCATTAAATTGATCGGCCCCACTAAGCAGGTGTCCTTCAACGATAGATTTTAGAGTGTCAGGTTGTAGCTCTTTATATCCTATTAACATCAACAGGCTCTCCTAATGAACTCGAGGTTTAATGGTCTTTGTTCTGAAGACTTTATAATCGTTCGGTCCAATACTTTTCAGCCCCTTAATTTGTGACTCCCAAAAAATCTTCTGGAGCTCCTGGCTTGATTGAATTTGATTAATTGAATGCACGCATCCATCGAGCGCATCGTTGATCATCTGGATCTCGAATCCCTCTAGTGGAACTGAAACTGTTACTTCTACATCTCGCAAGTATTCAGGAGCTATACGGTACTCATCAGCTGCAATATCAATCCAACCACATAGCTTTTGCTTATTGAAGAACTGTACTTTGTCATCGGCCTGGACAACCGAATCATGCTGGCCAGCCATGATGCTGCAGAATAATTGTTGGTTATTAATATCCAGAGACAAGAACACCTCATCAGGTACATCTAAATGAAGATCGTCTTTGTCGACACTAAAGCTCTGTAGTCGAGTAGCTGATTCATCGATAATTCCCGGTGGAGAAGTAAGTTTGAAACGTTCAGGAAAGCCAGGTGCGAAGCAAGTTGATTCTTTTGCTTCTGCCTGGACAACCTCAACTGCAAAGGTTTTACGATATCCAACCACTTCAAACGTAAAAACATGATCTTTTGATTGGTACAGCAAGGTACCTACGAGCTCATTAACCATGTTAATTACGTCTTCTGATTTGCCTTCAAATAAGATTGTTTCGCCATCATGGGCGGTACCAGAGATCTTGTAATTGTTGAGGCTAGTGCAGCTTAGTGTTGCGATCCCTCGTGTTCCTTCAATTAGGAACTTGCCTCCGGGTTTAATGATTTGAAACATAGCTGATTCCTAGTTTTACGATTGATAAAACGAGAATAACCAGTCGAGAGGGTTCAATTTGCCTGCTTGAAAAAAGTATTGATTAAAAAAACAAAAAAAGCCGCGCTATGCGGCTAAAGGGACTGCGTGGGATAATTACAGTTGGAAGCAAAAATCGTCGATTGAGAATTCATCTGACGGAGGCGCCAGACTAGTAAACTCTTTCTTAAAGGCATCAATATTGAAGAGATACAACTTTTCAATACTGGCATTCAGGCTGATCAGAGCCTCAGGTGTTTTATAGCTAACAAAGGCCTGAGGGTCCTTTTTGCAGTAGATTCTTTTTTTGTTTAAATCGATAAGAAAGGCATTACCATCCAAGGTGATGACTTTGTATTCATGCTCTGAATTCAATTTATCGGCGGAAGAGTTTTGGCTAAATGATGTGAAATCTCGAGTCACGAATACATCGTTATCGGAGTTCAAGAACTGCCTTACTATATTGCTAACAACTTCGGTTGATGTGTATTCATTCTGGCGACTTCGTGTCCAGTCAATAAACTGCTTAATAACTACAGTATTTACTTTGGATAATACTGAAACTTGGTAATTACGAAGGGCGATCTTAAGGAAGTTTCTGGTGTCATTTTCAAGAACCTTCATGTCATATTCATGGACATCCAAACCATTTCTCAGGATGTGTTGTTCTTTGAAGGTTCTAAAGTTCTGGGTGTATTTCAGTTTTAGCCTCATGTGCAAACCATGAAGATGCACTTGGGTACTTGATTGTTTGAATATTTCAGTGTTTAGCAAAGATGCATTTTGAGCATCAAGACGGGCCTGATCCATGACCATATCCTTATTTTGTTTTGGGGGTGTATAAACTTTAGGCTATCTGCTGAAATGTTTCAAACAGTTAATGAGTGTAAGTTTTTCTTTCTGTGAACCGTTTCAATAATGGCTGAATTTCGTCATGACAAAGTATTGTTTCAGCACTTAGAGAATTCGAAAATCTTTCAAAAAAGGCACTGTTGAGGTTATGGTCTTCTCTTGTTAGTAAACCGGTGCCCAACTGATACACATCTAATATGATTTTTTCCGAATCCGGTCCAGGCATAAAGAATAGATATAGTAGGTTGTTCTTCACGTACCCAGCTTTTCTAGTAGCTTTTAAGCTTGAATAGAAACCAATGGACCAATTCGTTGAGACCACAACGTTGTATAGCATTTTGGATTTGCTTATAAACGCTGATCCACCAAAGTTACTATCGCTTAGAATTTCTGACTCAAACGGTCTATAAAATATAGCGAGTTCCGGATGAGCTTTAATTATAAATAGAGAGATTGTGTAAAAATCAATTTTCGGAAGGTTATCTTTGATGTGCGAGATATCTTCTTGTTCAAGAGACTCAATTTTCTTATCTGTGAGTTCGATAACTAACGATTCTACTGATTCTTTCATTTTTGTCGTTTCATTATGAAGTTACCGACAATATGGCAAAACCATTTTTTTAATCAAGACTTTGATTATCGTTGATGAGCTGCTGCCAGGCAGTGGCAATTGGTTCCAGTTTGGATAAATGTTCTCGGTAGGGGATAGTTATCCGTTTATCCATGAACGACATTTCCCAGGAGTAGGTTTCAAAATTGTAATGGCACCGAGCAACTCCTTTCCTTAATTTGGTGGTTATTCGTAAGTAAATACCATAGGTTTGAAGGAAAAAGAGGGACAACGCAGCGCTCTCTACAAAAAATTTAAGAGAATGCTTTTGGTTGCTACAAAGTCTTGCATCAGGGCTTCCAAGACTGTCTAGCTGGACTACTCCAGGCGTAAGATGGGACAACTTATTTGCTGAATAGAGATTGTACTCGTTTGTTGCGTCTTTAATTGCTATGAAACTAATATGCTGGGGAACAACAGCAATTAGTTTTGATTCAGATACAACGGCTTCTTGAACGAAGATCTTTGAAAATTTGGGATCCAGTTGAAGAGACTTCGAGCTTGTAGCAATGTACATAAGTTGCCCCTCATGCGGCATTAAGCCGGTTCAGTCTCTTTTTTTGTCGATTCATTAACATCAGAATCAGCAGAAGCGTTCTTTGTTGTGTCACCCAACTCTTCTTTTGATTCTGCAGATGCTTGAGCTGTCGAACTGTCTTTCTGAAGAGATTCTAGGCTAAGTACAAAACCACCGAAGAGAATCAATAGACCGACAGCACCGACTAACGTGATGATCGGATTGAAAAAGAGCATCAAGAAGCACACGATCATTCCAACAGTTTCTGCAATGTGATCGGTGAAAGCGTATTTTTCTAGCTTTTTCTTATCGGTGTTTTTTAAGAGTGAAGCGAGTTTTTTGAGGTTTTCCATAGGTCAGCCTTTATTTGTTTTGGGGAAGTAAAACCTTAAGCTAACACTATGATTTAGATTAATCTATATCGATTTTGGCCTATCGTTGAGGATAAAAAAGACGCTTATTGACTGTGATAGTGGATACGTCTGCCAGTATGCCTGTCAGGTATGAGCCATGCTTTTCAGAATAACCAGGGATAGGATTTAGTAGCCGCCCTGAGATTACGATTTTTGATAGGCCAAGATGAGGGTCAAGGCCGGCAAGTAGGTGCTTAACACTTTCTGCAGGAGTAACAAAACACATGAATTTATTCAGGTTGCTCACAGGCCCTGAGAAGTTCACTAGCTGATAGTGGGATTCATTCTTCGCGATCAGGTAATATTTTCCTGAAAAATTAGCGTTTATGAAATCATTGTTAGCCAATCAATATTCCTTGCCCAGCCGAATTAAACTGAGTTTCTAGGTGCTTATCAATTGTTTCTGCTTGCTCAACGTAAATTCCATTCGTCGAAACCTTGATTTTGAAATTCTCAAATGTAAATTCCAGTTTCGTGAATTCATTGAGCTTTTGAGGTCTGGAGAGGGATGATAATTGGTCTCTATTGAGATTAGCCAGCTCGAGAGAGAGATCAGTTGCCTGGTCAATCAAGAACGAATAGAAGAGTTCGAAGAAAGTCTTTTCTTCAAGATTAGTGGCGAATTCAGATTTTAAAGACCTCCAACCAAATTGCTTAGGCTGCGATCGTTCAACGTATTTATTCAGGAACAAGATCAACTTAAATCTAAATGCAAACATTTGATCGGTAAGTTTAGCCTTTTCTTGCGTAAAGCTCTTTGAAAGACGGTAGATAAAGCTCGAGTTGGAACTCTTGATCTTGTCTTGTTTGTTGCTGTTCACCATCCCTTCGACGAAGTTACAAATAGTCGCGTAGGTGTATGTATGGAGGCTATAACGAATTGTTAGTGGATCTCTAGCTTCAGGATCCCCAGACAATGAACCTGGCGCCCAGGTCGTATCCAGTTCTGTAATAAATGCCAGTTTGCTGATTGAAAATTCGCTTACTTGATCCGATATAACATTCGGATCTAATTCTTCAAAATGTTCTGATGACCACTTCGATATTGCATGTAAAATGGAGGCAAGATTAGAGTTCCTGACATCAACATTGTACGACGTGTCATTAAGCCTCTGAATAATTTTATGTGTACCTTTTCGGTTTGTCTTATGAGCACTAACGCCTCGCTGAAGAGAGATACGATTCATATCAACATAGAATGTATTCTTAGGCATGATGCCAGTGGTTCTATAGTCATACATTACCTTTTCAATCACATCACCCAGTAAGTAACACCAGGTGATCATATCCGTCATGCATACAACATCTAGGCTGGTATTAACTTGAACCGTTGCAGCTGGATCTCCATTCCAGTGAAGCACATGTTGTTTATCTGTATATGTTTGGCGATCAGCTTTATTTCGAATTGGAACTAACGGGACCACTTCAGCTAAAAGAGAGACTAAAAGTCTTTCGTACTGGATGAAATTTCGGTTATCAGTTCTCTCGTGTTGTAATTGAGTTGAATTACTTTGAAGAATTTCGTTAGCACTATTAAATAAGTTGGTATTTTTAGTTTGGTATTCATCAGAAACAGACACTTCTGACATTTCTGTGCTTTGGCTGAAGTTTATCGAAATAAGGGTCTTTTGAATCTTTCGAGCGCTACCTTCAACATCGACAGTCTGCTTGGTTGTTTCAACCTCGACAAATGATTCTAGTTTATCGATGCTGGCTTTTACTTTGCGGCCAGGCTTGGTGATTTTTTCGAGCTTTAACGCTAATACGCTTTTTGACTCTTTAATGGCCTTAACAAAATCAAGTGTATCAAATGCAGTAAAATCCCGGTTTTCAGCAAACGAATACATCTCCTTCACTAACTCAGTCAGGAACTCTTTATTACTTCTTGTCAGAGAGGGTTGAGCTTGAATGGACTCAATTAGATTTTTTACATCGAAGGTAGATGAACGTTTTACTTCTAACGTCGGGTTCGTTTTATCCATATTGATCTACTTATTATTAATCGGCTAGAAGCTATCTTATCGTTCATAAAATTTAAATCCATATTGATAATGTAAAATCCGGTCAAAATGAGACTTGTTGTAACAAATTTCTCATGACTATCTTGTCTATGATGAAGTCTACGAGCGTTCTAACAGACTATATTCCTGTCTATTTATTATTTTCTATCTTCTAACTCTACATTCTATTTCTATAAATCTAACTCTATTTGCAAGTATTCGGCCAATTAATTATTAATTATATCAATGACATACAAAGTTCGTTGATGGAGTGTTAATCGGTTACCTACCTTAAATAAATCGGTCTCCTACTCGCTTTAGTCGGTTACGTTCAAAAAATCGACTGGTCTCCTACGATTAAATATCGGTTACGTACTAAAAATGAATCGGTTTCCTCCATTGAAACTTGGGTTTCCTACGGTTTATCATCGGTCACCTACCGTATAGCAATTGGTTACCTACATATAAGCTTCGGTTCCCTACTTATAAAGACCGGTTTCCTACTTTGAATCTTCGGTTCCCTACGGAAAGCTGTCGGTTCCCTACATAGCCCTTTCGGTTTCCTACTTTGAATCTTCGGTTCCCTACCTTATTTCTGTGGGAAAGCTGTTAGAAACCTGTTAGTAACAGCAAAAAAGGCCATTTTTCATTGTTATGTCATAAAACAGGTGTTCGGTTTCAGGCCAAAATTGCTTAAAAAGGTATCTCACTTGACTCATTCTGATAAATTGAGATCGCTTCCGCGTAATTTTGATATTGATTTACCGATACCGATTTCGACAAATCATGCAATTGGACTCTAAGAAGGCAAAATTTTTTGTAGTTCCGATTCAATTTTTCGCCTTTGTTTCTTTATTTGGAATCACTAGGGACATAACAAATGCAAATACAAGGACCCAAACAACTATTTGATGAGAGAAGAAGTAGTCTGTTCTTTCGAACATGAGTAACGCAACTAAACTTACGAATAGCTTGTAGGCCAGTGCAGATACGTTGCCAAAATGGATGTATATGCAAAGCCCAATAGAAGTCATGAGCCATAAAGACAAAGGGAAGGTAATTAAGGATATTACAAGTAACCAAGACATGAAAAACTCCAACAAAGTTAATGATTATTGTGGTGTTTTTTTCTTTAGGTGAGGGGAGGTTGCTTGCTGAAAGTCATTTTACAGTAAAGTTTCGAATGATTTAAAGAGTCAATAATGCACTTACTCTTGGTTGGCCATGGCCAACTGGACTTCAGCTTATAGAATAAGTCATGGAAGATATACGCTAATAATTTTTCCTCCTAGCAGGCTGCTGCCTATGATCTTGCCATGGTAATTATCCATAAGAGCGATTGCCCTCGAATTATCCTTGTGCGTCGACAGATAAGGAATTACCCAGGCTAAATGATGAGGTCGGAGTTCATCCTGATTTGCTACGAACAGTTCATCGAATTTATCCTGATCTAAGGCTGCATCTAAGGCAAAGTTAACTAATTTATGAAACTGACTTTCGTTGGAGATCTCGGGGTATTTAGCTCGCCGCCGGTAATGGTCAAGCATAACCAATGGAGTCATTGAATAGTGAGTGTAATGCAATGATTTATTCTTTCGGGAAAGCTCTATAGGGAAGTATGCATATTGTTCGTCTATTATTTTTGATAAGCCAATGCTTTTGATAAACCCCTTATTGCCCCATAACATTAGATCTGAGTCATTGAGAAGGTACCCAACCGAAAATACGGCCCAAGCTGCCCAGTGATCGTGATTATTATAGTATCGATAGTTTGTTTTAAGCCTGTAGTCATAATCCTCTTTAACCTGGTACGCAAGACTTCTTAACCACTGAGATGTTCTTGGAGAAATCGATGCCTTGTGGGAATTCACTCTTTCTAACTTAATAAGTGCACCTGTAATTGAGGCCAAAGTCCATGTGCGGACTGATTTACCTGTATTAGATGACTTTGAGGTCAACAACGCGTTGTTAGAGGCCCAGTTATCAAGCCATTGATGCATGCATTGATTTGATATCGTGCTTTTGTGTGATCTCGAATATAAAGTTATGTCACTAAAACTAACAACCTCCCGTACATACTGATCTATACGATTTTTAATTTGTTTAGATTTCTTTAAAGAATGGTTATTCAAAACTGTTGATTTGAATGGATCTGATTGGTCGTATTTGCTTACCAGATAAAGAGGTTCAACAAATGGGGCTGCTGGTTTATATGGACATAATTCGTAAGGATTTCCGTATGCATCAGTTGCAGATAAACTGGAAAGTGTCCCTAGGAGGAAATAGATTAAGCCCAATATGGTTGGTGCTGCCTTAATCTTATTGGAACTTATCATAAGCCCCCATAGCTCATTTTCTAACTTTCCTTGGAAGTTTACCGAGTAGGAAAGTTACTCCTGAAAACAAAGAGATGACCAGAAATATTTTCCAAAGATGGCCGGCGGATATTAGGGCTGTTATGAATCCTGTGTCGTCTGGTGATAATGCGATCGCTGTAACCCAATATACAGCGAAGCTAATTGAATAAACGAAGAAGTGTTTTCCTGCAGAGCATTTTAACCATTCTATAAAACTGACATAGATGCTCACCTGGCAATCCTTTTAAATTGTTGGCCATGGCCAAATATTATTCGCAGGTATGAAATTCAGAAAAATAGTGTTCATTATCAATAGTTACCATGAATCGGCAACGATCAA
>Ga0181592_10003176_pt1 | contig 13606 bp, 9 predicted proteins | sample 071ome_20_FD_133755 | JGI IMG/M metagenome (GOLD analysis project Ga0181592, IMG submission 133755) | Coastal salt marsh microbial communities from the Groves Creek Marsh, Skidaway Island, Georgia - 071412BT metaG (megahit assembly) | ecosystem: Environmental > Aquatic > Marine > Intertidal zone...
AAGGCGCTACTAGTCAAGTCACGCATGGTTCCGCTCTATGCATCGGAATCTGGTCGGCTTTACGCGCAGCTCGTCGATTTATTCACCTTTTACATGTACTTTGAAATCGACGACCACACGGGCGCTGCGTTGAGCGAGGAGGACGTCACCTCGGCGCACTACGATCGCCTGTTGCAGTTCCAGCGCTTAGCCTTCAAGCACATTCCTAAGCTCAAAGACTTGGCGCTCGGAAACAGTGCCGATGTTGAGCGAAGAAAGAATTTGATTCAGCATCTCGCCCAGCTCGAACCAGCCGAGTTGCACAAGCTCGTCACGGCGCAGCTGCGCCTCGTGGATCCAGAGGATCCGTGGGCGAAAGATCCAAAGTTTTTACTTGAAGTCATGGTTGACGTGTTTGAGAAACGCCGCAGTCAGCGCCAAATGATCAACTCGATGCCGCTGTACCCGAACGAAGACGTCTTGTGGAATGAAAATGTCATCCCGAGCATCGAGTACGACGGTCAAGGAGCATTGGCTTTGCAAAAGTTGAACCTTCAATTTTTGACCATGCACGATTACTTGCTCAGAAACTTTAACCTCTTCCGACTGGAGGCGACTTACGAGATCCGCGAGGACCTAGCGGATGTGTTGAAGCGCATGCAGCCCGTTGCGGACGGTAACGGAGGTCGCGCTCACTTCAAGGGATGGGCGCGAATGGCAACACAAATTCCAAACAACTCGATCACCGTCGTCGAGGTTCAAAAGCCGAACGTCGGGGATTCCAAGCCCGCCGCTGTGACGATTGAAGTTGCGATCGATTTGAAGGGTGCTCGCAACGATGTCAGAGAGGAGTGGGATCAGTTGAGAATGCACGACGTCGTGTTCATGCTCGACTGTGAAGGCGCAAGCCCGAGTACGAGCGACGGCGCGAACCCGGCGGAAAAGTTTGGTTTGCGTCACGTTCGCGGTGCGGAAGTCATAGATATTCGAGACGGTGAGGGAGTGTACCTCAACGATTGGCGTATGAAGAACCGAGCTGATGGTGATGAAGTCCCGAAGGTGAGCGGTACAAGACGCATCTTCACGTTGGCGCTCGACACGGCGCAGTACCAGACGGATATTCTCAAATTTCAGAATGGATCCGGCGAGGATGTGTACAGTCGTTTGAACCTCTTGGTGCGTCGCGAAGCCAAGGAAAACAACTTCAAGGCAATCTTATCGTGCATCCGCGATCTCATGAACGCGGACGTGAGCGTTCCAGAATGGCTTCACGACGTCTTTTTGGGGTACGGAGATCCCACGGCGGCGGCTCTGCTTAACACACACGAAGCGCTGCACACGATTGACTTCAAGGACACCTTTGTGGATGACAAGCACTTGGTGGAGTCGTTTCCGAAATACAAAGTCGTGTGGAAAAATAAAGCCAAGAAGCACGTGGCGCCCTTTCGTGTCACTTTCCCAAAGCCTGAAGACGAGACGCAAGACACGATCGAAGTCGAGTCGTACGTACCGCCTGATCCTGGACCTTATCCAGAGGACCAGCCGAACATCAATCAAGTGAGGTTTACCCCAGTGCAAGTGGAAGCGATTCGTGCTGGCTTGAACCCGGGTCTCACCATGGTGGTCGGTCCGCCAGGTACCGGTAAGACGGACACTGCCGCGCAGATTATGCACTGTCTGTATCACAACGAGCCGGGTCAAAGAACGCTTTTGATCACGCACTCGAACGCCGCATTGAACGATTTGTTCGAAAAGCTTTTGCAGCGCGATGTTCCAGCTCGATATATGCTTCGTCTCGGTCAGGGCGAATCCGACCTGGCGACGGAGTTGAGCTTCACGAGACAGGGACGAGTGAACGCCATGCTCGCACAGCGTTTGGAGATTTTAGCAGAAGTTGAAAAACTTGCCGACTCGATTGGCTTGAACGGCGAAGACGTCGCCTACACGTGCGAGACTGCCGGGCACTTTTGGAAGATTCATATTCTCGCCAAGTGGGAAAAATTTGCGGCTGAATACATGGCGAGCGATAAGCAAGATTTCGTCGCCGAGTCGTTTCCGTTCAAGGATTACTTTGCCAACGCCCCCAACCAGCCGCTGTTCGTCGGCAAGGATAAGGAGGAGGATTTTAAGCGCGCCAAAGGCTGCATGCGTCACTTGCGCGTCATGTTCACCTCGCTTGAGGAGTGCCGTGCGTTTGAGTTATTGAGAACGCAAGGTGACCGATCCGAGTACTTGTTGACCAAGCAAGCAAAGATTATCGCCATGACGTGTACGCATGCGGCGCTGAAGAGGCACGACTTTATCAGGCAAAGCTTGAGGTACGACAACTTGGTCATCGAAGAAGCCGCGCAAATCCTCGAGATCGAAACCTTCATCCCGATGTTGCTTCAAAAAAATGAAGATGGACACTCTAGACTGAAGCGCGTCGTCATGATTGGCGACCACAACCAATTGCCGCCCGTCGTCAAGCACATGGCGTTCCAAAAGTACTGCAACATGGATCAGTCCATGTTTTCTCGCTTTGTGCGTTTGGGGACGCCGTACACGCAACTCGATGCGCAAGGTCGCGCGCGACCAGAGTTGGCAAACTTGTACAACTGGCGTTACACCAATCTCGGCAACTTGCCCAACACGCTCGCCGGCGCATACAAGTTCGCAAACGCCGGCTTTGCGCATCCGTTGCAGTTTGTGGACGTTCAAGGCGAAGAATCCACGCCCACTGCGTTCTTCTACCAAAATCTCGCCGAGGCTGAGTACATCGTGAGCGTCTATCAGTACATGCGCATGTGCGGTTACCCCGCAGAGAAGATTTCCATCTTGACGACATACAACGGGCAAAAGCACTTGCTTCGCGACGTCGTCAACCAGCGGTGCACGAACCACCCACTCTTTGGCGCCCCGGCCAAGGTTACGACTGTAGATAAGTACCAAGGTCAACAAAATGATTTCGTGTTGCTATCGCTCGTGAGAAGCAAGACGGTCGGTCACTTGCGCGACGTCCGTCGTATGGTTGTGGCATTTTCGCGAGCGCGTTACGGATTGTACGTCTTTGGCAACCACGCCCTCTTCTCGGAGTGCTTCGAGCTCGCGCCGGCGTTCGAAACGATTGAAAATTATCCGAACGAACTCGAACTCTGCGTTGGAGAAAAGTACGGCGCGTGCGAGCGATCTACGAGCGAGACCGGTGAAAAGACAATCGTCGCGGATGGCGACGCCATGGGACAGTTAGTCAATAGCGAAGCGGCAAAGTGGCAGCAAAGTCACGCAGCAAAGTGAGCTTCTTCCTTGAAATACATTAAAAACTCCTAGAATTATGTGTTTAAAACCTCCTACAAGGTGCTACACGTTTAAAACGAACGAATCGACAGCGCGTTCCATGACGTCGCGAACGCCTTCAAATCGACCATCCACCGCGCTCGCGTGCAACTTCACCGCAGTGTCCCCCACAAAAGTCACAGCGATAAGACTCCTGCGCTTGATGGAATCCAGCAAATCCCCCTGAGGACCGACACAAATTTTCGCCCCACCCATTCCTTCCTCAATCTTCGCCCGACACACCTCGGTACCGTATCCAAAGATGTAATACGTCCGTCCGCGTGAATCCACGCGCTTCGTCGCCCGCCCATCCAACTCAAACGCCATCGTCCCGCTCCTCCCATTCTCCACCCCACCCACCACCCCAAAGCTCTCCAACGCATCCACAGCCGCTCTCTCATTCGCAGTCAACGCCTCTGCGATCGTCAACGCGTCTCCATCCGCTTCTCGAATCGCGTTTCTCGTCGTCTCGCTCAACGTTTCCACCCGCACGCTCACCGTATCGATCGTCTTAAAGTTTCCAATCATCGCCACCGTCGTCCCGGACCGCGCCGTCATCGCATCGCTGTATTCCCGATCGATCGCCTTGACCCAGGTTTCCGGGTACTCGAACCCGATCGCCCCGGCGCTCTTCCCGTTAAACTTTACGAAGGAGCCTGTCGGCGAGGTTTCCGTGCTCTCGACAGCTTTCGCTTCCTCTTTCCACGTCCCGACGACACCGACGCCGATGAAACCCGACACCAAGTCTCGTCGACGCAGCATCCGTCGCCCATCGACGGGGCGCTTCGTCGCCCGCGGCGGCCTCGTCGCCGGCGCCCGCGCGGCGAGTCGCATCGATGCGTCGTCAAATGTGGCCCATTTACCGGCGCAGTGTGTCACGTTTTGACGGTTCGTGAACCGTACAAAAACACCCGGGTGTTGAGTGTTCAACGACCGTCGGCGACGCACCCGAACAGGATCTGTGTGATCACATCGCACGGCGCCAGCTCTCGACGCGTCGAGCTCGGAGCGATCGAACCAACCATGGACGACCTCGACGTCGATTTCGACTTTGAAGATAAACTCGATGCGAACGACACCCAACCGCAGGCGCCGCCGCCCGAACTGAACGAACGCGGACGTAAAAATTACCGACAAACCGTCTGTCGTCACTGGTTGAGAAATTTGTGCATGAAGGGCAACGCGTGCGGGTTTTTACATCAATTCGACAAGTCGCGGATGCCGACGTGTCGGTTTTATGCAAAGTACGGCGAGTGTAAAGAACCGGATTGTCCGTACAAGCACTCGCTGGAGGATTTGAAGGAGTGTAACATGTACAAGCTCGGGTTTTGCATTCACGGACCGTTGTGCAGGTTTAGACACGTGCGACTACCGGGACCGCCGCCGCCGGTGGAAGAACAGGCGTTGATTGGACAACCGGGACATTTACACGGGGCGCCGTCGTTTAAGATGCGGGAGAGAGCCAAGGCGATGGAGTTGGCGTTGAGGCCAAAGGAGGAACCGGACTCGTCGTTCAAGCCGCCGCCGTTACCCCCGGGACCGCCGCCGAAACACGCGACGAGAAAGGAGGAGAAATTAGCCTTGCCGGACGCAGCGGAAGCTAGTGCGAGACCGCCACCGCCGAGCGCACCGCCGGGGGCACCGCCACCGCCGAGTGCACCGCCGGGGGCGCCACCGGGGGCGCCGCCGCCGAGGGGAAGGCCGCCGCCGCCAAGCGCGCCACCAGGGGCACCTCCGGGCATTCCGTCCGGTCCGACTACGGGCAAGTTGAGAGGTTGGGGCGCAGGTGGTGTGAAAAGGAAAGCGCCAGACTCGAGCGTGCCGGATGGTATGCCGGGAGCCGCGGGTGGGGACGAAGACGATGACGATACGGTTGCGTTGACGTGAAAATCTAACTGGGAAATGCCACGTCTTCGATTTGATCTTTTAGTAGGCTTTGTAAATAGAATTGTTTTCATAACAGGAATGATGCTACTTCGTGGAACAATACGCTCACTTACCCCAATCGTCGTCGCCCCAATCTTCCTCTTCGGGTTCCTTGGCGGCGGGTTGGTCCTCGGAGTCGGAGACGCCCCAGTCGTCGAAATCCTTCGCCGAGCTCGATCGCGACGGGTTCACCTGCGGCGCCCCGCGGGGGGCGCTTCGAGAGCCATTGCTCTGTTGCGAAAAGCTCGACGAACTTCCGAAACCGGCGTACTTGCCCCCTTGAGACGGAGGCAGATTGGTGGGACGGTTGGCGTTTTCCGCTTGCTTACGCGCGAAAAAGTCGTCTCGCTGCGCTGCGATGGGATCAACCTGTTGAGCGGGCTCATCATCCCACCCTCCCCATTGTTGACCGTTGCCGTGTCGCTGTCCTTGTTGATCGGCGTACCCGCCCACGCTTCCACCTCTGCTGTTTCTTCCGTATCCGCCGTCGTCGAATCCCGTCGTCGGAATGTCGCTCGTCAAACTCTCAATCGACTTCATCGCCTGCCCGGAAAAGCTCTTGAAGAACCCCCATCCTTGCTTGGCGAGCTCGGAAGCCTTGTTTGCGGCGACGTTGGCCGTCTGACTCGCGCGCGCCTGGAGTTGGTCGTAGTCTCCATCCGAAATGTTGTTTACGATGGAAGACGTCGCCTGCGCCGCGCGATTCGCGGCGCTCATCGTGAACGCACCGAGCTTGGACGTGACGTTGGAGACGTGTCCGAGAATGGCATCAATGTCATCATCTTGTTTCGCCGGTCTTGAGTTCCCAGAACCGAACCCTACGTACTTTCCACCCTGGCTCGGATGTAAGCCCTCAGGCTTGGACGCGTTGAGCGCTTGTTGCCGAGCGAAAAACGCATCCTTTTGCGACGCGCTCGCCGCGTAATCCGACGCCGTGTACTCCGCCCCGGGTCGGGACGAAAATCTCCCACTCCCGCTCCCGCTCGCACCGTCGTTCCACCCGTCACCCCAGTCTCCTCCTCCTCCTCCTCCCGCAGTCGCCCCGCTCGAGCTTGCCAGCGAGTGCGTCGACCCACCGCGTGACCTCGCCCCAACATCTCCCCCACCAAGCCTCGCCGGCCCTCGTTCGATCCCGTTCGGTTCTCTCCACGTCTTCCCTTCCGACATCGCGCTCACCCTCTCCCTAAACGCTTTCGCCGCCGCAGAGTTATACTTGCTCGCGATATCCGTCGACTTGCTCACTCCGTGCTTGGCCAAAAACGCATTCATCACCTCATTCCCGCCGTTTTTCATCTTTTCCAGCTGCACCTCGCTCCACGAATCCATCCCCACGCTCCTCACGAAGCTCACGTGCACCCCGAGCCCGCGATGGGCGCCGCTACATTCCAAACAGACGAAGATTCCGTGCGATACCGATGCCCACTGCGGGTTTTTCGTGTCGCAGTCTGCGCACGTCGAGTTGGCGTGTTTCTGCTGCAACTCCTTGAGCGTCGCTCGCGCGCTCGCGCTCGCCATGTTCTATCTGCGTGTGTTCACGTGATCGAGCGCTCGACCACCGGCGTCGCCTCACCGTCGACGTCGTGTGACGCCCGAACGGACGAACCACGCGCGGCGAGCCATCTTGTTTGTTCCCGTCTTTTTCAACACATTTATCACGTAAACCCTACGGATTCACACATACCATTAAAATTACCTACGTTACGAGCACACGAATATTCCATGCATTCCATGCATGTTCGACGAGTCATGACTCTGAAACCGGCCCATGGGGTGTGCTCGTCCGGCTCGACACCGAAACAATCATCAATCCGCGAAATCGAATGAATGCCGATCCTCGTTCGGTCGACGTCGACGGGACACGAGGTCGCGCGAGGTGTCCCTCGAGGTCGCGCGCGCGTCCGGCGGAACGCGCTGTGAGTTCCGCTCGGTATGGCGGACGAACCGCGGGGTGGCCGCGGGGGAGCGGCGGCGACGGCGAGATCGAGCTCGACGCGTGGGTCGTTTCGACGAAGCGGAAGCCAACACCAGCGGAGCGAGAGCGTGGACGGGGCTCACGTTGCGGATGGCGGACCGGCGTACGCGCACCCGAACGCGAAGGAACTAGAATCCATGGCGTTGATGAAGACGTGGTTGGCGAGGGATGGGCTGATGGTACCGAGGACGATGCGACACGAGGAGTGCGGCGGGGAGGACCGGGCGCTGTTGAAATTCATTCGGGCGAGAAAGACGGCGGACAAGTCGTACGAAATGCTAAAGAATACGCTGGCGTGGCGGAAAGAGAACAAGGTGGATTCGTGTTTGCAGGAGCCGATATGTCCCGCGCATTTGAAACACGTGGAGAAGATTCCGGCGTATTACGCGGGGTTCGGGAAGACGGGTCACCCAGTGTACGTGGAGCACACCGCCGTGGTCCCGTGGGATATTATTCTGGAAAACATGACGACGGATGAGTTTTTGAAGAGTCAAGTGCAGACTCTGGAGTATCAAGCGTCGGTGGTATACCCAGAGGCGTCGAGACGCGCGGGAGAACCAATCACGCAGGTGATTAACGTCTGGGATTTGAAGGGTCTCACCATGGGCGGTTTCACGAGCGACGTACGGGCGTTGGTCAAAAAGGCGAGCGCCCTCGCACAGGATAACTACCCCGAGGGGTTGTACGCGGCGTACATTGTTAACGCACCAAAGATATTCTCATTCGTCTGGGCCGTTGTGAAGCAGTTTTTGGACGCCAAGACGGTGGCCAAGGTGCACATTTATGGAAGCGGCGACAAAATGTGGAAGAAACTCATGGACAGGCTCGGCCCGGGCGTCACGCTCAGACGCGAAATGTTGTGCTGTAAAAAGGCAGAAATAGGTAAAGCCGAGGCCGAGTACGGTCTTCAACCCGCCCACGGGGCGACGCAGCAGTGGATCAAGGCGAATCTCACTGGCGTGGACTCGGGCATGGGTAGCACCCCGGGTACACTGCGTCGTGAGAGCAGCGTGCACGACGTGTACGACATCTTCTTTGACGCCCAGTGCGAGCTCCCTCCGCCGGATTTGGATGCATCGACAAGCATCAAGTCCGGACTCGCAAGCGAGCAACCCAAGGCGTCAGAGGCGTCTGAATCACCCGATGTGGTCGATTCGAGAAAGTCGAAAAAGTGTTGCTGTTAAATTGAATTGCGCGAGCGGCTAAGCAAACAGTAGATCTCATCATGTAACGCGTAACTAATATACAAACCACGGCACCGGTCGGCACTCACTCCACTCGTTTCTCGTTTCTTCTAAGTCGTTATTAAAATGCTAGGTATGGTACAAGCTTCCTCGGCGTCCAAGACGTTAAAGATCCGGCTTGGGCGACTGCGTCGGCAAGAGACCGAAACGCTTCTTGAGCGCGACGCGCTCCTTGGAAAACTTGTCATCCGGGGAGAATCGCGCCGGATGCGCGGATTGCGTGGGCGTACCATCAGGGGCAACTTTCTGTTCATCGCGATAAAACAGCGTCCATCAATCGTCGTCAGTCCACGGCGTCCTCTCCGTAGGTTTCCGTCTCATTTCCTTCCACCCGCGACCGCGTTTGTCCGTCACCCGTCGTACCTTGAGCGTGTACACGCGCTCGCCCTGGTCGTTCAGATAATACATCAAATACCTACGTTCATAACGTTCGTTCACGCGCGTCGTGTCGTCAGTCTTTCGTTCGTTCCGTGTCGAATTTCGTTCCGAGCCGCCGCCGCATTCGACCGATCGAACGAACGATCCGTTCGCGCGTCGCGCGTCGACCCGTCTCGAGCGGCGCGCGCGAACGGTGCGATCACAATCGAGTGCGTTTGGATTCGTTCGTTCGCAGTCACGCACATGTCGTCGTCTTTATCGTCTTTATCGTCGGCGTCGTCGGCGAATGACGACTTGACGAGTTCCCTAACGTTTTCGAGACGCAACTCAAAGTTTTGAGTCGTGAACTGTCAGTGTGAGACGCAAGACGGATGATGTCGTCGTCGTCGTCGTCGTACCGCGGTGTGAGAGACCTCGCGCGCGTCGTGCGACGGGCGTCGTCGTCGTCTTCATCGTCGTCGTCGTCGGATAACCCGATGAAGTTTCTCCTCGAGAACCCACTCAAACTGTACCGCGACTGCATTCGTCTCGCAGATTTCTTAGCGCACAAGCAAGGGTACCCGAGAGACGTGCTTCGCGCGACGGTGCGGGCGCCGTGGAGGCAGAACCAGGGAGAGACGGACCCGGAGAAGATTGTGGATCAGAGAGAGGCGGCGATCAGGGGGTTGAGTAATTACATGATGTATGAAGCGTCGAAAGGGGCGATGGAGGGGGTTCCGGCGTTCGCGCCAGAGGACGACGAAGAGACGACAAAGCGCGGTTCTTAGATTGATGGTTTGGTTTGTGATTGTAACGCTAGCAAAGATATTTATTGGTGTTTTGTGAATCATCGTGGGTGTTTTCGTCATACTCCGAAGCGCGCGCGACGAAGCGGGATGCACGCGCCGAAGGCTAACATGAAGACGAGCGGATAACAGACGCTCGCTACGCCAAGCGTCCACGTTAATCCGTAGGCGCGACTCAGCCTCATAGGACGCGAACGCACGCCTTTCATGGATAGAAAGAATGCAATTTGATGGCTGACGAGCATGGCGAACCCGTAGACGCCGAGGAAGAAGCGCATCTCGAGCCTGGTGAGGAAGCGCCGCCGGAACGTCAAAAAAATCATCGACAACCCGACGAGCACACCCAAACTTGCCGCGTACGCGAGAGCTATTGACTGCGCGACGGTGAAATGCAGAAATGCCGCGAGAGATACGAATACCGCGGCAAAAAATCCGGTATATACGACGAGCACATCCGTCGCGGGCAACATCAAATCCGCCTCATCAATGCCGTCCATCGTAAACGCCAATCCTCGTCGTTCAACCGCTCGCACGTCAATCGGAATGCCTATCCTCTCTCGACACACTTCGCACACATCGCACCCTCTGCTCCCGTACCATTTGTTCGCGCACGATGCGTGCACAAAGCTATCCACACACGCACAATGTAACTGAAGCAACTCTTGTCCATCCTCCTCCTCTGCTTCATCGTCCAGACAAATCCTACACGTCGGCGTCGCGGACTGCGCCGCCGCGTCTTCATGCAAGCGCGCCGCCGCGTCTTCATCCGAGCGCGTCTCGCGTGCCATTTCGATATCTGTCGACATGGCGTGCGCGATTAAAGCGTTCGTTCGTTCGTTTCGAGGCGATTTGTATCGTCGAGGCGAGTTTGGTTTTGTTACATTTACATCTCGTCTAGGCACCCGTGGTCGCCGGAGCGGGCTCCGTCTCCGTCTCGGCTTCACCCGCCTTGGCCGCTTCGTCGCTCTCCTCGGGCGTGGTTTCAGAATCCAGAACCAACGGTTCGCCTTCTTCGGTCACCGTGGGTGCGCTGACCGGCTCCTCGTTCGTCGTCTCTTCTGTCGATGTCGGCGGCACTTCGACGTCGTGGAGACCGACCGCCTCTAGCGCGGCGGCAGCCTCCGCAGCTTCCTTGAGCGCCGCGCGCTTGGCACGTTGTTCAGCCATCGCAGCCGCCGCCATGGCGTTCGCTTCCGCCTCTTTGATTGCTCTCTTGATTAATTTAGCGCAATCGTCGTTGCCTTTTTTGTTGGCGATTTGACGTGGAGTCTTGCCTTTTCCATCCTCGGCGCCAGTGTCAGCGCCCTTTTTGATGAGCAACGCAACGACGTCTTCGTAACCACCGCTGCACGCGGCGTGCAGAGCCGTCGCACCCTTGCTGTCTACTAGTTCTATGTCCACACCGTGTTCGAGCAACAGTTCCACGACGTCGTCGTGACCTTTTCTCGCCGCCAAATGGAGCGCCGTCGCACCGTTACCCGCCTTGGCCAACGCGTCGCATCCAGCCTTGAGCAATCGAGACACCACGTCGGCGCGGCCTTTGGCGCATGCGAGATGCAACACGTTGTTACCGCAGTCGTCCAACGCCGCCAAGTCGGCACCATTCTTCAAGAGGAGCTTCACAATGTCCGAATGGCCCTTCGACGCGGCGACGAGCAATGGCGTTGTGGAATCATCCGCCGACTTTGGCTCGTTCACGTTCGCCCCGAGCTCAATTAGCTCCCTCGCATCGACGAAATCACCGTGCGCGACCGCTTCGTGCAGCACGCCGGGCTCTTTCGCCCGCGCGGCGCGCTTTTTGAGCAGCTTTTTTGACGGTTCCTTATCCATGCCAAAGAGTTCCTCCGCTGTCTTCTCCTTCTCCTTCTCCTCATCCTCGTCGCTTTCTCCCTCAGCCTTTGGTCGCGGCGGCGGGTTATCCCACGAATAACTCGTCGCGTACTTACCTTTGGCCTTGCCCTTGTCGTCGCCAAAGTCAGAGCGAGCGCCCTCGCCGCCTTTGCGTTCGTACGAAGCCTTTGGTTCGCTTCGCTGCGTCGTCGCCCCCGGCACCTGCGCGTTCCAGTCTGGCGTCGGCGGCATGTGATGCGTCTTCACGTCGTTCCCTTTCGGCTGACCCGCGTTGCCCGTTCCGGTGCTCTGGCCGAAAAACGCGCCGACGGATTTCATCGACGTCGTCAAGCCATCTTTGAGAGAATTCAAGTCGAGCGCGCCCGCGGAAGACGCCTGCGCCTGACGAGGCTAAAAACGATTCGTGAGCGCATATCGAACGGCTCTTCGTCAGTCTTCCCGTCGCGCGTCTCGATTCCGCGTCGGCACTCGTCAGAGCGAGCGAGGAACGGACGACAAAGTTTTATTTCCAGTGGGTGTTGTCGGAAAATCTCACGAACCCACGCTTTCGTCCGTCCGTCCGTCCGTCCGTCCGTCCGCCCCCGCGCGCGCGTTGGCGCCGCTTCGTCGCATCGCTCGATCGCGACGACGCACCTGATGCGTTTCCCCGACGTTTTCGTACCCGCCGGTCCACTTTTTAAACGTGTCCATGTCGACGAGCGAACGCGTCGTGCAGTGCCGCACCCCGCACACAGTGACGACGTCGCTAGGGAGGTCTCGACGACCCGACGACCGACGACGACGGACACGTCGCGCATCGCGAGCATGTTTCGTCTGTCGACGTCACCGCGCGTTTTCGCGCGCGTGTGCGCGCCCCTGCGCGCGCGACGGGTGAGGAACTGTTCCACACTGGCAGCTTTTCGACAGGGTGAAGTCGCCGTCATCGGCGCCGGCGTCGCCGGTGTCGCGTGCGCGGATGCCCTCGCGCGGCGAGGGATTAAAGTGAGGCTTTACGACGCGGGGAGAAACGTGGGTGGGCGGGCGACGACGAGGATCGATGGCGAGAGCGGGGCGGTTTGGGACCACGGCACGCGTTTTGTAGAGCTTGCGACGGATGAGTCGGACGACGCCTGGCGAGTGTGGGTGGAAGCGAACGCAAGAAGGTGGCGGGGTGATTTCGTATCGATCGAGTGCGCGTCGGGATCGACGGATGCGCGCGTCAAGAGGCGGGATTTGGGTCGAATGGAGAGGTTCGCGCTGAACATCTCGATGCGGACAAACGAAGACGTCGACGTCAAATCGAGCTCGAGAGTCGTCGGGATCGAGCGTAGGGGCGACGTGACGACAGGTGAGACTTCGTTTGCGGTGCGTTATCGCAGCGTCGTCCCTGGGCAGGGTGACGAAGTGATGTTGGACGAGGGATTTGAAGCTGTCGTATTGGCAGATAAAAATTTGGCGAGCGAGCGAGCGGCGTCAATATACGGAGAGCGACCGCCGGTGGAAGGTCTTGGCGAGCCCGAGCTCGTGCGCGCGCTGTCTGAGATTGATTCGACGCCGATTATCGCACTCATGGTGACTTTTAACAGACCACCAGCGGTGAACTTTGTCGGTGCCGAAATTCGCGGTGGCGACCGCCTGGAATGGATCACAGACGAATCGTCGAAACCAGACCGCCCGAACGCCCACTCGTGCTGGGTCGCGCACTCCACTGCAGCGTACGCGCGCTCAAAAATGTCCGAACGCGAACTCCGAACCAAGGTTGGAACGTCCTCCCATCAAGAGTGGCTCAATGAAGTTAGAGACGAAATGAGCGACGCGCTCCTCGACGTCTTGCGATCGGCTGAATCCGACGCCGCTTCGGCGTCCTCTTCGTCTCCACCAAGCATTCCGTTGCAAATCACCTTCAAACGCGCCCACCGTTGGGGCGCGGCGTTTCCAACCACCATCTCACCCGCCGCAAAATCCCAAGGATTCCTTCGTTTCGGTGACGTCTACGCCGTGGGCGATTATTGCACCGAGCCGCTGGGAACTGTGCGAGCGGCGACGCAAAGCGGTCGCGCCGCGGCTCTCGACGCCGCCGAGCGTCTCATCGCCCGTTCTTCAAGCCATCGTTCCAAACTTTAGTCCTTTAGTCGTAGTTCTCGAACGATTGTAATAGTTCCTTAGCGTTCCATCCG
>Ga0181592_10003192_pt1 | contig 13574 bp, 8 predicted proteins | sample 071ome_20_FD_133755 | JGI IMG/M metagenome (GOLD analysis project Ga0181592, IMG submission 133755) | Coastal salt marsh microbial communities from the Groves Creek Marsh, Skidaway Island, Georgia - 071412BT metaG (megahit assembly) | ecosystem: Environmental > Aquatic > Marine > Intertidal zone...
CTCGTCGTGTTCCATTTCCTTATCGGTATCTTCTCTTACATGGGACGAGAATGGGAACTTTCGTACCGACTTGGGATGAGACCCTGGATCTTTGTTGCTTACTCTGCACCTGTTGCAGCAGCAACTGCAGTGTTCCTGGTTTATCCCTTTGGTCAAGGTTCGTTCTCTGACGGTATGCCTCTTGGTATTTCTGGTACGTTTAACTTCATGCTCGTGTTCCAAGCAGAGCACAACATCCTCATGCACCCATTCCACATGCTTGGAGTTGCTGGTGTATTTGGCGGAGCTTTGTTTAGTGCTATGCACGGTTCTCTTGTCACGTCTTCTTTGGTTCGTGAAACGACCGAAAATGAATCTCAAAACTATGGTTACAAATTTGGTCAAGAAGAAGAGACTTACAACATTGTTGCTGCTCACGGTTATTTTGGTCGGCTTATCTTTCAATACGCCAGCTTCAATAACAGCCGTAGCCTTCACTTCTTTCTTGCTGCTTGGCCAGTACTGGGCATTTGGGCGACATCGCTAGGTGTGTCTACCATGGCATTCAACCTTAATGGATTTAACTTCAACCAATCTATTATTGATTCTGAATCCCGTGTTATCCCTACTTGGGCTGACATCCTCAATCGTGCTAACCTTGGTTTTGAGGTAATGCACGAACGTAATGCTCACAACTTCCCACTTGATCTTGCATCAGCTGACTCTACTCCCGTAGCCCTTACTGCTCCTTCTATTGGTTGATAAATGAATCAACTTCTTAAAATTTTACGAGACCCTATTGGGGCTGCTACAGAAGTAAAAGATAAAGCTAATCTAAGAAACAGAATTATTCAACTTTCAAGAAAGGCTGCAGCTGGTGACACTAAAGCACGTGAGGAGCTAGAAAAACTTAGAAAGCAATACAACAAACCACTTAAATTTAATAAGTAACTAATTCGTACGTTCAACCTTCGGGTCGCATGTTACCTAGTCATGGAACGGGGGCTAGGTTTATTTTGTACGAACTATGTCTATTAATCTCATTCGTTTCATTGATAACCAGCGTCGTCGTGCTGAGCGTTATCGTGTTGATACGCTCCGTTATCGCGGTGTTGCATACGACAAAAAGAACCTTTATGGCACATCAATCTGATAAGATGCGAGCTAGTGTTACCCGGTTTACGCCGGAAACTAAGCCAGCTCCAGTTGAAGAACCTAAACCTGAAGAAACTACTGAAGCTCCTAAAGGGGAGTAAACAGCTTGGGAGGCACCTCAGAGTCGGACCTCCCTTGCATTGGTTAGAGCCGGTACGCCGATACCTCTAGCCGTCTAGACGGTGGGATAGACCACAATAAAAAATTAAAAAAAAAATTTTCCAAACGTTTGGGAGCAAGTCTATTTAAACTTAACTCCTTTTAAAAATGGCACATCAAGATTCTACTTTGACCACGAGTCTGACTCGTCCTGGTCAAGCTAACTCTGCGGGAGATGCCCGCTATCTTTACCTGAAACTTTTTTCGGGTGAGATGTTTAAAGGTTTCGAGTACAATGCAATTGCTCGTGACCTCGTTATGCGTCGTACTCTGAAGAACGGTAAGTCTCTCCAGTTCATCTACACTGGTCGGACTACGGCTGAGTACCACACCCCTGGTAACGCTATCTTGGGTAACTCCGATGGTGCACCTCCAGTGGCTGAAAAGATCATCACTGTCGATGACCTGCTGATCTCCAGCGCATTTGTTTACGACCTTGATGAGACTCTTTCTCACTATGATCTGCGGAGTGAGATCTCTCGTAAGATCGGTTATGCTCTTGCTGAAAAGTATGACCGTCTGATCTTCCGTGCTGTCACCCGTGGCGCACGTGTAGCTTCTCCTATCACCAAGACCAGCTTTGTTGAGCCTGGTGGTACCCAGATCCGTGTTGGCTCTACCACTAACACTTCTGATGCTTTTGACGCTGACAACCTGGTGGCTGCATTCTACGATGCTGCTGCTGCTATGGACGAAAAAGGCGTAAGCACTGAAGGTCGTGTTGGTATCCTCAACCCTCGTCAGTACTACGAACTGATTCAAAAGGTTGGTGATTCTGGACTGATCAACCGTGACGAGCAAGGTTCTGCACGTCAGCGTGGTAACGGCATTGTTGAGATTGCTGGTATCAAGATTTACAAGTCCATGAACATTCCTTTCTTGGGCAAATATGGTACTGCTTACGGCGGCACCACTGGTGTAACTGATCCTGGTAACACCGGCTCCTTCGTATCTCCTACTATGGAAGACGCTGAAGACTCTGACACCGGCATTAACAATGATTACGGTGCTCAAACTAACTTCGTCAATTCCTGTGGTTTGATCTTCCAGCGTGAAGCTGCTGGTTGTGTGGAAGCCATCGGTCCTCAGGTCCAAACGACCAGTGGTGATGTCTCCGTGATTTATCAGGGTGACGTGATCTTGGGTCGTCTTGCCATGGGTGCTGATTATCTGAACCCTGCTGCAGCTGTCGAGCTGTATGCTGGTACTGCTACTGCACCTGCTGCATTCTGATTCTTTGTTAAACTGGGGACTCTTCGGAGTCCCTTTTTTTTATCTTTTTTTACTATGCCTGTCTCATATGCTGCGTCCACCGAACTGGATGCTGTGAACCAAATACTCAGTTCCGTGGGGCAGGCTCCTGTCACCACGCTTGATTTACAAAACCCAGAAGTTTCAATTGTCCTTACAACTCTGCGTGAAGTTAACAAGCAAGTGCAAAGTGAAGGATGGATGTTCAATCAAGAAAGGGGGTATGAAATGACTCCTGATTCTGGTACAAAAGAAATTCTTTATCCAACTAATGCTTTGCAGATCGATGCTAATGTTCAAACGCATCGTGATGACATGGATGTAGTACGACGTGGAACTAAACTCTACGACCGCCTTCATCATACATTTGAATTTGAAAAAGCAATTAAAGCTGACGTAGTTTGGTTTTATGATTTTGATGATGTACCACCAGTCATTCAAAACTATATTACTGCACGTGCTGCTAGGATCTCTGCAATTAAACTTGTTGGAGATGCTCAAACTGCACAGCTGCTACAAGAACAAGAGATTATGACCCGTGCTGCTGCTATTGAATATGACTGTAATCAAGGTGATTATAGTATCTTTGGCTGGCGTGACGGTGAAAACTATTACAACAATTATCAACCATATAACGCACTTGCACGATGAGTAAGATCACTCAAAGGATTTCCAATTTTTTTGGTGGAGTATCCCAACAAGCTGACAGTAAGAAGCGACCAGGACAGCTAAAAGAAGCTGTAAATGTATTTCCTGATTACGCACTTGGTATGCTAAAGCGACCGGGTGGTAAATTTGAAGCCGAATTGAATAATGCGTCTACTTCAGGTCGTTGGTTTCCAATCCTGAGAGATGATCAAGAAAAGTATGTAGTGCAATATGATGATGATCAATTCCGTGTGTGGAGTATTCTTGATGGACAGCCCCGTGCTGTAGACATGGGTACTGGCACAGGTGTACCTGGTGGTTGTAACTTAACTAACCTTAAGTCAGACTTAGGTACTTATCGATCTGCTATTGACACTACGGCAACAGAACTGACTGATCTAAATAATGCTCAAGCTACTTTTGCTGAAGTCACCGACGGTCAAAATACGACAACTAGTGTTTTGTTTGATGTCAACACTACCTATACAGGTGGTGAATATAATGTAGATCTTTATTCTGGTGTCTTAGAAAACAGAACAACTTTACAAAAGATTGTAAAAGAAAACGGCACTGTTGTAGCTACGGTTGCAAGTGGTGACCCAATGCCTACTGACTATGCTGTAGGTAACGATCGAGCTGCTGAACACCCATTGTTTATACGTGAAGGTTTTAACGTTTACGAACTGAATAAAACCATTGCTGCTACACATACTGCTGGTGACCTGACTACAGCCACCACTGACATGGGTACAGCACAGACAGCATATGATAATGCTGTTACTGCTGAAGGTACAGCTAAGACTAATTACGAAGCTGAAGTAACCGCTTGTGATCCTACTGCTCCTAGTACTGCTTATCTTTACGGAGCAGATCCAGAAGATATTGAAATTGTTACTGTTAACGATTATACGTTTGTACTGAACAAAAATAAAGTAACAGCAATGAAAACAGATGCAGCTGACCTTAGTCCTGCATTGCCTAACCAGGCTTTTGTTGTTATTGCTATTGTATCTTATGATACTCTTTATACAATCGATCTTGCTGGTACTGAATACTCTTTTAAAACTGATAAATCACCACTTGTAATTCAACAAAAAGAGATTGAATTTGACGCTAATTACATTGTAAGTAAATTGATTGATGAAATCAATAACCCTAGGGTTGACAATACTTACAGCACTAGCAACAACACAACAGTTACTATCACTGATGTTGGTCATGGGTTGACTACTGGTGATACAATTAATTGGCGTAGAACTGGGGCAGATTGTGAGTATGAAGTGCAATCAGGTGGTACTGTACAAGCTAGGGAAACAAACCATGGATTAGCCACAGATGATCTTGTAGAAATTCAAGTATTAAGTGGTGGTGCAAACGATGGTATTTATAGTGTAAGGTCTAGTTCTCTTACTAACAGGTATGACTACAAAGATTACCTAGGAGCTAACTCTGAAGGTAAACTACGTAGGGTTATCACTGAAGATTACACAAGCTACACAGTAACAAGAATCGACGATGACACTTACACAATTCCTTTAGATTTAACTAATGGAGAAACAACCAACCTTCCATTAGAGGGTACTGGTGAGCGGGCAGTGACACAGACCTTTACAGCTACTGCAGCTGGTGCTGGTATTTACATCACACCTGTAACTCCATCAACAACTTTTGTTGTAGAAACTTCTACTTCTAGTAACGAAAAAGTTTTGTATCATTTTCAAAATGAAATTACAGTTTCTGGTAGACTGCCTGTTTCGTGTAAAGATGGTTATGTAGTTAACATTATTAACAGTGAAGATGTTACTGCAGATGATACTTGGGTTAAATTCAGTGCTTCTGGTAGTTATACTTATGGTGAAGGTGTTTGGCAAGAAACAGTTGCACCTGGACTTCCTTATCAAATAGATAACACTACCATGCCTCATCAATTGATTAGGCAAGCTGATGGTTCATTTAAATATGAACCCGTTACGTGGATTAATCGAGAAGTTGGTGACGATGATACAAACCCTATTCCTAGTTTTATTGGGGAAAAGATTAACAGTATTTTTTTCCATAGGAACAGGTTGGGATTCCTTTCTAACGAATCATTGATCCTAAGTAAGTCTGGTGACTTTTTTAACTTCTTTGGTACTACTGCACAAGACATTACAGATGATGATCCGATCGACATCCAAGCAACAGCGGTTAGACCAGTTACACTGAATTATGTTTTGGAAGCACCGATTGGTCTAGTTTTGTTTGGACCAAACGAACAGTTTGTGATGTCTACCAATGAAGATATTTTAAGTCCTAAGACGGCACGTATTAGTACGTTAAGTAATTATGAGTGTGATAGTCAGGTAAACGCTGTACCACTTGGTACTAGCCTAGCCTTCGTTACTAAGTCAACTCTGTACACAAAACTACTAGAAATTCTTAACGTACAACGAGAGACCAGTGCTATTATTGATGAGTCTACACAAATCGTACCAGAATACATTCCCAGCAGTGTAGACAGCATGGTTTCATCTCCTGCACTTTCAATGGTTTCTATTGGAAAATCAGGATCTTCTACGTTGTATCAATACCGTTTCTTTGTACAAGGTCAAGCTAGACAACAGACTTGGTATAAGTGGGAGTTGACTGGAAACCTGTTGACTCAGTTCTTTGATAAAACTACGTTTTATGCAGTAACTTATTCTGGATCTAATGTATACTTGACATCTTATGACTTGACACAATCCAGTGAACAAGGCTATTTGACCTTGCCTACGGGTGAAAAGACAGACGTGTGTCTTGATATGTTCGTGATTAACCCTTACCGAACATATAATGGAACCGACGATGAAACTACAATTACACTTCCTTTTGATCATATTACTGGTAAAACACTTTCAGTAATTGTCCTTGGTAATTATATTGGTGATCCTGTGACACCAACTGAACAGGCAGAAGGTTCTGTTTTATATCCAACTGTATCTGGAAACCAAGTTACTATTGATGGAGATTTTCGTGGAAAAGATATTATCTTAGGTTACATTTACGACATGACCATTGAAATGCCTGTGTTCTATGCTACACAGCAGGATGGTCAAATAAGTAGAAGTGACATTAACGCTGATCTAATTCTTCACAGGGCTAAAATATCAACAGGTCTTAGTGGTCCTGTTAAGTATCAAGTTGATGTATTGGGCAAGGATTCTGTTTTACTAGCTACTAGGTCTGACACTGTTAACGTAACGTTACCTAATACTTATGTATTGAATAACGTTAACTTGTCTGCCAGTGCTGTACATGATGTACCAATCCATCAACGAAACACAAGCGTTAAATTTAAAATTATTGGTGACACTCCTTTCCCAGTCAGCTTGTTGAGCATGGAATGGGAAGGTAATTATAACCGTCGTTTCTATCGCCAAACATGACCTACAGAGCACACCGCCGAACACTGACATCTACATTTAAAGTTGGGAAACATGTATGTAAAGTGTTTCTAGAACCTTGGGATGAAGAAGAAGGTATCAGTGGTGTGCTTTGGAATGTTGGTTTTGCTGTTGGCAGATCACGTCGTCAAGTAAACGATTGGTATCACTATAGACGTAATAAACGTTTCCGTAGCTTAAATAAACAGATGACAGGTACGGAAGGATTGAAACCTATTTCTAAAGGATTTAAAGAAGTATTACGCCTTAGATGGTTGATACCAGAAGGTGATACAATCGTAATACATTGCTCAAGTTCTGACTCACAAAAACAATATAAAACTTTTTCTAGATGGCGTCGATGGAACCCAGACTGGTTTGTAGATGAGATCTGCGAAGAGTTTTATTGGACAAAACCAACTATTTAATTATGGACGCAATTAGTATCGGACTTGGAGTAGGTCAAGCTGCACTAAGTTTTTTTGGTGATCAACAAGACATTGGTGCTATTTCAGCAGGAGCCTACCAAACAAAACTAGCTCAACGTCAAGCTGAAATTGTAAATGCTGCTCAAAACCGTGCTTATGCACGCCTTTTGCAGAACGCAACTCGTCAGTTTGGTGAAAATTTTGCTGAAGCTAATTCAACTTCTTCAGTAAATCAAGCTAAATTTCAAGAACAATTACTTTCGTTTGCATTTGCCAAAGAAAGTATGTTACGCAACGCACAAAGAGTAGAAGGTGCAGCCAACGCTACAGAGTCTTACGGCAAGACTAAAGACAGAATGAAAGCCATTAAAGCTTTAGGTGATGCAGGACGGCAACAAGCCAAGTATGCTGAATCAGTTGCTAGTGCTTATGGTGAAACTGAACGTACTAACCAAAGGTTGTTTAATAACCAGCTACGGCAGGCTAATCAAGGTATCATTGAACAAGTAGGTAATAGACCTATGCCACAGTTTGTACCTGGTGACTATCAAGCACCACAACCTTCAGGTAATGCGTTATTGAAGATCGGTAATGCACTTCTGGGTGGCATTGAAACTGCACAACGGTTTGACCCGTTATTTGACTTTAAAAAATCATAACAATTTCCTACGGGACTATAAATGGAACTTCCTCAACTTCCTGAGGTTCAGTATCAGTCATACGCACAAGGGCAAGCCTTTGATCCTGTTAAACTGCCTGATCCTAACCCACAACTTTCTCAAAATTTAAGTACGATTCAAACTAACTTTGCACGAATGTCAAAGTTTGGATCACAAAACATAAGAAATCAGTATGCTGGAAAACTGAGTACAATGCAACAGCTTGCTCAGTTTAGTAAAACTGCTCTTGACATTACAGAAATTGCAGCAAAGGAAAATAAAAAATTTCAAGAAGCTCAAGCTGAACAGCAATTCTTTGAACTGCTTTCTCAAGGAAAACTGTCGCCTGAAGACTACACTGCACCTTTGTCAGCTATTGACGAACAAGGTAATGTTATTGAATCTGAAGTAGCTGATTCAGTTAGGTCTGGAAAAACTGATTTTGAAGTTGGTGATTGGATTCGCCGTAACTTATCTGGTCATAGATTTACCAAGTTTTCAGAACTGTATTCTGAATACATGACACGTGTATATTATGAACCTTGGATTAGAACTCAACGGCTAGAAAACACTGGCACTGTTGTAATTAAAGACGAAGAAGGTAACGATAAAGAAGTAGTTATTAACGATCAAAAGCTACCTCCTTTTCAAGCTAGACAAGTTAGAGCCAGGCTTCAGCAAGCATTTTTTCAGCTTGATGGTTATCAAACTGTCAGCCCTGCTGTAAAAATGAAAAGCGGTAGCTATGAAAATATCATTAAAGCTGACATAGCTATTGAAAAAGATGAGACAGCTAGGTGGTCAGATTGGCGTTCTGAAAACTTAGTAGCAGAATCACTTCAAGATCTTCGTGTAAATTATACTGATCCAAGTTCTTTTACTAAAGCTTTAAATACAATTGCTTCGACTACTTCCGGCGGTAAAGTCATTGGTATGTCAGGTGCTTGGAAGATTATTGAAGAGGAGTTTGTATCTGCTGCACAACTTGGTAAAGGTTATAATTTAGAAGAGTTTGCACAAGCTCCATCACACCTTCCTGGTAAAACAATTGGACAGGCTTACCCAAGATTCCAAAGTTTACAAGCAAAAGTTTCTAAAGCGCTTAGTGTTAAACGTGAAGAAAATGAAAAGTATAGGACACAAGAATTAAAAACTAAAGTAAACTCTTTTATTGCAGAAGCTGTTGAGCGTACAGGTGACCGTGCTTTTAGTATTGCTGACTTTGACGCTGCTAATAAAGATTTTAGACGAGAAGCTGATAGACTTGGTATTCCTTACGAATCAATCGGTATTGGAAGGCTAGAAGAACTAAAAACGATCTATAGTTATACAGGTCAACGTTTGGCTGATGCTAGAGCACAGCTTCAAGCTAAAGTTGAAACACGTACTTTGACTACAAATGATCCGCTTTTGCAACATCCAATCCTTCGTGAAGAGTTCTTTTCAAAAGCAGAAGAAATTGAAAAAACTACTCTTGGACCTGAATTTAAAGAAAGGGTTAAAAGTCTAACAGGTTATATTGCTGGATTGTCTGGTGAGGAAACTGATGTTCGTGGTGAGTTGAAAGGTGATCTCAATGACATGAACATTGAGCTGCGTCGTGAAATGGAACGGACCTTTTTGTCACTTACTTTAGGACCACAAAAGCTTTCCCCTGAAAAGGCTGCAGAACAAGCTTATCTTTTGGTTCGTGATAAATTTAAAGATGGGTTTAACACTCCAACAAGTATTTATTATCCTGGTCTACAAGGTGATTTTGCTAATTGGCAAAAAGAGCTTGATTCTAGAATGAGAAATATTGATGAGTACAAAAAGCGTTCTAATGCTTTAGTACGTTTAGGTTCAAAAGCTTCTGACATAATTGGTAGTGTTACTGAAAATCCTACAGTAATTGGTAGCTACCAAGACGTACAAAGAATGTACAATCTTTGGAATCAATCGGTATCTTTAGATCCATGGATTAGACAAGCTGCTAAAGAAATCAACGCCAGAAACGGTAGAATTGTCATTGATTCTCCAATTCAACTGTTGATGGCTGCTGCTAAAGGGCATGGTATTATTAAAGAAATTCCTGCTTATGCTGAGTTTATTGAAAGGTCTAGACAGCTTACACCAGACGGACGTAGAATTTTACAGGACTTGTTAGACGGCAACCTTGAAGGTGTACAAGGTCGAATTTTGACTACTGATACTTTGCCACGTATCTCACTTTCTAGCCCTGACGGTACACCATTTACAAGTAATGATCCAATGATTTGTGCTATCGGTATTAACGAAGGCACACGCACTGCTGACTGTGGTAAAACTGAAAATTATATTAGTCATGAAGATCCTGGTGATGGTAAACTTAATCGTGGTACGTTTAGTTACGCACCGGAAAGGCATGGAACTGATCCTAACATGAGTCCTGAAGAAGCAGACCGTGCTTACATGCCTAAACTTGTAGAAGCGCGGCGCAAGTATTCAGGTAAACTGGTTGAGTATGGTTACCCTGTAGGTTCCCGTGAATATAACATTCTTTTGTTCAACATCCTTGATCTTGTCGTGCAAGCACCTGGAGCTGTAGAAGACTTTGTTAGGTCCATTGCCAACTTAACCGAGCTAAATGCTCAAACAATTGGTGATGCAAGGGCTTATGCTTTCTATAATCCAGAAACTGGAGAATTAGAGGCAGGTGGTTTTCAGAACCAGTTTGAAGAATTACGGAAAGACCAAAGAAAACGTGCTATGACACTTGAAACAAAAAGGAGGGGACAATGAACTCGTACGATCCATTCCAACCTATACAGATGCCTCCTGAAATAGAGGAAGCTATAGATAACGAATCAACCACTGCTCCTATCCCTTACCCTGAAGTAGAAGAAAAACCAGCTTCAGCAGCTCAACCACAACCACAACCTCAGGCTACAGCTCAACCACAACCACAACCTCAGCCTACAGCTCAACCACAACCTGAAGAAAAACAAGAACCTAAACCTGAAACAAAAAGTAGTTACCAAAAATACTTAGAAAGTGGTAACATCATGGATTTGTTTGTAGGGGAAGATTCCTATTTTTTAGGAAAAGATTCACTGTTAGGTACAATTATGGACAACCCTATTACCAGGGGTGTCGAGGACTTTACAGTAGATTTGATCAACAACAGTCCTTTAAAAAACTTTTCTTCAGCAAAAAAAGCACCAAAATACGAAGATGAGTTCAACCAAAGTGTACGTCAAATCTCTTCTGTTGTAGCACCTTTTGTTATTCTTAGAGGTGCTGCTCGTGGAGCTGCTGGTAGACTCAACACTAGAATTGCCCATCCTTTGGGTAAAAACAGAGCTGTTAAATTTCTCAGTGAAGTTGGTCTTGATACTGCAGTTGGCGCTTTTGTTGACGCTACTGTTGAGACAAGTAAAACCGATGATAACCTTCAAGGTTATTTAAAAAAGAATTGGCCTCAAACTTATCGATTTATTCCTAGCGACTGGGCTACTACTGATAGTGATTCACCAGACCTTAAACGTATGAAAAACGTTAACGAAGGTATTGGTCTTGGTATGTTTAGTAGTTTTATTGAAGGTTCTGTGAAGCTACTACGTGCTATCCGTGGAACACGTCGTGTTACAAACTATGTGTTTGAATCTGAATCTGCACAAACAGCTTTCGCTAAACAAGCTAAGGATTTAGATGATGATGCTGACATGACAGTTAATCTCACTAACTCAGTTTCTAATTATGAAGAAGCGTTGGATGAGATGGGTGAACTTAACTTGTCTAAAACACCTACACCTACTAAACCTTTGCTAGGTGTACATGAGACTGTAAGTTCTGGTGGGGTACGCTCATTAGATGATATGGGTGTTGTAGCAGCTTCTGTAGACCAGGTACGTATTGACCGTAACATTGGTACCGTACATGGTCGCCTCAGTAACATTGTCTCTGACGCTGCTCTTAAATATGGTCTAGAAGCTGACCGTCTTCCTAAACGAGAAATTGTTGAGCAGATTGCTGATCAAATTAGAACTGCTGGTAAGTATTCAGCTGATCTTCCTAGTGGTGTTAACATTTCATTCAAAGAGATTGATGATGCAGGTCTTCGTCTTTCCGAATATCTTTTAGACCCACAAGCTGATGTAGGCTGGCTTAAAGAAATCCTTAACGAGTACAAAGATGAAACAACTCGTCTTGGACAAAAAGTACGTAGTTTAAGCTCTGAAGGACATAACGCAGCGATGCGTGCTGTCAAAGGCTATCTAGATGAAGTTGTTAACATGGATAAGCTAAAAGCACAGGCTTATCTAACTACTTCTTTGTCAGGTCAAGTAGCTGATCTTGCGGAAGGTGCACGTTACATGGAAGGCACTGAAGCTGTTGAACGTGCTAACGAAATGATTTTTGACCGGCTTGAATACCTAATGACAGAAACAGCTTTGTCAGGTAAAATCAAAGGTCAAAGTTTGAATTTCCTTAATACTTGGAAAAGAAACCCTAAAAATCCTGATGTCATAAAAGAGGCGGCACAAGAAGCTTCTAGGAGTGCAACTGAGATTGCACGAGAATCAGCTGAAAACGCTAAGGTCACTGTAAATTCTTTGCGTGAAATGGCTAAAGAACGTCCAGATTTCTTTAAACCACTTGCTTTGGCTTGGGAAATGTCGGACGGTGATATTAATACCATGGGTAAATTGAACAGATATGTTCAAGAAAGCCTTCCTGCTATTCAAAAAGCTTTTTTTGATAAAGCCCCTGAAATTCCTAATGTGATTGTTCAAGGTGCTTATTCAAACGTTTATAACTCAATGCTGTCTGCATTTGCTACTCCAATCAAAGCATCAGTCGGTAACACTGTTTTGCTTATGGCAAAACCTATTGCACATATGGGTGGTGCTTTACTTGGAGGTAATATCAATCAATTTAAACGTGGTTGGTATGCTTATTCTTCTGTGCTAGATTCTACCATTAAAGGTACTAAGCACATGGGTCGTGTGTTTACTATGGCTTCTAAAGATCCGTCTTCTGTCAGCTATGTTGTACGTGAAGATCTGCGTAACCAAAATGCTGCTTCAATGGAAGTACTGAAAAAGTTTGCAGAAGCTGCTCAAAAGGAAGGTGAAGACGGTCCTATGGCTTTGTATTTGATCGCTGAAACGCTTGAAGACATTGGTAACAATCCTGTTCTTAGGTTTGGTACTAATGCTATGACAGCTTTTGACGGGTTTACTAAAGCTGTTTTAGCTAATTCCCGTGCTCGAATGGAAGCATATGACAAGTTTATTGACAGTGGTGTAGAGTTGTCACCTAAAGCACTGAAACGGGCTGAAGAAGAGATCTATCAAAATATGTTTGACTCTAACGGTCTTATCAAAAATGAATGGGTTGACTACGCTACAGGTGAGATTGCTTTGAACCTTGACACTCCTCGTGTACGTTCATTTACTAACTTTATCAAATCAAATCCTTTGATGCGTCCTTTTGTGATGTTCCCAAAAACATCTGCAAATGTTGTAGCTAGGTTTGGTGATTATAGTCCTATAACTTTGTTTATGGACGATTACTCTAAACTTGTACAAAACGTGCCTCCTACTGGGTTTACTTTTGAAGAAATTCAAGAGATCATGATTGCTCGTGGATTAAATCCTACACGTGCTGAATTTGAAGGGTTACGTGCAGAACTACGTGGACGAAAAGCTATTGGTTCTCTTGCCGTTATGTCTGCATTTAGCTTGTGGATGAGTGGTCGTCTACATGGTAATGGTCATTATGACACTGCACGTCAAAAAACACGCAGACAACTTGGTTGGAAACCAAAACATTATAAAGGGACAGACGGTAACTGGTACAGCTATGAATGGTTAGGTCCGCTAGGTGATTGGCTTGCATTTACTGCGGATGTTATGGACAACTTTAAC
>Ga0181592_10003194_pt1 | contig 13570 bp, 6 predicted proteins | sample 071ome_20_FD_133755 | JGI IMG/M metagenome (GOLD analysis project Ga0181592, IMG submission 133755) | Coastal salt marsh microbial communities from the Groves Creek Marsh, Skidaway Island, Georgia - 071412BT metaG (megahit assembly) | ecosystem: Environmental > Aquatic > Marine > Intertidal zone...
GGACATCGCCCCAGGATCAATTGTAAGAATATCATATGAAAGTCCAGACACAAAAAGCAAAGTTATTATCAATGAAGTTGTTGAAAATGATCCGCAGTTTGTTGAGTTGGTTCTACGCTCGCTTGGTGCCAAATCTGCTTTAACGGCTGAGACCGCCTGCGCCACTGATTCGACTTTGCGTAATACACAGCATCCAACAGGAGATCCAATCGGCATTGAGTCTCAAGTAGCAACTAATTAATAGAAAGATATGTCACAATTACCTACTCCACAAAATAACCCAACAGAGGGATCTCCAACAACAATAGATGATATCTGTGAAGACCCTTCTCTTTTAGATGCCGGAGGTCCAGGTGGGGCAGCAGGTGGTGTTTATCAAAATATTCCTGACGGTGAGGTCGTACAAGATATACAAGACACTTATGTTAGTGGTCAAAAAACTGGCACTATTTCTGAATTTGTTATTTTCAATGGTAAACCAATACCAAAAGAAATTGCCGTCTATTTAAGACCTATGATACAAGCAGCCGCCGCTGAGGGTGTGACAATTCAGGTGACCAGTGGCTTTAGAACAATGGCTAAACAACAAGAATTATATAATAGAGACTCTTATAATTCAGCCCGCCCAGGGTATTCTCCACATCAAAGGGGATTTGCTGTTGATATGAACACCCGAGGTCCAGGTCAATATGAGTGGCTGGTTAAAAACGCTTATCGCTATGGTTTTGTTCGAACTGTTATTCGCGAACGATGGCACTGGGAATATCGAGGAAATTGGGCAGGACAACAAAAGCCAGTTTGGGCATCCGCTGAATATAGATGGGCACCAGCATCTCAATTTTCTATTGTTAAGAGAAATCACCGTTGTGGAGTAGCCGATGCTAATGGTGGTTCTAAAAATATGTCCTCAAGCACCCGCTGGGGCGGTAATCTTGGTGACCGCCATCCAGATCGTCAGCAACAAGGATATGCCAATACTTGGGTTGGTTTGGATGGAGAACATTTGCCTGACAAGTTTGATCGAGAAGATCCCGGTTGGGACCAAAGAGGTCCAGCACCATTGCCACCAACATAACTTTAATAACAACTATTTATATACATGTCTAGAACTTTAGAATCAACACAAACACCAAACTTTGCTCCAGCAGTTGATAATCAGGGCTTAGATCCTGTTTCAAGTGCGGTATCTAATACATCTAATACACAAGAAAGTTTACGAATCGCTGGATTAAACAATGAAAGAATGCTTGAGCCCACACCAAAATATATTAGGGCAGATGGCGAAAAAGTAATACACCAAGGCAATATTAGTATTGTTCTGGGTCGTGATAGACCAGGCGGTCGTAGTAGCGGTTACGGCGGCAGAGGACACACTGGTGCTTCAGCAATTGATATTGTAGCGGGAAGACAATGCTCGCCTGTTGATTCTTCATTAAACTACGATCCAAACATGGAGCAGGACGCCGCAAGAATTTATATTAGCCAGAAAACAGACATTGACAGAAACTTTAACACTCCTGGTAATTCTGTTGGTAAGTCTGGTGTCGGATTTAAAGCTGACGCAGTTCGTATTATTGGTCGTGAAAGCATCATGTTTGTAACAAGAACTGAAGACACAAATTCAAGAGGTGGCACTGCTGGATATGGCGGCATACAACTGGTCGCAAATAACGATGCCACCTCTCTTCAGCCGATAGTGAAGGGAGCAAACCTAGTCCAGGCAATACAGGATCTAAACGATAGACTAAAAGAAATAAGTTCGCAACTTTTAAACCATATAAAAGATCAAAATTCATTTAACTTAGAAGTAATGCAGCATACACATGAGGGAAGCTGTCCAGTTGGTCCTGTCAATACCTTTCCTTCGCTTGAATTAATACCCGAAGGCATCCAGAGTTCTTTAAATCATATGGAAGCAATTATTGATAATACGAAATATAGAACAAACTTAGAGGTTTTTGAATTCAAGTATTTATCGGGTGCTCACTCTAGAGCAATTAATAGTAAATACAATAAGGTTAACTAATGCCAGACATTGAAAAATGGAAATATCTCGACGCTTGCTCGCCGTTCATTGAGGACGACAAATATTATATTGTTGTTGATAGTGAATATACAACGCCAGGGGATGACCCAGAGACTAGATATGCTGAAGCACAGCGTTTTGGTGTTTTAAAATTATTAGAGTTTTATGGAAAAGATACTTCGGTATTAGATGATACAAGAGGTATTATAACAGCTTCAAGTTTTGAAGATAAGTATGTAACACCATCTGAACAAAATCTTGTACCAATGAAGGTTTTAATTTCTGTATTAAAAGAACAATTTGATTTAGTTGAAGATGATTTATCAACTTGTAGTATTGATATTCCAGAGCAAAAGGTTGTGGCAGAATATCCTATTACTCGCTGCCTCAAAGGTTCCTACCTTGTTTTATCAGGCATGCAAGAATTATTACCAACTCTTGCCGATTCTGATGTGTTTATAACAAATGTAAACATTCAAAATGAAATGCTTAATTGGGTCAATGCTACTAAGGCATTAGTAAATTATATAGAGATTAACAACATACAACCAATCAATATCACTAATCCAGATTGTACAATTCCAAATGAAGAAGAAAAAACCATAACTTTGGGTCTTGATACTGATTACAAACTTAGATATCTTTTGGTGGATAATGAACAATATACAATCGGATACAATTGTCTTTTAGAACAAGATGAATTTTCACACATAACCACAATGCATTATTTTACACGCATTGAGGAAATGATTGTAGATTTAAAAAACAGAGAGAGTGATGAGTTTGATTTTATTGAATTTTTAAAAAAACATACCTTACCAACTCCAATTATTGAAGCTAAAGATAATCCAAACGATGGACTAAGTGATTATGATGACAATGGAAACTACGCACCTCAATCATCTCAACCTCAAGGTCCATCTTGTAAAACAGATGAGGAATTATCGAGAGAGACACAAACAATTAACGATCCGATTGCGAAGACTCAACGTGCTTCTAACGCTAAATTAGAGAGTGATTATATTGGTGCAGAGGAGACTTCTCCATCAGCAATTAAATCAACGATTGATGAAGTTACTGGCATGAGTGATAACAATTCACCAAACACAGAGCCAGAAAATAATGATTTATTATCAAAGCAACAAATATTAGAAAATGATGAACAAGGAAAATCGCTATTTCAAAAACTAGACTATACTTTAAATGATGTTCTGGCAAAAATAAATGTTGGTCTTTTAACCAATCAAAGCATTCCAGTAATGTTGAACGACCTTGTTATAAATTATGGCAATGAAGTTTATGATGATCCTGAATTACAGCCTGCCTTTCAACTCCAAGATGAACAAAGAGGAGTAGCAAACACTCAAGAAAAATTTGGTAGTTTTGCCGTTAAAGCCGGAGGACCAGTTTTACAAGAAATAGATTTACCACCATATTATCCTAATGACAAAGACCTTCTTAAGCCAGCAATGGACGAACTAAAAATAAAATTAGGAAACGAACTGCTTCAATCGGCAATTGCTTCAATTATTGAAACTTTTCAAGACTTTACAGATTTCTCACTGTCAAACCCAAATCAAGTAAAGCAGACAATAGGCGAGAATACAGAATATAAAACTTGGCTATCTGAAACCGCTGGTATTAGTTTGGAAAATATAAATAATCCCAATACTTTTGCCTCTTTATTAACACTAAGAGGCGGTAAAGGTTTTTCAGGTATTATCAGTAATATTTTATCAAAAAAATCATCTCCCTCTCGTTTAGAAATATCAGGCTTTGATTTATCAGATGTTCCAATTCCCGATGGATTGCCAATTACCATTGCAGATGTTGAAAGTCCAGATAAACTAAAGCAAAAATATTTGAAACAATCAGACTTAACTCAAATTACAGGTGAAATCTCAACAGGTGTAGATGAACTTTCAGCAGTATTAAAACCAGACGAGTTTCAATCTTTATTAAAAGGCAAGCCGTCTAAAAATGTATTAAATCTCAGCACAAAAGTTCTAACAAGAAATGCTTCACACGATGGTCTTGTTTTTAAAAACAAGCAAGATGTACTCGATGTTATGTCGGGAATAGGCAAAATTATAAATCCATCTTTTTTAACAAAGCCAAATTCTATAGCGAGCGTGGCAGACACACCAGAGAGTTTGGGAGATGGCGAAGGACTGGCGCTTGTTAGGGCTCAGTTATTAAAAAGGCAGGATCCAACATTAACAGATTCCGAGATCGATCAGATTATTAGCGAAGAAAAAGAAAGAAAGAAACAAAGGGTTTTAAAGGCACTTGATAGATTACAAAAATATGAAGAAGGAGGGCTGCTTCCAGCTTTCCCAAACATTTTTGGTTCAAACGGACTTATAGAAGAAGTGCCACCTGTTGTTAAAGAAGTTTCAGAAAAAACCTCTGAGGCGCTGATTGATCCAATTATGAAAACTTTTTATAGTGATGTTGCGCCCACCGTTGGAACAGGTTCATATATCAATTGGTGGAATCAATCGCTCGCGCGTCAATATCCAGATGCTTATCTTTATAACATACCTTCACGAATTTTTAGCGACTTTTCGCTTGAGGCAAAAAGTGATGAATACTTGTTTGGCTATACACCACTAACCACAGCTACAACAACTATTCCCACCAGAACTTTAGTTGGATCAACAACTTATGATTTTGGAAAACTTTTCGGTGGATATGACGCTGTTATCGACAAACCAGATCGCCAGAATCTTTTTGATCAAATGAAAAGCACATTTAACATTACAGACTCTTACTTTGATTGGTATGACACTAGTATTGCACCATTTGTTGAAGAAAACGACACAGGACTTGGTGATGTCATAGCCATCGCTACTTGGACCGACAGCCCAGCAGGTAGTGATGCCTTGTGGGAAGCTGAAGTTAACGAAAGCCAGGGAATCGTTACCATTCGCCTTTATGCTCTGGATCCGGCACAACAGATTGATGCGCGACCCGCAGGTTTTTCTGATGACATAGTTACTTTAAATTTGAGGAGTGATATAAGTTATCAGAAAGTTCAATATAAGTCAGATGTATACAAAATTGGCAATACGCTTGCTTCCTTGGGCGATAAGGATACAACTGGAGAGTTAGCAACAAGATCGTTTAACTCAGGCTTTGATATCGACAACATTAGCGATATTGACTTTACTAATTTAAAAGCATCAAGCTTAGGTGGTGTCGGTTTATTTGGATCAAAGATTAACTCTACCTCTGTAAATTCAAGTATTATCACACAGTTTGTCGATTACATCAATGGGCAGAAATATTCTTCAGCTACACTTGACACCACCACTGACACTACATCGTCAGACTTTGATAAATTAGATTTATCATTAGATAACGACATCTTTGATGTTGAGGGTCTAAAAGCAGATGCTGTAAACACGATGAACTTTTTATTAAATGCATCATTGACTGGACAATACTGTGACTCTTTGAGTGAGATTAGAAGAAATACATTAAATACAAGTTTGCGATTGCTTGTTCGAGCGTTCATCATAGAACAGGCATTAATCAGCATCCAAGTATTTAACGGGTTTGATCTTGGTTTTATGGACAATCAAATTTTTGCCAACTCAGTGTATAGCCTTCTGAAAAAAGAAATATCAAAATATCAGCAATCATTTGATACACTTGAATCTTCATTACTTGTTGACATCAAGGAAGCCGCTTTAAAATACTATGAAATAATGAATCTATCTGGACAGAGTGAAGAAACGCCAAGCAGCGGCAAAGATGCTGTCAGACAAATGATTTTGGATGAGGCTAAAATATTAAAGGAGCCGATTACATTTGGATTAAACTTAAAATGGAATGCCACCACTTGGAATGGTTTCTTAACTAAAGTAATCTTTGGTGAGTATTATAACTCGACCATGAAAGTTTCTGTGGGGCTCGACTACGTCCCCTTTTCATATCTGGACCCAGTCGGCACTGAAACAAGCTTTATACAGCGAACTGATACTATCATGCAGTATGGTAATGCTACATATATTTTTGTTAGAGACTATAAAGAAAATGATGACGAATCTTTTACATACTCTTACAGCTTAGTTTATATTGAAAAACAAAGCATTTTGTCACAAATAGATAACTGGACATCTGATTATATTATCTATGATGATGAAACAGCGACCGCCGAAATCCGTGCCGGAGATGAGCCCACGCCCACAGGCTGGGAAGGCACAACAATATTATCAGTTGAATGTACCCGAGAGGGTAAACTAGCCCTTTATTCAGATGAGGGAGATGAAATTTATGACAGCTTGGCAAAACTAATGTTTGAGACAGATGAATATAAAAAAGTGTTTAACGATATTTCTCCGGTTAAGGTTTTTATTTCTTGTCTGTCTCTGTATCAAGTTTCGGCGTTATCTGACCCAGCTACTTTCCGCTACTTCGGCGCACCTGAAGATGATGGCGTGACATTTAAAGTTCCATATATCGGTGCTGACTTAAATGATTTTATGGCAAAAACAAAACTTACAATATTACAATTATTTGCTTCATCTATTTATGGTGGAGGAAAAATAGATTATCAAGACCCGTTTTTACAAAAAGCACAACCTTGATACTATTTATAAGAGGAGTAATATTGAGTGCCCGGTTTATCACCAAAACTACCGCTATCCATAGATGAAGTTGATGGATACGCTACCACTAAAAATTTTCAACAGGTAGCGAGACAGAACCTTAAAATGATCATTCTCACCAACCCCGGTGAGAGAGTTATGATTCCGGGCTTTGGAGTTGGTCTTAGAACTTACATCTTCGAAAATGCCAGCAACTCCCTATTTGAGACTATTAGACAGAAGATTAGGCAACAGGTAGCACTTTACGCTCCATATATTTCTATAAAATCAATTCAGTTTTCCCAAGAAAAAACAGACTTTAATTTTGTTGAACTTGATCCGTCCAGTGAATCAAACTTTGTGGGTTTGACAATCAACTACTCTATTCCAAAAGCATTTATTTCTGACACTTTAGTGTTGGAAATTTAGTTATTTAAATAATTACATAACAGGAGACATCTTTAAGTGGCAGACAAGAGACAAAATGTCAAAGTAAACTACCTCAGCAGAGATTTTACATCAATTAAAAATCAACTTGTTGAGCACGCCAGGAGGTACTACCCGGATACGTTTAGAGATTTCTCGGACGCAGGCTTCGGTGCCCTGATGGTCGATGCTGTTTCTTATGTTGGCGATCTCCTATCTTTTTATCTCGACTACCAGGCAAACGAAAGCTTTTTATCTACTGCTATCGAGTATAATAATGTTATTAAACATGGAGATGCTGTTGGCTTTAAATACGACAATGTTCGCGCAACTTACGGACAGGTAAATCTATACATCAAAGTCCCTGTAAATTCTTCTAATACAGGACCAGACTTGGCATATGCCCCAAAGCTTAGAGCAGGAAGTACATTTTCTGCGACAAACGGCTCTTTGTTCACACTGCTGGAAGATGTTGATTTCGCAGATACAACAAATGAGACTGTTGTCGCAACTACAAATTCTTCAACCGGTGTGCCTGTTGAATATGCGATTAAAACAATTGGACAAGTTGTCTCTGGTGAATTGAGAGAAAGAACATTTGAAATCGGAAACTTTACAAGGTTTACCACTTTAACTCTCGCAGACGCAAACGTTACAGAGATTGTTTCTGTTTTTGATGCTGAGGGTAGACAATATTATGAAGTAGAACATTTATCACAAAATACAATTTATGTTCCCATAACCAATAACGATGAAACAACAAATGTTCAAGCGCCTACAGTTATTAAGCCTTTCATCGTACCAAGAAGATTTGTTAGAAAAAGGCTCGCGGGAAGCACACAAATTGTGTTTGGTTATGGTTCAGATGGTCAGCTTGATTCACCAAGTTTGGCAGAGGCAAGAGATTTAGTTTTAGATTTACATTCTAAAACATATGTCACAGATCAAGCGATGGACCCCACGATCTTAATCAAGGGTGATAAATTTGGTGTTGGACCCTCCAATACTACCTTGACTGTCTCTTATCGTGCCAATACACAACAGAATTCTAACGCTGCCGCAAATAGTGTCAATAGGGTCACCAACACATCATTTCAGTTTGCCAATCCAGATACGCTTGTTTCAACTACCGCAGCGACCGTGCGCGAATCTCTTGAAGTAACAAATCCAAATCCTATTCAAGGAGATGTGTCCGCACCTACAACCAGGGAGTTAAGAGAGTTGATTTCTGGTGCTCACTCCGCACAAAACCGTGCTGTCACTGCTGAGGACTTTAAAACACTGGTTCTTTCTATGCCTGCCAAGTTTGGTGGAATTAAGCGATGTGCTGTTATCCAAGATGTTGATTCTAACTTGAGAAACATTAACATCTATGTTATAAACCAAAACAACAATGGATTTTTTGAAGAAACAAACACAATTTTGAAAGAAAATATTAAAACTTGGCTGAACACCAAACGAATGATCAATGATTCAGTTGATATTTTAGACGCAAAAGTTGTGAATTTATCTGTTAGATTTTCAGCAATCGCCACCAACAATGAAAACAAGAGTGCGGTGTTTGGCAGAATTCAATCAAGAATGAACAACTATTTTAGTGAGAAACTTGATATTGGTGAGGCATTTAGTATTACAGAGTTATATTCTTTAATCAACGCTACCCCAGGAGTTGTTGATGCCACATTTGTTCAGGTGTTTCAGCAAACTGGTCCTGGTTACGCAACTACCAAGTTTAATGTGAAAAATAACACGACTCCTGATGGTAGAATGATTATCGCACCGAGAAATGTTGTGTTTGAAGTTAGGTATCCTCAAAGAGATATCAAGGGAACAATTACATAATGGGTATTAAAAGATATACAGCAGACGCAGATAACACCATCACAAATGCGTACAAGTCCAACTTAACCACAAGAGCTACAGGCTCTAACATGGGTTTGTCCGATTCTGTTGAAGTTTTCCGCATTTATGGTCAAGAGTCTTCTGGCTCTTCAGAACTATCCCGAGTTCTTGTTCAATTTCCGGTAACCGAGATCACCGCTGATAGAAGTAGCGGCACTATTCCAGCCAGCGGTAACGTTAGCTTTTATCTTCGTATGTTTAATGCGAAGCACCCATTTACTCTTCCAAGAAATTATAACATGATTGTTAGCACAGTGTCTCGCGATTGGGACGAGGGCACTGGTTTAGACATGGAAGATTACTCAAACAAGGGTGCCTCAAATTGGATTGACGCCGCTTCATCCTCTGCTGGTGTCACAACCTGGACAACCGCAGGCGGAGATTATCACGCAGAGCCTCGATTTACAGCTTCGTTTGATGACGGCACAGAGGACATCGAATTAGATGTTAGTGATGCTGTTGAACGCTGGCTCGCGGGAGACAGAGACAACTACGGATTTGGAATTAGGCTTGAGAATGAGACTGCTTACTCCTCTTCATATACAAAGAAGTTTTTTGCCCGAGGATCCGAGTTCTTTTTTAAGCGACCTGTCATTGAGGCTCGTTGGGACTCTTCAACTCGCGATGATCGAGGTAACGTTATTTTTAGTAGCTCTCTCGCAAACTCGGAAGACAATCTAAACACACTTTATCTTTACAACTACGTTCGTGGAAGACTGAGAAATATTCCAGATATTGGCACAGGTCAAATTTATGTCAGTATCTACTCTGGATCTGCTAATAACTCAGCACCTTCCGGTAGTAGAATTGTTTTGGTCCAAGATGGCACACACGTTATCTCAGGCAACCCCTACGTTGTTACGGGCGGCTACGTTAGCACAGGTATTTATTCAGCATCTTTTGCCCTCACCGCTGCCGCTAACCCTCTTACAACAGCGTTTGATGTATGGCATTCTGGTACAACTCAATTTAATACCTCATCATTTGAGCCAAGCAAACTTGAGTCGCTCGCTTATAATCCTTACTCAAAGTATGTTATGAACATCACCAATCTGCGAGATCGATATTATCGTAATGAGACCGCACAATTCAGGCTTTACACTCGCAACAAAGATTGGCAGCCAACTATTTATGTTAAGGCAAGTGAGGTGCCAGAAAACATTATTATTGAAAGCGGATCATTCAAGGTTGTTAGACTTGTGGATAATTTAGATGTCGTGCCTTTTGGCACAGGAAGCGACAATCACACTGCGCTTTCCTTCGATGTGAGTGGCAGCTATTTTGAACTCGACATGGATATGTTAGAAGCAGGCTACGCTTACGGAATCAAATTTGCTTTCTATGATGATGTCGCACAAAGCTGGAATGAGTACCCCGATGTATTCAAGTTTAGAGTAGAGGAATAACATGTCCATAAAGGATCTTTTTAACAGAAGTTCACAAGTTGTTGTATCCTCAAGTCTTGAAAAGATAGCAGAGGGTATTGAATCTCCTGAATACATCATAGAATATAGTGAAGATGTAGTTCGTGTTGAGCCACATATCGACTTTAGTGATCCAGCTAACTTCGCAAAATATGGTTCAGCAGAAGAATACTATTTAAAATCTCTCGAATATATTTATGATGAGTATCCATACGACGGCTCCTTAAAAGAGAGGCTAGAGTGGAAAAAAGAAGCTACTCTTCTTGACTTATACATTTTAGACAACAAATATCCTAAGACCACTGGCTATGCTGTGCTCGCTAGTGATGGTTGGGGTACACTTACAGGATCGCTCTCTGGTGGCTATGGTGCCCCAGCTACGAGCGACTATGAATACATTAATATTAAAGGTGGTCCTAATTCGTCCTTTGGAGCCTCCCTCGGAACTGCTTCTTTAGCTGATGTTTTTAATACTAAGTCAAATATTTTTGACGAATCAGTAACAGGCTCAACTGGTCCAGTTTCTGCTCAGAGAAGTACAAATCTTCAGGCTAATTTGGATCGAGGCGTTACCGTTGAGTTCTGGCTTCAGACCGGCTCCTTAGACACCGCTTTAACTGAAAAACAAGTTATCTTTGACCTTTGGAATGGTGAGCTTTCCTCGTCAGCAGGTTATGGTCGTATCCGTGTTGAAACAACAGGATCGGGTGCCCCATTTCTTGTCACCGTGCTTTCTGGAACCACTGGATTTTCTCAGCAAGCCATTGGTAGTAGTCTTACACAAAATAGTTTGACAAACTGGGCACATTACGCTATATCATTTGTTAATAGCGGCACAGATATTGTTACAAGGCTTTACCGAAATGGTGAGTTAAATGAATCTGTTACAGCAGGTACAAACATTGGCGAGATTCGCGAAGATATCGAAGCAAACATCGGTGCCCTTGTTGCTGCTCCATCTGGCAACGTTTATCACAACGCAGCTATTGGAGAAGGTTGGGGTAAGCTTTCTGGCTCTATTGATGAGTTCCGTTATTGGAAGACCCGCCGCACAGAAAAACAAATCAAGAGAAATTATTTTACCAGCGATCTCGGCGGCGGCACAAATACTGATACTGCCAATCTTGACTTGGGCGTTTACTTTAAATTCAACGAAGGTATTACTACTGACACAGCCACTGACTCTGTTGTTTTAGATTACTCCGGTCGTATTTCTAACGGAACATGGGAGGGCTATCCAAGCTCAAACGCTCGTAATACCGGTTCTGCTATCGTATCAGCTTCGGCAGGAACAGAAGAGCTTGATATTATTGTCCGCCGAAATCATCCTGATGTTTATAACTTAAGGGCGGAATTACAAGAATCTGGCTCGCTTTGGGACAACGTTAACAATTCTTCGCTCTTTTTCTCACTGCCAAGCTGGGTAATCGAAGAAGACGAGGGCAGCGGTACAACTGGAAACATCAAAAAGCTGACACAAATCATGTCCAGCTACCTTGACGATCTTGACCTTTTAATTGGTGAGCTTCCAAAGTTCAACATGGCTTCTTATCCAAGTAGTAGTGTTGGTCTTGACGGACAGCCAGGTCAGATGCACAAACTCTATCCATACGCAAAAAGAGCAGTGGATTCTTATGGTCTTAACGCACCAGAGTTATTTTCTAACGGCAACTTCTTAGAATATTACAGAAACCGAAATGAAACAAAAGAGTTTGAAGAGGATTTATATACTGTAAAAAATGTAATTTACAATAACATCTTTAATAACCTCACCGACATTTACAAGGCGAAGGGAACCGAGAAGGCTTTCAGAAACCTTATTAGATGTTTCGGAGTTGGTGACGACGTTATCCGTATTAATGCTTACGCAGACAACAGTGTTTATAAGTTTGACACCAAGCGCCGAGCCGATTCTGTTCGTTCTAAGGCACTTAATTTAAATCACATTGATAATTTTGCCGGAACCGTATACCAGTATGCTGACACTTCAAACGCAAACAGTGTTTCATATATTTCTGGTTCCTCTACAGCAGGGGAAACACTTGAAGACGGCTTCCCGATGACCCTTGAGGCAGAGGTAGTCTTCCCCAATAAGATCTCAAGAAGAATTGAAAACTCTTATACTCAAGAGTTTCCATACTTGACAGCTTCACTTTTTGGAATGCACCAAGCACGAGCAAACTCTCCCACCGAGACGGACTTAACTTGGGCGGCAACAGACAATGCCAACTTTCAGGTTTTTGCCATTCGAGATGAAAAGCTATCTTCAGACGTTAAGTTTATGCTTTCGTCCTCTATTCCATTTCCAATTCCAGAACTCACAAGCTCTCAATATTACAATGTTTATGAGAATCAAAAGTGGAATTTTGCCGTAAGAATTAAGCCCTTGGGCTACCCCCAATCTTTTGCTAGCGGCGCTGTAGACAACGACTATGTACTTGAATTTTATGGTGTAAATTACATTGCTGACCGAAAAATGAACGAGTTTACAGTCACTGGTTCAATCGCCAAACAAACAGCAGAAAACCTTTTAACTTCGCCAAAACGTATCTTTGTCGGCTCGCACAAAACGAACTTTACTGGTTCGACCCTCCACTACAGTGATGTTAAGATTACATCATGTCGTTACTGGTTTGATTACATCGATAATGAAACTATGAGGACGCACGCAATTGATCCTGACAACTTTGGATTACTGCGACCTGCCCGCGACACTTATATCAAAGAGTCTGATCTTCCAAATGTTCAAGTACCCGAGATTGAGTCCCTCGCACTTTACTGGGATTTTCAGACTGTTACAGGTTCGGACAACGGCAGCGGCTCCCCGGCAACTTTTGATGGTAAGTTTGTTGTAGAGGATGTAACTTCAGGTTCCCTTGATTTAATTGGCAGATACAACTGGCTTGGTAAAATTCTTAAGTATCAACACACCGGTCGCGGCGATGCTTTCCCAATCAATTCCACAGGCTCAGTAGAAAATCTATTTTTGTACTCTGGAAGGCAGCAGCTTCCCGAGATCGTATTTGGTGATGATAATATTCGCGTATTAAACCGCGAGGAGACTGAGGTCTTTACAAAGGAAACTAGACCAGTCAAAACATACTATGCTTTCGAGAAAAGTATGTATCAAGTCATCTCTGATGAGATTATCAATTATTTTGGTTCTATCGCAGAATTTAATAACTTGGTTGGTGAAC
>Ga0181592_10003206_pt1 | contig 13554 bp, 17 predicted proteins | sample 071ome_20_FD_133755 | JGI IMG/M metagenome (GOLD analysis project Ga0181592, IMG submission 133755) | Coastal salt marsh microbial communities from the Groves Creek Marsh, Skidaway Island, Georgia - 071412BT metaG (megahit assembly) | ecosystem: Environmental > Aquatic > Marine > Intertidal...
AACCCGACGCGGAACACGGGTTTCTTTTACGACACGCACAATCGCTTACGCGAGGATTGGTACACGATGCATGTTTCGTGTGTCACAAGCCCGCGCGTCAGCGAGGATTTTGTTGAGGACATGAAAAAGCGGTACGGCGAGGATAGCCCCGCGTACCATGTGCGTGTGCTTGGAAATTTCCCGCCCGCCGAGGAGGACACGGTTATTCCGGTTTCGTTGATTGAGCACGCGATGAATAACGAGATTAAGATTGACGAAGACACGCCGGCCATATGGGGTTTGGACGTTGCGCGTCAGGGAAACGATAGCAGCGTTTTGTGTAAGCGGCAGGGTCCGGTGATACATCCTATGACGGTTTGGCGAAATCTCGACCTGATGCAGCTCACGGGCGCCGTGAAGGCGGAATATGACGCGATGCCGCCGTCTAAGCGGCCAATTGAGATTATCGTTGATAGTAACGGCTTCGGGGCAGGGGTGCTCGACCGACTGCGTGAGCTGGACCTTCCGGCGCGCGGATTGAACGTGTCTGAGCGTAGCTCCCAAAAGGACACATATATCAATTTACGCGCCGAGCTGTGGTTTAAGGCGAAGCAGTGGATGGAAAATTTGGACGTTAAGTTGCCGAAGGATGACGCGCTGTATGCGGATCTTGCGGCGCCGAGATATCATTTTACCAGTTCCGGCAAGATGCAAGTCGAGAGCAAGGAGGCGATGAAGAAGCGGGGCGTGAATTCGCCCGACCGCGCGGATGCGTTGTGCTTAGCGCTTGCGAATGACCACACGACTATGGCATTTGGTCGCGCCAGCTCGGGGAGCTGGTCAAAGCCGTTGCGGCGTTCTATTAAGGGTGTTGTGTAGCGAGGAAGGCGGTCGAAAGGAGCAAAAACCCGCCTCCCTCTGATTGCGCGATCACCAGTTCCCATAAACCGGCTCGCACTGCCGTGGTTTGGCGGGAGAACAAAGACAAAACCCACCGGCGCACTCACGGCTTACGCTGGGCGCCATTAGCGCCCAAGGTGTTCTTAATCAGTTTGTTTTAAAACTTGCGTTTCGTAAATGAATTTTATTTTACGGCGCACAAGATTTGCGACGTTTGTTTGGTACTGAGATGTAATTCTGACTTCGTTTTTGTCTGCGTCAACATTTTCAAACATGTAGAAGCCACGCATAAACCAAGAGTTGTTTAGGGCGCTGTTATGGCCGGCCATTTTGTGCGTGTCGTCAAATTGCGTGTACAGGCTTTTCATCACCGGCGTCCATTCGATCATGTTCAGGGTAGACAAGTCTGAGTAGGCTTGCGCCGCGCGCTCTTGCGATATCTTTCCAAGCATAATCGACATGATGTAAGACGCCCTGAACGGAGCTGCCTTAAAGCGCTTGTGCTTTGGCTTTATGATTTCGTGAATGTACTTTGAGTGCTCGAACAATTCCAAATCGACTAGCGGCCTGAGATCCGACTGCGTTACCTTGCGCGCTTGCGGAACGCATGATCTCAAGAGGTACTGCACCGGAGATATCACAGTTGCCGGTAAGTCAAGTAGATCGGCGGTTGACCGGTTTGCGCCTTGGTCGAGGACAAGGTACACGTCCTCGTTTTCTACCAGTGACACCGTGACGGGGATTGTTTCGCCGCTCTGAATGCAGGCGAGCAGGCGATGCTGGCCGTCTAAAAGCCTGCCGCTTTTTGCGAACACGATAGGCTCTGGGCTAAGCACCCAGCGACGCAGTGACATTTCGCGCGTTAGGTGTTTTAAGTGCGCACTTCTGACTGGGCGGTTTGACGTGTTTCTTTCTAGCCATGCACGCGCCTTTTCCGGCGTTAAAACCGTTTCCATAGTTTCGATGGCGCCTGTGTGCGAGGCGGTTTGACGTAGTTCAGTTTGAATGCTCATGGGTTCTCTTCCTCCGTTTTGAGCGTTTGTGGCCGTAGCTTTGGCCGTATTGATCCAGACAACTTGCCGGTGTTCTCGCAGTAGAGATCCGCCGGCAACGTGTCTGACAGCGCCTCCGCGGCCACAAGAGCGTCTGAGCACGCCTTGAAGCTGTCGAGGTACATGCGTGCTTGCAGGGTGTGACCCTGCAAAGCGTATTCGATGATGAGCGCGTAGAAGAATGTCATGGCTTAGCCAATGTACTCAAAGCATTCTTGGCCGTTGCATTCCATCAGGAAGCTCACGCGCGCTTGCTCGTCGTTGACGAAGCGATCTCGCAAGATGCGATAAATCTGCTTGAAGCCTTCGCCGTGCGGCTGGCGCATGTGCGCCCAGCGAGACTTGTCTGAATACCACAGCGTGTACTGCACATAGTGCGACAACTCATGCGTGACTTGGATCAGGTTACCGTGATCGACGTCGCCGACTTTAACGAACATCCCGCCGCAGCGTGGGTCGTTGTCAAATGACTTGTATTCCGTCCACCAGACGTAACCGTCTTTAGTTTGAGCTTTTGTCGTGCGGAATTTAACGACGCCGGCTTCGACGTTTTTAATCTGCCAGTATGATAAATTGATCAAGATGCGGTTACGTCCCGCTCTGCTAACATTTGAGCTGTCGCGGTTAGGCTTTTTGACTTCAAGCACTTTTAGCGCTTTAGCCTTTTCAGACTTGGTCAGTCTGTACGGCGTGCGGTCTAAGCCATCCAAGACGTTAGAGATCATAATTTCGATGAAACGTGTTTCGCGTTTTAAGTTTGTCATGTTTTTGCGCCTCCCAGCGCTGGGTTGGTATGGTTGTTGCATCCTTCACTGTTAACATTAAGTTAACTAGATTTTATTTACAAGCCTTTAATTGCGAAAAAAGCATAAAAGTGTTAAAAAAATATCAGCGGCTACATCCTTCCACGCCGCAAGAGCTGCCGGCTCCCCCGCGCGACCTCCCACGCGCGGGGTTCCGTAGTAGCAAAAATGCTGTATTATGTGGGAAAGGTATTCAGGAGTGTATAATGCCGAAAAAGGGTCTTTATGCGAATATTCACGCTAAGCGTAAGCGCATTGCGGCGGGAAGCGGCGAAAAGATGCGCAAGGCTGGAAGTAAAGGCGCGCCGAGCGCAAAGGCGTTTAAAGCTGCCGCGAAGACTGCGAAGAAACCGAAGAAGAAGGATAAGAAGTAATGTCTGAGCCATTTACCCCATGTGAAGAATGTCCTACGACGGAAGGCTGTCAGGAGCGGGGCGATTGCCACAGAGTGGCCGTTCCAAAAGAGCGGAAATCAAGAGAAGCGAGATAAAAACCATGTGATGTTTACTGCATTTGTTCTCCTGTGTGCGCAAGACATATGTTTTGCAGTTGGCGGTCCATCCTTCAGCACAGAGAATGAGTGCATAGCGGATTTTATGCAGAATGGCGTCATAGCGCTGCAGCTCAAATATCCGACGCACACGATACAGCAAGTGAAATGCTATGAGTGGGAAAAGAGAATTGGCGCGTAGCAAGGTGAAATGGTGATATGAATTTATTAGATGATATTATAAAATTTGCACTACGTCAGCGTTACCCTGAAGTGACGCCGCCGGTTACTAAGTTTGACAAAAAGAAGGGCAAAGAATACCTAGCAAAAAGTGAAAGCCCTGAAGCTAAAGCTGTAAAAAAGGTTCGGGATGATGCCCAGCGGCGGATAACTGCCGGAGATTATGACCCATATTTCAATATCTCTGATCGGTTCACGGTTGATCGCTATAAATATCCGGTGGCTTCGCAGTCAAATCAGACCCTTTCTGTTTTGCCGGCAAAACAGGAAACAGTTGATAAGTACAGAAAGTTTTACAACAACCCTCAATCAAAAAGAAATCTTCTTGATGCATACGAAAAAGGCATTGATAGGCCAAATACGTCAGATTGGTATTACATGGGCCAACTTGAGCAAGAATTTATTAATGAATACGGTGATAAATTAGGGCGCCAAAAATTTCAAGAAATGTTTGCAGACCCAATGGCTGCGTGGACCGGTGGCGCAGATCCTCAAGCAAATCTCTTAATGGCTGGGTATGACAACTTTAGAAAAGCGCAGGGAGTTGGGTTGCCTGAAAATACATTTGACTACCCTTATCCAATCGGCGGTCGTTTTTTAGGTAATAACGCAAAAGCAGCTTCTAAAATTGAGGCTGAGGGCGGCATAAACCCAAAGACAAACCCGAAGCGGTTTAATTTCTCTACAAACTTTCAGGGCGCCGAAGATCGTGCGACTATGGACGAGCAGATGATGACGATTGGGTATAAGCAGCAAGTTCCCACGCCAAACACATATGGCGCTGTTGAGGAAGTCGCTGTGGAGCTTGCTGACAAAAAAGGCGTCACGCCTATGAAGTTTCAGGAAGTCGTCTGGCATGGTGGAACTGGGAAAGAGGGCAAGCCTATGATCCAGTTTGTGAATGAAGCAATTGAACGCACCAGCGCAGTGACCGGCCTGCCGCCAAAAGATGTTGTGCGGATGATGGTTCGCGGAAGCATTCCAATCTTTGGCGCTGGCGCCGCAGCCCCAATGACAAACGATATCCTCAACTACTTTTCAACGCTAGAAGGTAACGGCTCCTGATGGCAAACCCTTTAAAATACGCGCGCGGGTTACTTGACTTGCTGCACTTCTCCGATGAAGTGCGGCCAGTAGTCGATCCTAAAAAGCATCTGACGAACCCGAATATTCGCGGCGCCGAGGCATCGCTTGCGCGTTCTAAGGTAAGAACAACGCCATTCCGTCAGGAGCCAAAAGAGTTTTACGATCCTTATCCACCACAAAGTTATTGGGCGTCTGAGGGTTACAAAAAGGAGCGCGGTCTAGGTGACGCGATCCATACGACGCGTCAGCCAGTTGAGGGCTTCTACGATATTAGTCAGGATGCAGATCGCTTTTTGCCAGTAGCGATTGAAAAAGTTGATGACATTTTATCTACTAATAAGATTAATATCCCTGACGGGGAGAGGTCTGACCTGATTATCTCTGAAGCTATGAATATGGCAAAAGTCGCAAAATATCTTGGTCTACAAAACCGCAAAGCACGGCCAAATGTTTACACCCAGTTCAACCCTGTCGTTCCGGAGTTTGTGAAGCCTCCGGAGGGACAGTTTATGAGTATTCTCGATTATTTGGAAGGATTAGAGAAATGAGTACACACGTTTATGAAACCGAAATGAATGATTTTGGAAAATCTCTTTTAGAGACTAACCCAAATTTTAAAATTGAAATTCTTGAAACCTTAGGCGACGAGAATGATCTCCTACCAATGTATAAAGTTCGAGTGACTGAAGAGAGGCCAGATGAGCGATCAAGTTGAAGACATCCGTAAAAAGTTTTCCTTAGCATTTGATGATGTTGATCCTTACGCACGAAAGTTGGTTTACAAAACTGACGATCAGGGGCGCACATACCGAGATTTTGGAGATTATTTATATACAGAGGATCAGCTCCAAAATTTTATGGAATACATGAACGCTGAGCCTAATCTTCTTGATACGCGCCGCAGTGCGGTGCGAAATTTTATGGGAAAGGGACGCGATCCTATGGAAGCCATGGCGATGTCTAAGGCTATGGAGATGGTCCCAGTGGCAAATTTGCCATATGTCGCTGATGATGTTTATGGGAGAGCTAGGCAGATTAGGGACGCATATCAGGAGGAAAGAAAACTTGATATGCTAGGCCATATTGCAATGATGGGCTTGGATGTTGCGCCATCAATATACGGTGGCTTTAAAGGGCTACAGTTTGGGCGAAATGTTTTAAAAAATGACGCCGCTAAAATGGCGAAAACGCCTATGTCAATGCGCAAGCAGCCACCTTTAAGCGCAGGCATTCTTAACGACTATTTGACAGGTAAATAGGAGCCGTACATGGACTACGAAATCAACGAGCTTACGGCGCAACTTGAAGCCGAGTTAAATCCGGATGTAATGTCGGAAGAAGATCTGAAGGCGATTGTCGGAAAAGAGATCGACGACGCAATTGACTTCATCGACAATTGGGTAAGCCCAAGCAGGGCAACCGCTACGGAATATTATCGCGGCGAGCCATTTGGCAACGAAGAAGACGGGCGCAGCCAAGTTGTCAGCATGGACGTGCGGGATACCGTACAGGCGATCATGCCGTCGCTGATGCGTATATTTAATAGCACAGAGCATACCGTTGAATACGTCCCAAATGGGCCGGAAGACGTCGCCATAGCGAAGCAGGCGACAGATTACGCTAACTATATCATCAACCGCGACAACAACGGATTTTTACATATCCACGCGGCGTTCAAAGATGCGCTAATCCGTAAGGCAGGCATTTTGAAATGTTACTGGGATGACCAGACAAAATTTGAAACACATGATTTCACAGGATTAGACGATAATGGCTTAAACGCCTTGATGGCGGATCCAGATGTCGAGGTTGATATTGTTGCCTCCGAGCCAGTTGGTGAGCCTCAGATGGACCCTATGACAGGCATGATTATGCCTCCCCCTATGGTTCACGCGGCGCGCGCAACGTACACAATGCCAGATGGCCGAGTTAAGCTGGAGGCTGTGCCGCCGGAGGAGTTTCTAATATCACGCGAAGCAAAATCCCTTGAGGACGCGGATTACGTCGCCCACCGGCGCGTTATGACGGTGTCAGAGCTTGTTTCGATGGGGTACGACTTTGACGAGGTTTCCAGCCTTGGTTCTGCATATGACGACATGGAGACAAACGTCGAGCGTTACACCCGCAATAGGGCTTTGGCAAACGAGATGAACGAGCGCGACGACCCCGCGATGAAGAAGGTGCTCTACATCGAAAGCTACATAAAAGTAGACTACGACGGTGACGGCATTGCCGAGCTGCGTAAAGTTTGCACCGCCGGCGACGGCAAAAAGATACTGATGAACGAGCCGTGTGCAATGGTTCCATTCGCAGTGTTCTGCCCAGATCCTGAAGCGCATGATTTCTTTGGCATGTCTATCGCTGACACCGTTATGGATATCCAGCGCATCAAGTCATCAATCATGCGCAACACGCTTGATAGCTTGTCTATGTCTATCCACCCGCGTGTCGCGGTGACTGAGGGCATGGTCAACATTGAGGATGTTATGTCAACAGAGGTTGGCGCCATAATTCGACAGCGATCTGCCGGTCAGGTCCAGCCGCTTTCCATGCCATTCGTTGGCCAAGCGGCGTTTCCGGTTCTTCAGTACATGGACGAGATCAAAGAGGCCCGCACAGGCATCTCAAAGGCGTCTGCAGGCTTAGACGCCAACGCCCTGCAGTCATCCACCGCGTCGGCGGTTCAAGCCACTGTGAGCGCCGCTCAGCAACATATTGAGCTGATCGCGCGTATCTTTGCTGAAACCGGAATGAAGCAGCTTTATAAGATTGTGCTAAACCTGATTACAACTCACCAAGACCAGCCTCGCATGGTGCGGCTGAATAATGAGTTTATCCCAATCGACCCAAGGACGTGGAACACAAATTTTGACGTATCCACAAATGTCGCGCTTGGCCGAGGGACTGACACAGAGCGTATGATGATGCTACGCCAGATTGCGGAGATGCAGAAGGAGGCCATGTCAACAATGGGTCCAATCAATCCGCTTACGGATATGTCGAAGTTGGCTAATACATTGAAGGCGATGACAGATCTAGCGGGCTTCAAGGACACATCACAATTCTGGGGTGACCCGACCAAGTTCCAGCCTCCGCCACAGGATGACAAGCCGGATATTAATGAGCAGTTAATCGCTGTCCAGATCCAGCAAATCCAAGCTGATATCCAAAAGAAAGTTGCCGAGTTACAGCTTGAGCGCGAAAAGATGATGATGGAAGACGACCGGAAGCGCGACGAGCTTGAAGCTGAGCTGTACGTTAAAGCTGAAGAAATGAAAGCTAAGTATGGCACGCAGCTAAACGTCGAGAAAATCCGATCAGACATGTCTATTAACCGTGAGGTTATGAAGGCACAGGCAGACATAATTAAAGAGGCTGCGCGTGAAGAGTAGACAGCAAGTCATAGATGACGGCAGGGAGGCGAAGCGCCTCCTTGAAGATACAGATCTCCAAAAGTTTATGGATGAATTCGAGCGAGATTGTTGGGAGCAGTTTACTAAATCTGCCCCTGACGACCAAGGCGGGAGAGAGGGTTTATACATGAAACTGCAAGGCTTAGAGGCTTTCCGCCAAAAGCTGCGCGCAATGGAAGATAACGCGACTATTGAAAAAAATAAAAAGTAGCCGCATAATATGGAGTTAACGCATGTCAGAAACCAACAACCCTCTTGGGACTGATCTGAACACCGCACAAAATGCAATCAAGGCACTACTCACACCTGAAGAGGATACTGTGACAGACCCTGATGCGCTTGAGGCTGAAGCCGTAGAAGCGGAAGCCGAAATGCCAGAGCACGATGAAGAGTACTCTCAAGAGTACGATTCAGAGTACGATGGCGATCTTGAAGCTGAAGGCGACGCCGAAGAGCTTGACGACACATCCTTTGACTTACTGTCGGCCACGGTCGAGGTAGATGGAGAAGAGATTACCGTCGAAGAGTTAAAACGCGGAAATCTAAGGCAGCGAGATTATACACGCAAAACTCAAGAACTGGCCGAAGCTCGAAAGCAGATGGAGGCGCAATTTGAGGATATAGAGCGTGAACGGGCTCAATACGCACAAATGCTCCCTGCACTGCAGGCGCGTTTGGAGCAGCCGGTTGAACAGGAGCCAGATTGGGACACTCTGTATGATGCAGACCCAAGGATGGCAGCAAAGGCAGAACGTCAGTGGAAAAAGCGGCAAGAAGAGCGCGAAGCTCAATTGCAAGCTGTACAAGCTGAACGTCAGCGCTTAGCCGAGATGGAGCAGCAAAAGATGCATCAAATGCAGGCTCGCTACTTTGAGGAACAGCGTAATATTCTGCCGGATATCATTCCAGAGTGGCGCGATAATACCGTCGCCGCGAAAGAGGCCAAGGATCTTAGAGCTTTCCTTCTAAATGAAGGTTTTAGTGAAGAAGATGTAAACGGCCTAACGAATGCAACGCTTGTGAAGTTAGCGAGGAAAGCAATGTTGTACGATAAAGGTCAGACACGCGCAACGGAGGCTCGGAAAAAGCCGAAGACGCAGAAGACCAAGACACTCAAAGCTGGATCTCGTAACACGCAGCCTAAACCGAAGAGTTCGCAGCAACAGGCGCTACAGCGCGTACGTCAAACTGGCCGTGTGCAAGATGCCGCGGCTGCAATCAAATCTCTACTTTAGGAGGCCATTATGGCAATCGTATCAAACACCTTTACGTCTTTTGACGCAGTGGGTATCCGTGAGAGCTTGGCAGATATTATCTCAAATATTTCGCCTGAAGAAGTTCCACTTCAATCTAACATCGGTTCAGAAAATGTGTCTAACACATATTTTGAATGGCAGACTGACTCACTTTCGGCCACAGACACAACACCACGCATAGATGGTGATGATGTGACATCTTTTGATGCCACAACAGCAACAACTCGCGTTGGTAACTACACGCACATCCTACGCCGCACATTAATTGTTTCAGACAACATGGGCGCACAGGATTTGGCGGGCCGCAATGATGAGTTTAGCTATCAGTTGGCCAAGCGCGGCAAAGAACTCCGTAGGGATATAGAAGCTACCCTTACGGATAATAACGCGCAAAATGCCGGCAACTCAGCGCTGGCGCGTGAGACAGGTGGTCTAGGCGCGTGGATTGCGACAAACGACGTTTTCGCAACCGGCGGTACAACTGACGGTGCTTCACCAGCAGGCAACGGCACAAACGCTCGTACAGACGCGGCTGACACTGCCGACGCAACACACGACGGTAAGGTCGCGTTCACCGAAGCGATGCTAAAAGATGCAATGCAAAAAGCATTTACATCTGGCGGTCAGCCAAGCATCTTGATGGTAGGCCCGCACAACAAGACAGTTGTGTCAGGCTTCGCGGGTATCGCGGCACAGCGTTACCAAGCGCCATCAGATAGCCCAACCACTATTATTGGTGCGGCTGACGTATACCTGTCCGACTTCGGGACTTTGTCAGTCACGGCTAACAGATTTCAGCGTGAGCGTGATGCGTTCCTACTCGACCCAGAGTACGCATCTGTGTGCTACCTACGTCCGATCCAGAATGTCGCATTAGCGAAAACTGGCGACGCAGAGAAAAGTATGGTCTTGGCCGAATTCGGCTTAAAGGTGACTAACGAGGCGGCGCACGCTGGTGTGTTCGACCTACGCACATCATGAGTTTAGGCGGGGCGGCTTCGGTCGCCCCACTACTTTTGGAGGGATACATGAAACGTCTTTTCAGCCAAGATCCAGTGACCGGCATCACTAAATACTGGCATGTCACCGACAAGGGAGAGTATGTCGTTGAAACGCAGCAAGATGTTTCATCAATTGCGGCATCAAATAGGCGCCAGTACAACGACACCCCAGATAGATATGGTGACGTCAACAAGGTAGCTTCTATTCCGCTTTCAGTGTATTATGAGCTGAAGCGCAAGGGGATTGCAGACGATCCGAAAGCGTTTCGCAAGTGGTTGAATGACCGCGACAACCAAGTATTTAGGACAAGGGCGGGTACGCTGTGAGCATTACAACCTACGCAGAATTACAATCGGCCATATCTAACTGGCTAAACCGAAGCGATTTAGACGCGGTTATTCCGGACTTTATCGCGTTGACCGAAGCTGACATGGACCGCAAGGTGCGCCACTGGCGCATGGAAGAGCGAGCCACTGCAGACATCGACGCGCGCTACACGCAGCTTCCCAGCGGCTTTCTAGAGGCTGTACGCTTTCACCTAGACGTTGACGAGCGCTCAATTGACTTAGTCACGCCGGTCTACATGCAGAAGCAGCGCAACGGCAATAATGACGCCACTGGGCGCCCGAGGTATTACTCTATCATCGGTGGCCAAATAGAAGTCTGGCCAACCCCTGACGGGACGTACAGCGGGGAGTTGTACTACTACGCCAGAACTGCGCCATTAACTGACTCAAACACGTCAAACTGGATATTGCAGTATTTCCCTGACGCTTACCTATACGGCGCTCTCATGCACGCAGCGCCGTACCTTGTAGATGACCAGAGAACACAAGTTTGGGCGCCGTTGTATCAACAGGCTATTGCTGGTATAAATGCAAATAACGAAACTGCTAAATTTGGCGGATCCGGCTTGCGTATGCAAGTGAACACATTCTAGGAGATAAAGATGGCAACCATTGCAGATTATGTGTTAGATGCAGCGCTTGATAAACTTGATCAGGAAGCAAACCGCATTGATATCACATCACAAGAAGCCACAGATGCTACTGAAGCAAATACTACTTATTCGCTTGGTAACAGCACTTCAGTAAATTTTGGGCCTCCTACAGATGGCGACACATCTGGCCGTAAGGTCACATGTGCTGCTATTTCTGATGGATCAGTTACCGGATCTGGAACGGCGACACATTTTGCTATTACAGACACAACAGCAAGCCCTCCTCGACTTTTGGTTACGGGTACACTCACAACTCAGCAAAGCGTAGTTTCTGGCAACACATTTACAGTTGCCGCATTTGACGTAGAAATTCCAGACCCAGCGTAGGTTTAAATGGCTAAGTTATTTAGTAGAGTTAGAGTTGAAACCTCGACAACTGGAACCGGTGATGTCACGATTGGGGCGCCCGTTGCGGGTTTTACTAGCTTTGCTAATGCAGGCGTAGTAGATGGCGACACTGTATCATACGTCATTGAAGATGGCGCAGGCTACGAAATTGGTACTGGTGTCTACACAGCTTCAGGCACAACATTGACAAGAAATGTCATACAGAGCAGCAACAGTAACAGCGCTTTAAGTTTAACCGGAAACGCGGAACTATTTCTATCTTTAAATAGTAATGACGTTTACACTCAAGACCAAGCTATTGGCATTACGATCGCGTTAGGATGAAAAGATGGCAAAAAAGATAGTCTTCAATTACGAGTTCGACGCTGACGAACAAAAGATTACCCTACTTGATGACGTTTACCCAAAGCGCCGTTTGCTGATGATAACAAACGTGACCAGCGGGGAAATTATTTATCTTTTCAATGACGCCACCAAAAGTGGTACGTTCGCGTTCGATTACGATGACTACACTACAACCATCACGCTTGACTACGACACCACCGCAATGGATGATGCAGACGAGCTGCAAATTTTTGTGGAGTGGGATAACCAGACGGTAGACTTTGATGAAAGTTACGTTGACCCAGTTTCAAAAATTAGGGTGTCCCAGCCAGAGAACCTAATTGACACTGACTTTGAATATGGGCTTCAGTCAACTAAGTGGGAAACGCTTGAACTTACTAAAAACATTCCGACGTTTTACAGCCGTAACGGAGATTTATCTTTTGAGATAGATGATATTACGGTGCAAAGCGGCAGTAACACTGTAACAGTTGTTACTGTTTCAGAGCATGGCCTTCAGCGTGGAACACCTATCCTAGTGCAAGGCACGGCGTCTTCATTGTGTGATGGCGGTTTTACAAGTTTATCTGTTATCAATGATACGACTTTTACTTATCAGGCTAAGTCAAATTTATCTTTTAGTGGAAGCATAAAAACAACCAATACCCAAGTATTCCAAGGTTCAATATACTCCGGTACTGAATTTAAAATCAGAAGTATTGCCGGTATTACTTCAGACGGAGTGGCAGAGGGTTCGACCTTAACGGTGACCACCGAGTATCCAACAGACTTTGTTGCTGGAACAAAATTTGCCTTAACAAATAGCTTCGCTTCAGCCGGCAGAACATTTAGCACGGCTAATGTTGATATAGAAAATGTATCAACTGACACTAAGACAGTAACCATAGGCTACACGTCAGAGGCTTCGAGTAATACCTCCCAAGCAATGACCACAATACAGCCATACAATTACTCCGCAAAAGATAATAGATCAATTTACATTGACCCAAACGATGTAACTGTGAACAACGGAGATATTTATTTTACAAATGGCCACGGCAGGCCATTCAATTCTGATACTGGCGTTACTGATAATATGCAAAGCGCACAATTTACATTCTACTATGACATTCCGTTTGGTGAAACGCCTATCTCCCCTCTACAAAGAGGTAGATTTTACATTGCTAGATATATTGACGCAAACCGCCTTAGAGTTTTCCCATATGTAAACAATACTGGGAACTCAAGTGATTCGTACCCTTATTACAGCGACATATTTGCATATTATGCACAATACAATTTTAATAAAATTAACATTACTAGCATTCCAGCTAGGTCTACCTATAAGCACGCATTCTTAGGTGGTTACTTTACAAACAGATCAGATCGCACCCAAGATCGTTTGCACATGTATTACAACAGATATATTGCCTACAACTTTAATTGGCCGTCCAGATCGCACATTAATACATTCACAACTAGTGATAATTCCTACGACTTCTCTGACAACGACGGAATACACTTAATTGCGGGTGACACCAGTAATAGTGCGTCTATAGATAATGGTTTATGGTCTAACGGAAGTAGCGCTGCTGAGTTTAGAAGCCTATCGGTGGGCAGCTCAAGCCTTACTTATGTTTACGGCGGTTCAAGTAACACAT
>Ga0181592_10003211_pt1 | contig 13549 bp, 15 predicted proteins | sample 071ome_20_FD_133755 | JGI IMG/M metagenome (GOLD analysis project Ga0181592, IMG submission 133755) | Coastal salt marsh microbial communities from the Groves Creek Marsh, Skidaway Island, Georgia - 071412BT metaG (megahit assembly) | ecosystem: Environmental > Aquatic > Marine > Intertidal...
CATAGGTCGCGTTGGATTTCGGGGCGAGTGCTAGATAGACCACGGCTTGGGCCAGCGCCAACTCGCCCTCGGGGCTGCCGAGACGTTCGTAGGTTTCCCAAGCATGCAGGCATTGGGTCTGGGCATTGGGCTCGGCCAATCCAATATCTTCGACAGACATGCGGGTTAGTCGGCGGGCCAGAAAGCGGGGGTCTTCGCCGCCCTCCAGCATGCGAGCAAACCAATAAAGAGCCGCATCCGGGTCAGAGCCGCGTATGGATTTGTGCAGGGCCGAGATCAGGTTGTAATGCTCGTCACCTGATTTGTCGTATTTTGTGGCGCGGCGCATTAGCCGTTGAGACAAGGCATCGGTGGTCAGTTTCTTGTCCACTTTCCACGCCGTAACTTGTTCAATCAGGTTCAAAAGCGCTCGACCGTCGCCGTCAGCCATTTCCAGCAGGGCTTCTCGGGCCGGGCCATCAAGGGGAAGGTCGCGGTTCAGTTCTTGTTCGGCCCGTTGTGCCATCAGTTCAAGATGGGCCAGATCCAGCCGTTCAAGCACCAGAACCTGAGAACGGCTGAGAACAGCGGCGTTCAACTCGAACGAGGGGTTTTCTGTGGTCGCGCCGACCAGCAGGATGGTGCCGTCCTCCATATAAGGAAGGAATCCGTCCTGTTGCGCTTTATTGAAACGGTGGATTTCGTCGACGAACAGCAAGGTGCCTTTGCCGTTCTGGCGGCGTAACTTGGCGGCCTCAAAGACCTTGCGCAGTTCGGGAACGCCGGTGAATATCGCACTGATCTGGACGAAATGCAGCTCGGTTTCGTCCGCCAGAAGACGCGCGATGGTGGTTTTACCAACCCCCGGTGGGCCCCAGAAAATCAGTGACGACAAGCTGCCCGAAGCCAGCATCACCCCAAGTGGACCTTCGGGGCCAAGGATGTGCTCTTGCCCGATCACATCCGACAAGCGCTTGGGCCGCAGGCGATCCGCCAGCGGTCGCGGGGCTTTGTCGGTTGCATCAGGAGAGTAGAAAAGGTCTGTCATTCGGAAACCTTAACCGCATAATTTCAGGCCGAAAAGCCCGGTTAACAAAGGTGCCATTGTCCTATCATGTGGCCGTGGAGGACTGCGACCGTGAAACGCTTGCTAGCAAGCGATTGCGCATTACATGCTTTTCAGGAACCATTCAAAATCACAGGCCGAGATCATGACGTCGCCCACCCAGACCCGTGCACTTTATAACGGTGCTTGTCCTGTTTGTGATAAGGAGATGTGCCACTATGCGGACTATGTTTCAGACCATGCGCTGCCCGTAGCCTTTGATGATCTGAACAAGGTAGATTTGGCGCAATGGGGCGTGACCGAGGATGAGGCGACAAGGTTGCTTCATGTGCAGCACGGTGGTGCATTATTCATTGGGTTTGAGGCTTTTCTGGTGCTTTGGGATCAGATGCCACGGTATCGCATTTTAGCACGGTTGGGGCGTTTACCTATGATTTACCAAGTATGTGCTTGGGGCTACGCAAATGTCGTTGCCCGTACCATTTACCTTCGACACAAGCGGCGCCAAAGACGGAAAAGCGGGAACGCATAAAAAACCCCGCCAGTTGCCTGACGGGGTTCGATTGATCCTAGACGGATCGAATTTTTACTCTTCGGCGTCTGCCGTTTCGTCTTCTGCTGCAACGCGTGCTTTGTCAGCTGCGCCTTTTGCGTTTACGTCGCGGTCAACCAGTTCGATGCTGGCCATTGGCGCCATGTCACCATAACGGAAGCCGGCTTTCAGAACGCGGGTGTAGCCACCCTGACGCTCTGCGTAGCGGGGGCCAAGGATTTCGAACAGTTTGGCAACGTCTTTGTCTTCTTTCAGCTGTGCTGCTGCCTGACGACGGGCATGCAGGTCACCGCGCTTGCCCAAAGTGATCAGCTTGTCCATGACGCGCTTCAGTTCTTTGGCTTTCGGCAGGGTGGTTTTGATCTGTTCGTGTTCGATCAGCGAACCAGCCATGTTAGCGAACAGCGCTTTGCGGTGCTCGTGGGTGCGGTTCAGGCGGCGGTAGCCTCGTGCGTGACGCATAATAGTCTCCTAAGTCTCGTTTTGCTTTGTCTGACGGCCCATGCGTAGCGGACCGTTCTCCTTGGGGCGGAAGTGCCCATTTGTTCCCCGGCTGTCCGGGCATTGTTTGGCGGGCGCGGACGCCCGCCGAATTCTTAGAACTGGTCTTCGAATTTCTTCGCCAGATCTTCGATGTTGTCCGGCGGCCAGTCCTCGACGTCCATGCCAAGGTGCAGACCCATGCCCGACAGAACTTCTTTGATCTCGTTCAGAGACTTGCGGCCGAAGTTCGGGGTGCGCAGCATCTCGGCTTCGGTTTTCTGGATCAGATCGCCAATGTAAACGATGTTGTCGTTCTTCAGGCAGTTTGCCGAACGGACAGACAGTTCCAGTTCGTCCACTTTCTTCAGCAGAAGCGGATTGAACTCGAGACCGTCATCGTCGTCCTGACGCCCGGCTGCTTCCGGCTCGTCGAAGTTGACGAAGATCGACAGCTGGTCCTGAAGGATACGTGCTGCGAAGGCAACGGCATCATCCGGGGTTACAGACCCGTCGGTTTCGACTTTCATGGTCAGCTTGTCATAGTCAAGAACCTGACCTTCGCGGGTCGGCTGCACATCGTACGACACTTTCTTGACCGGCGAGAAGATGGCGTCGATCGGGATCAAACCGATAGGCGCGTCTTCGGGGCGGTTTTTGTCAGCTGCGACATAGCCTTTACCGGTGTTGACGGTCAGTTCCATGTAGAGGTCAGCACCGTCGTCCAGGTGACAGATCACGTGGTCGCGGTTCAGGATCTCGATGCCTGCCGATTCAGCGATATCACCAGCAGTGACGACACCTGGGCCTTTTGCGCTGATCGAAACGCGCTTAGGACCTTCGACTTCCATACGGATCGCAACGCCTTTGAGGTTCAAGATGATGTCGGTAACGTCTTCGCGTACACCGTCAACGCTCGAGAACTCGTGCAGAACGTTGTCAATCTGAACGCTGGTGATGGCGCCGCCCTGAAGCGAGCTCATCAGAACGCGGCGTAGCGCGTTGCCCAGAGTCAGACCAAAGCCGCGCTCAAGCGGCTCGGCGACGACTGTCGCCTGACGTGCGGGATCGTGGCCCGGTTTTACGTCAAGCTGGGTCGGCTTGATCAATTCTGCCCAATTCTTGTGGATCATGCGTCCCTCCATTCTTGTTTTTGCCCCATGTCCTAAAGGCAAAAACGCCCGAGGTTAAAATGACGAAATGGGGCCGCGTGCAAGACACAGCCCCAAAAGAGAATATTCTGATTAAACGCGGCGACGCTTTGGAGGGCGGCAGCCGTTGTGTGCGATCGGGGTCACATCACGGATCGAGGTGATGTTGAAACCGACAGCAGCCAGAGCGCGCAGAGCCGATTCACGACCCGAACCCGGGCCCTGAACTTCGACCTCAAGGGTCTTCATGCCGTGTTCCTGAGCTTTTTTGCCCGCATCTTCCGCAGCCATCTGTGCAGCATACGGGGTCGATTTGCGCGAACCTTTAAAGCCCATGGTGCCAGCAGACGACCACGAGATTGCGTTGCCCTGAACGTCAGAGATCAGGATTTTAGTGTTGTTGAAGGTCGAGTTCACATGCGCAACGCCAGTTGCGATGTTCTTGGAGACCTTTTTCTTGCCGCCACGGCGGGTATCACGTGCCATTGTCCTATGCTCCCCTTACTTCTTCTTGCCAGCAATCGGCTTCGCAGGGCCTTTACGGGTGCGAGCATTGGTGTGGGTACGCTGACCGCGAACCGGCAGGTTGCGACGGTGGCGCAGGCCACGGTAGCAGCCAAGGTCCATCAGGCGTTTGATGTTCATGGTCACTTCACGACGCAGGTCACCTTCAACGGTGTAGTTTGCGTCGATGTGTTCACGGATTGCAAGAACTTCGGCGTCGCTCAGTTCATTGATACGACGGGTGACGTCGATGTTGACCGACGAGCAGATTTCTGCAGCCGATGCGTGGCCAATTCCGGTGATGTAAGTCAGGGCGATCGGGACCCGTTTGTGGGTCGGGATGTTAACGCCGGCGATACGTGCCAAATCGTCTTTCCTTTTTGTTGCGGTTCCGTAGCTCCAGAACCTTTTTTCACAACTGAGGCCCGGGGCATTTCCGCCATCGGGCCGCAACTGATCGAGGTGGTCGTTGTCTTCATCGGGTGCGACCCGACTCGATCAACTGATTCTTGAATGAGTGGTCTCGCTAAGGGGTTATTAAGGGGCCGTCAAGCCCCTTTCCTTATGCGTCAAGCACTTGCGCAATGTCTGCCTTAACCGCAGCCATTTCGCCCAGACCGTCAACGCCTTTCAGAATACCTTTTGCGTGGTAGTATCCGATCAGCGGAGAGGTCTGTTTGTAATACGCCATCAGGCGCACCTTCAGACTATCTTCGTTGTCGTCCGCACGAACCGGCTGGCCTGCGGCAGCAGCTTCTGCCGCGCGGCCGACGATGCGGTCAACCAGAACGTCGTCGTTCACTTGAAGCTCGATCGCGGCGTCGAGAGGCTCGCCGCATTCTGCAAGCAGTTCCTCCAAAGCGTCCGCCTGCGCCAAGGTGCGCGGGAAGCCGTCAAAGATGAATCCACCCTTCTTGTCGCCCTGCAGCTTTTCACGGATCAGGCCGATCACGATCTCGTCTGTCACCAGATCGCCACGGTCCATGACCTCTGCAACGCGCTTGCCCATTTCGGTGCCGCTGGTTTTAGCTTCGCGCAGCATATCGCCGGTCGAAAGCTGGATCATGTCACGCTCGTTTACAAGGAAACCAGCCTGAGTGCCTTTGCCTGCGCCCGGGGGGCCGAGAAGGATGATATTCATAGGGATTAACGACGTCCTGTATTACGTTTGCCACGCTTCTTGCCACCACGGCCACGCAGCTGGGATTTCTCAATCAAACCTTCATACTGGTGCGCAAGAAGATGGCTTTGCACCTGTTGGATTGTATCCATAGTCACGGAAACGATGATCAGCACCGATGTCCCACCGAAGTAGAAGGGAATCGACAACTGGCTACGGGTAATCTCCGGAAGAAGGCAGATGAGGGCGAGGTATAGCGAACCGGCCACAAGAACGCGGTTCACAACATATTCAAGGTATTCGGCGGTTTTCTTGCCCGGACGGATGCCGGGAACAAAGCCGTTCTGGTTCTTCAGATTATCTGCAACGTCCTCGGGTTTGAAGGCCACGTTGAACGTGTAGAAATACGCGAAGAAGATGATCATCGACGCGAAGAACACCAGATAAAGCGGCTGACCGGGGCCGAAGTAGGCTAGAATGGTCGACATGACCGGTCCGGTATTGCCGCCGCTGAAAGTTGCCAAAGTGGTTGGAAGCAACAGAAGCGAGCTGGCAAAAATTGCCGGAATAACGCCCGCCGGGTTTACCTTGACCGGCAAGTGGCTGGACTGCCCGTCATAGATTTTCATACCGACCTGACGGCGTGGGTATTGAATGTGGATTTTGCGCAAAGCGCGCTCCATGAAAACCACAAAGGCAATCGTCACAACGACCATGATGATCACACCGATAATCACGGCAGGGCTGATTGCGCCCGAACGGCCTTGGCTAAGGAACTGGGCTAGAGCCGCCGGAATTTCAGCGATAATACCAACGAAGATGATCAACGAGATACCGTTGCCGATACCGCGATTGGTGATCTGTTCGCCCAGCCACATCAGGAACATGGTGCCGCCAACGAGGGTCACAACGCAGGAAATGCGAAAGAATAGACCTGGATCCGTAGCAAGCTCACCCGCTTCAAGGCTGGCTGCAAGCGCCCAACCCTGGAACAACGCCAGTGCGACTGTTCCATAACGGGTGTATTGGTTGATTTTCTTGCGGCCTTGCTCGCCTTCTTTTTTCAACTGTTCCAGTTGCGGAACCATTGACGTCAGAAGCTGAATGATAATCGACGCAGAGATATACGGCATGATGCCTAGGGCGAAAATCCCCATGCGGCTAATGGCACCGCCTGTGAACATGTTCAGAATACCGCCCAGTCCTGCGGATGCCGACTCCATGAAATCTTTCAGCGCCTGACCGTCGATTCCGGGTACCGGAATGTAAGTACCAAGACGGTAGATAATCAGAAGTCCGAGGGTAAATAAAATGCGACTACGCAGGTCGGTCGCCTTGGTAAAGGCGGACCAGCTGGTGTTCGCGGCCATTTGCTCTGCTGCAGATACCATTAAGGTCTCTCTTTCATGCAAACGCCGCCCGGAGCGGTTTCCCGGCTCAGGCGGCGCTTTTGGAAAACTAAGTGCGTATGTAAGCAGCCTTAACGCTGCCTACAACAGTTATTCGGCTGCTTGCGCCGAAGTGACCGAAAGCGAGCCGCCTGCTTTTTCCACAGCTTCAACGGCAGACTTCGATGCGCCGGTGACCTGAAGATCGACCTTGGCGTTAAAATCGCCTTTGGCCAGAACGCGGATGCCGTCCAGTTTGCGACGAACCAGACCAGAAGCAACCAAAACGTCTTCGGTGATCGCGGCCGAAGCGTCGATCTTTTTCTCGTCGATGAATTTCTGCAGGATGCCCAGATTGATCACAGCGAACGACTTGCGGTTCGGCTTGTTGAAGCCACGCTTTGGCAGACGCTGGTACAATGGCATCTGACCGCCTTCGTAACCGTTGATCGCTACACCCGAACGGGATTTCTGGCCTTTGATACCACGGCCACCCATCTTACCTTTGCCCGAACCAGGGCCACGGCCTACACGAGTGCGCGCTTTGCTGGCGCCCGGATTGTCACGGAGTTCATTCAGTTTCATATCGCTTCTCCTTTGCCGGATGTGACCCCTGAAGCGAAAACGGGTCAACCACGGCGTTTCTTGGTTTTTGATTCTGCGGGCGCAAAGCGTCCACCGGGGGCGTATAGACAGACTTTGCCGTTTCATCAAGTCTTGGCTGATGTGGCGTGTAAAAATAGCGAATGTCGTGCGGCTTGCGGGTGTAATTTCCCAAAGATTTTGTGTCCGCCATTGATGTGTGGGCTGTTGAGTGGCGAAAATTAATTTGCCAAATAAAAATCTAAATATATGAAAATAAACAATAAAAAATGATGTAAATTTACCTGCTTCACTTTGGCACGGAACTTGAAGTCTCTCTGGCAATCTTGTGTCGGGAAATAGACTGGAGAACCGAAATGACATTTATTAACACCAACATCGGTGCAATCACCGCTCAGTCCACCATGAGCAAAGTGAACAGCGATTTTGAAACTGCAATGACCCGCCTGTCTTCGGGCCTGCGTATCAACGCAGCAAAAGACGACGCGGCTGGTATGGCCATCGCCGAAAAAATGACCTCGCAGATCATGGGTCTGGATCAAGCTGTTCGCAACGCGACTGACTCGAAAAACCTGCTGGACACCACAGAAGGCGCGCACCAGGAAATCAGCAACATGCTGCAGCGTTTGCGCGAGCTGTCGGTTCAGTCCGCCAACGACACCAACACCAGCTTTGACCGTTCACAGCTGACCGCCGAGGCGACACAGCTTGTGACCGAGATCAACCGCGTTTCGTCAGATACTACCTTTAACGGCATGAACGTTATTGATGGCTCGTTCACCGGTAAGCAGTTCCAGATCGGTGCAGACGCCGGTCAGGTTATGAACATCGACGTTGACTCGGCCGCGGCAACTGCCATCGGCGCACACACTCTGGATACAACCGTTTCGGTCATCGAGGGCGCGGACACTGGAATCGCTGCATCGACAACTGTGGCTATCAGCGGCCCAGAGGGCGCGGCTTCGGTTAACACCACTGCAAGTATGTCGGCCAGAGATCTGGCTGCTGCTATTAACAACGTAGCGGTTTCGACCGGCGTTGAAGCCACCGCTGTCACAAATGCGAAACTGTCGAACTTGTCGGGCATCGACTCGTTCAGCATGGACTTGAACGGTGTGTCGATCGGTCAGGTTAACATCAGTGACACAAACGACCTGAGCTCGCTGCGTGACGCGATCAACAACCAGACAGGCCGTACCGGCGTGACCGCGACACTGGGTTCGACCGGAGGCGAGATCATCCTGACTTCGAATTCGGGCGAAGATATCCTGATCGGTGGATATGATGGTACGGCTTCGATCGATGTTGAATCGCTGGATAAAAATCTGGCCGTTTCCGGCACCGCAAACAAAGTAACCATGGACTCGGACGCAACACCGGCCGTGACCACCGCCGCGATCTCTGGTCAGGTTTCGATGACCTCGACCAAAGCGTTCTCGGTCACTGACTCGGTTGCAGCAACTGACGGCACAACCTTCTTCGAAGCCAGCCCGAATCTTTCGGACCTGAATTCGGTTGCCGAGATTGATCTGAGCACAGCCAAAGGCGCATCGGCCGCGATTGATATCATCGACGTGGCGATCTCGAAGATCACCGAGGCTCGGGCTGAACTGGGTGCGGTTTCCAACCGTTTGGACAGCACTATTTCGAACCTATCGAACATCTCGGTCAACGTTGAAGCGGCGCGTTCGAACGTTATGGACGCAGACTTTGCGAAAGAATCGACTGCGCTGGCACGCGGTCAGATCCTGTCGCAGGCTGCAACAGCGATGCTGGCTCAGGCCAACAGCTCGAAGCAGGGCGTTCTGTCGCTGCTGAAAGGCTAAGTTAGCTGCCAAAAGTAAATTATATTCTGCCCCCGACACCACAAAAGGTTTCGGGGGCCGTTTTCGTTTTTAGCTATGTTTTATTGCGGATTGTCTTGACCCTCTGACGTGAAGCCCCGACATAGAGGGCACAAAACGCCGGAGAGACATATGCCTACCCGTAACCAAGCCGCGCTTGATTTCCTTCTGACCCGTCGGTCGGTGCCTGCCAAAACCATGACCGCGCCAGTTCCTTCGAGGGACGAGCTTGAAACAATCCTGTCCGCTGCTGCCCGCACACCCGATCATGGCAAGCTAGAGCCATGGCGATTCATAGTCCTTGAACGGCCGGCGTTGGAAAGAATGCTGGACCAAATCGCAGAAGCGGGCCAACGGTTGGGTAAAACCGACGAGGATATCGCTAAGGCGCATTCGAATTATGTGAACGCCCATCTGGCAGTGGTTGTCGTCGAATCTCGGATTGAGGCCGCCAAAGTACCTGAAATCGAGCAGACTTATTCGGCTGGTGCGGTCTGTCTTGCCCTTACCAATGCGGCTTTGGCATCGGGCTGGGGGGCGAACTGGCTTTCTGGTTGGTTTAGTCATGATCCCGCGTTTTGCCAATCGGTCTGGGGATTGGGTGCACACGAGCGTGTGGCGGGTATCATCCATATTGGCACGCCAAAATCCGATCCCTCTGACCGTCCACGTCCGGACCTGAGCCAAAAAGTCAGCTGGATTACGGCATGATTTTCACCAGCTTCTTCAAGGCCCTTGGTCAGGTTGACGATCCACGGTTCCGGCGTGTCCTTTTTTTGGGGGTCGGTCTGACATTGGCTTTATTGATAGCGGCCTATGCTGCATTTTTGCTGCTTCTCAGTTGGCTTTTCGGGAACGAGGTGATCCTGCCCCTAGTGGGCGAGGTCCGCTGGCTGAATGACCTTTTAAGCTGGTCCTCGTTACTGGTGATGATTCTGCTATCAACTTTCTTGATGATCCCGGTCGCCTCGGCAATCACGTCCATGTTCCTGGACGATGTGGCACAAGCGGTCGAGGACAAGCATTTCCCGCATCTGCCCAAGGTCGCGCCGGTGCCCTTTGGGACTGCCTTGAAAGATTCGGTCAACTTTTTGGGTGTCTTGATCGCTGCGAACACGGTTGCCCTAATCCTGTACGCGATTTTCACTCCGTTTGCCCCGCTGATCTTTTGGGGGCTGAACGGGCTGTTGCTGGGGCGCGAATATTTCCAGTTGGCAGCGATGCGCAGGGTGGGGCTGCAAAAAGCCAAGGAACTGCGCAAAGCAAATGCCGGTAAAATCTGGTTCGCAGGAACGCTAATGGCTATCCCGCTGTCGATCCCGATATTGAATTTGGTGATCCCGATCCTAGGAGCGGCGACCTTTACCCATATTTTCCACGGGATCGCGGCAAAAAGCCGTTAATTCATCATTCCCATCCAGTCGATATCCTTGGCGGTGACGATATCGAAGATGATCAAGTAGGAAATGACTGCCCACAAAACCAGCGTGATCAACGTGGTGATCTTGGCCTTTTTCTTGATCTGAGGGTTCTCTGGGGATGACGCATGCGTGCCCGGCACCACCTCTCCGCTTTCGCCTTGGGTTTTCAGGCGCATGGGCAGGATCATGAGGAACAGCATGAACCAAATGACGGCGAACAGTACAAAAGAAGACGTGATAGCCATGGGGCATCCTTGAGATCAGTGATGGGGCGGATGTAGCACCCGCCCGCCGAATGTCCAAGCCTTAGACCTGCTCAAGCTCGATCAAGCAGCCATTGAAATCTTTCGGATGCAGGAACAGAACCGGCTTGCCATGGGCGCCGATTTTTGGCTCACCACTACCCAAAACGCGGGCACCGGTTTGCTGAAGGTGATCCCGAACGGCGATGATATCATCAACTTCATAACAAATGTGGTGAATGCCGCCCGAGGGGTTCTTGTCCAAAAAACCTTGAATTGGGCTGTTTTCGCCCAGCGGGTACAACAGTTCGATCTTGGTGTTTGGCAATTCGATGAATACGACGGTTACACCGTGGTCGGGCTCGTCCTGAGGGGCATTGACCTTGGCCCCTAGCGCCGAACGATACTGCTCGGATGCGGCTTCAAGATCCGGGACTGCGATTGCAACGTGATTCAAACGACCGATCATAACGGGCTCCTCCTGTGCGTTTGCAGGGTTATGCGGTTTTTGCCGCAGCGCGGCAAGTGGACAGTGCATCGCACCTTTTAACCCCCTGTTAGGCATGACGCGGCAATCAGTTCGAGAAAGAAGGAGAATCGTATGGATAACCTTGCCCTTGGACTGAACCCCGCCCCAACCCCGTTGCGCCCTTTGCTTGGTCTGACGATTCTCGTGGTCGAAGACAGCAGATATGCTTGCGAAGCCTTGCGTCTGATGTGCCTGCGCAGCGGTGCCCGAATCCGCAGGGCGGATTGTTTAGCCTCGGCGCGGCGTCATTTGGGCGTGTACTTGCCATGTGTCATCCTGATTGATTTGGGTCTTCCTGATGGGTCTGGCACGGATCTAATTGCCCAGCTGGCTGCTTTGCCGAACCCGCCAGTGATTTTAGCAACCAGTGCAGACGATTTTGCCGAACCAGTGGCGATTGCGGCGGGGGCGCACGGGTTTTTGCCCAAGCCGCACGACAGCTTATCGGATTTTCAGGAATGCATTTTGGGCCATCTGCCTGTTGAACGGCAACCGGGCGGGCCGCGATTGATCAACCAGGAACGGATCGAGGCGGATCAGATTTCCTATCGTGATGATCTTGCGCTGGCGGCAGAACTGCTGCGGCGTAATCCCTCGCCCGAGTCTTTGTCCTATGCCGCCGCTTTTATATCTGGCATCGCGCGACAGGCGCATGATGACACCTTGGCCATGGCCGCCGCACGCCTGCGCGGCAGTTCCCCAAACGCACCCGAGGTTGAGCAAACGGCCTGTCTTTTGATTGACCGCATCGTGGAAACGCCGGTGATGTAAACAAGAAACCCCGATCATCAGACCGGGGCTTCTCTTAATAATATCACCGCTTGGGATCACTCCTGCGGGATGACCCGTAGCGACAGCTCCATCAGCTGATCTGATGATGGCTCGCTTGGGGCGTTCATCATCAGGTCTTCGGCGCGCTGGTTCATCGGGAACATCATCACTTCGCGGATGTTCGCTTCGTCAGCCAGAAGCATTACGATCCGGTCGATACCGGCCGCGCAACCGCCGTGCGGCGGGGCGCCGTAGTGGAACGCGTTGAACAAAGCACCAAAGCGCGACTTTACCTCATCCGCGCCATAGCCTGCCAGCTCGAACGCTTTCAGCATCAGGTCGGGCTTGTGGTTACGGATCGCGCCAGACACCAACTCGTATCCGTTACAGGCCAGATCGTACTGATAGCCCAGAACGTCCAGAGGGTTGCCGTTCAGTGCATCCATGCCACCCTGCGGCATCGAGAACGGGTTGTGTTCAAAGTCGATCTCGCCGGTTTCCTCGTCCTGTTCGTAAATCGGGAAATCTACGATCCAAGCAAAGGCAAAGCGGTTTTTGTCGGTTAGACCCAACTCATTGCCAATTTCCACGCGAGCGCGGCCTGCAACAGCTTCGAAATTCTTCGGTTTGCCGCCAAGGAAGAACGCTGCATCGCCCTTGCCAAGACCAAGCTGTAGACGAATTGCCTCGGTCCGCTCGGGGCCGATGTTTTTGGCCAGCGGTCCCGCGGCTTCCATGCCGTTCTCGCCGTCGCGCCAGAAGATATAGCCCATACCGGGCAGACCCTCTTTCTGGGCAAAGCTGTTCATCCGATCGCAGAACTTGCGGCTGCCGCCACTCGGTGCGGGAATTGCGCGGATTTCGGTGCCTTCCTGTTCCAGGAGCTTAGCGAAGATCGCAAAGCCCGAGCCGCGGAAGTGGTCCGAGCAGTCTTGCATCTTGATCGGGTTGCGTAGGTCCGGCTTGTCGGTGCCGTACCACTTGGCTGCATCCTTGTAGGAAATCTGCGGCCAGTGTTTATCAACCGGACGACCGCCGCCGAATTCTTCGAACACGCCTTCTAGAACCGGCTGGATGGTGTCGAACACATCTTGCTGTTCAACAAAGCTCATCTCAAGGTCTAGCTGATAGAAATCGGTGGGCGAACGATCGGCACGTGGGTCTTCATCACGGAAGCAGGGGGCGATCTGGAAATACTTGTCGAAGCCCGACACCATGATCAGCTGCTTAAACTGCTGCGGGGCCTGCGGCAGCGCATAGAATTTGCCCGGGTGTAGACGCGACGGAACAAGGAAGTCGCGCGCGCCTTCGGGCGACGACGCGGTGATGATCGGCGTCTGATATTCGCGGAAACCCTTATCCCACATACGGCGGCGCATCGAGGACACAACGTCCGAGCGCAGTTTCATGTTCTCTTGCATCGCTTCGCGTCGCAGATCCAGATAGCGATACTTCAGACGCGTTTCTTCGGGGTATTCCTGATCGCCGAATACGATCAGCGGAAGTTCGTCAGCGGCACCCAGAACTTCCAGGTCACGAACAAACACCTCGATTTCGCCGGTTGGCAGTTTCGGGTTGATCAGCTCGGGATCGCGGGCTTTGACGTTTCCGTCAATGCGGATACACCACTCGCTGCGCACTTTCTCCATGTCTTTAAAGACAGGCGAATCCGGATCACACAAAACCTGTGTGACGCCGTAGTGGTCGCGGAGGTCGATAAACAAAATGCCGCCGTGGTCGCGGATGCGGTGCACCCAACCCGATAGGCGGACAGTTTCACCGACGTTGTCTTTGTTCAAGGCGGCGCAGGTGTGGCTGCGATAAGCGTGCATATCTCAAATCGCTGTGGGAAATTCCGGAGTCGCGCTGATACACATGGCCCAGAGACGAAAGTCAAG
>Ga0181592_10003216_pt1 | contig 13541 bp, 8 predicted proteins | sample 071ome_20_FD_133755 | JGI IMG/M metagenome (GOLD analysis project Ga0181592, IMG submission 133755) | Coastal salt marsh microbial communities from the Groves Creek Marsh, Skidaway Island, Georgia - 071412BT metaG (megahit assembly) | ecosystem: Environmental > Aquatic > Marine > Intertidal zone...
GTCCCAGCCCATATTGCCATCGTCGTCTAAGCTTGTAAAGTTTTGCATGGCAACCATTGATGTATTGTCAATCGCTGTGGCATTTTGCGGGGCAAGACTAAGAATATCGCTTCCAAACTCACCACCTTTAATATCAATATTGTATTGCTTTTTTAAATCTAAGCGAGAGTCATGTTGAGCACTAACGTTTGCAAAATCATTCGCGATGTCGGTCATTTCATCATCAATTGCCCGCGCCTCAGCAGAACCTTTATTGGTATAGCTAGCATACGCGTTGCTTAATTCCCACATGCGAAAGCGCTTTTTATCGCTCCATTCTTTAAGAATTTTTCTTTCTTCATTAGAATAATCCGAATAGTCTATATTTTTTAGCTTGCTAAAATATTTATTAGCTTCAGCAAGATGTTTTGAATTAGCATCTTGTTTAGCTTTTCTAGCAGCCGCTTTTTCAGCCTTCATTTTATCAACCTGCTGGCCGAAAGGCGCCGTGTAATCTATAAACCTATTTTGAACTTCAGCAACTTTATTTGCCGCTTCTACTACACCGCTTGCCATTATGCTTTATTTTGTTGATATAATCCCTGCTGAAGCGCTACCAAAAGTCCATTATCGCCGCTATAGCCACCCAAAGCTGTTGTAGCTAAATTTCCAACACCCCCAGCTAATCTTGCTGCGCCTTGCATTCCGGCCATTTTAGCTTCCTGAATAGCAGCTTCGCTTGTAGCTAATTGTCCTGCGTCAATTTGGAATTGCTCGCCAAGCAATTGAGAGCGCAATGCTCTAGACTGCGCCTCGCCTGCAAGCCTTTGATTTTGTATTTGACCAGCCATTCCCGCTGCTGCTCTTTGATTAGTCGCTTCTTGTTGCCCTATACTTGCCGATGCTGCTTGCGCGTTTTGTGATTGTTGATTAGCAATAGATTGCGCCAATGCAGCTATGCCTGAACCACCCGCGCTTTGACGTAGCGCGTCCATTGTATTAGCCATTCCTTGGGCTTGCTGTTGCGCAGTAAATTGAGCCGCCTGCTGGTTAACGGTAAGGTCCTCCATGGTGTTTTCCATGTTGGCATATATATTAGACGTATCTTGCCCAAAATACGAAGATAATGATCGGTCGTACGCGGCTTGTGCGTCGTCTCTCTTGGCTAGCCGATCTTTACGGCCGATTGTAGAGCCGATGAGCTGCACACCACCGGCAAGAATATCTCCAATCATAGTTAATTAGTTTATAGTTTATTATTACGTATTATTCGCTACTGATAAATACTTCAGAGTTGACAGCGAACAGCTCCGCAAAGTCTGTGCTTGAGTTTGTAAATGTTATATTTGCATAGTACCCAAGTAGTCCCGATGTATTAATAGCATTACTCTTTAAAAAGAACGCATACTCCCCAACCTGTGGTGCCACACCGGAATCTGTAAATGTTACCCGATTAATTACAGTGTCTAATACAGGCCCAGCGGCTAAAACGCCAGTCCCGCGTTTAATATACAGCGTATCGTTAACACTCAACGACGTATTTATATCACCACCAACCTCTATATTGTACGGAATGCCCGGCGTAATTGCTGTAATTTCTCCAATGCCTTGGACTGAAAAATCTTTTGAGTTTAATTGACCATTTACTACAGCCAAAGACAAATTTTCGCCTTTAATAAAGTTGTAATAAATTCCTTCATTGTTTCTCCAATTGGTTATGCTGCCATTTTGTTTGTCCGTGCTAACGTCAGCTGCCCAATGCGGCGTACCTTCATAAGAAAGTGTTTTAAAGTTTTTAATGCTAGAAGGAGAATCATTGAAAATAGTTGTTACAGATGAAGGGTATTGCACGCCGTAAAACCTATTTCTAGTTTGATTTGAATGTTCCCAAATCTCGCCATTTTTAAATGTGTAGTATTCATTATTTAACGAAACTGCCGCTTCCGGCTCAAAACTTAATCTTGTAGGCCAGCCATCGACCCGCTCTTTAAATGAAAGGCTTTCATCGTTAAGCTTAATATTATATGACGATGTGCTTTCATCAAAGCTGCCTATAACAGGTGTTGCATTAGACGCAAATGCATCGACAAAGAAATCAGCCATACCTTTTTCAGATATTTCAGTAAGGCCGTCGTTAGATAGCCTTAGGACAGCGCCCCTTGCTTTGTCTGTAAAGTAAGCTCTAAATCCATATGTTGCAAATGATTCCGGATTTTTAGATATACCAAACTCGCCCGCGAATGTTGACGCTTCTCCAAGTACGCGATTAGTTGACAGCAGATTTGCATTACCGTCGGCATTGTACAAAGCATCTTTATCTGCGTAAATTCTATATACTTTATCCTCAGCTAATGCAATAAGATTTGTATCGCGGGTATGCAACTTTTGAATTGTACCATAAGAAGGGTCGAGATCTTTTGTTATTTTTAGCCCCGCTATAAACTGATTAAGCTCATTAACGCCAGACGTGCTATTAAATAATCCGCTATAAATTAGTCCGCTGCCACGCCTTTCCTCTTTTGATTCTTCATTAATTATAGAAGATACCTTAACACCCTTTGTTATGCGCTTAGCGTTAAAATCATCTCGAACGCGGTCGGATTCAACGCCATTGCCGAATGTAAAACAATTAAAATAACCAAGAGTAATCGGCGTTCTAAGGTTAGCAACATCTATAGCATTGGTTGCTTCGTAATACAACTCTAAATCAATGTTATCTTTAGGTTCCGTTTCAAATACAGCTGGATTTTCTGTAAAATCAATTTCGCTATCGCCGTCAAAGTCTATACCTAATATGCGCGATCGCTCCATTATAGACATATAAGCATAGCCTTGGAACGTACCGCCAAAAGATTCTGTTACCGGCTCGGTAAGCTCAATTTCCCATGTATGCAATGTTTGTGCAGGGTTTTCTGTACCACGTGGCGAATGCACGCTAAAGTTTACACTTTTTATAATATATAGCTTTGATGCAAATGCAAGGCTAATAGACGGATCAGCAGCAGTTTCTTGGAATCGTACAACAGCGCCTGGGGCTATTTTTGAAACAAAGTCAGCGGCGTTTCCGTAAGTACCGGTATAAACGGCTGCAAATCCAATTTTTGCACTACCTAGAACCGGCGGCCCCAAGAAGGCATATTGTGTTGCTTGATTGTGTTCATACCACCCAAATGCTAATTCAGGGGATGAAATCACCGCCCCTGGAGCATACAAAATTTCACCATATGGAGTAATACCGCCCTGGCTATGGTCAAGTGGAATTTGTGTAGTCGCTATATAATAATTATCTGGATTACTGGTTGAAGAAAATATTACATTATCATCAAGCATAGAATCCCTGCTTATTTTTATAAAAAAGCGGCCCTCGTACTCTTCTTTAATAATCCTTTTTTCTTCGTATAATGTAGCGAAAAAATCAATAACATTTGCATCTAAGAATGTTTCCTCGAGTTTCTCGTCAATTTCAACCCTATATACTGTATATGCAACATTATTAATGGTCTCGTTTCCAACCGGGCCACCTGATATAACTTTATAAAACTTAGTTTCATTAGCACCAACACTAAATTTTATATAAAGATCGGAAGCATTATTCCACGCCTCAAAAAATGTAGAATCTCCGTCAGTAGAAAAATTACGCGGTCCATGAAAATTAAATTTACTCCGCCCAGAGTTTATTTCTATGTGGTCTAAAAACGTCGTACTTGTCTGTAGTGATACTGCAGCTGTGCTTACAAATTTTTTCTTTTTAGCTACCGCGTCAGGTGCCTCGTTGCTAATATCTAGTATTTTATACTTAGCCTTTTCCGTGACGGGTACATCTGTGCCGTGTTGCTTTTTTAATATAATATGGTCATTTTCCATAACCTTATTTCGCTCATTGGAAGGTACGGATAGCCATATATTATCGTCGTCTTCGTAATAATACCGATCTATGCTAAAATTATAATACTCGTTTGATATATCTTTTATATGGTATTTAAAATGCGTGGCCCATGACGGTGCGGACTGCAATGCCGTTATTTCAATATTGTTTACGGTAGGGGCGTTTTTCTTTGGCACATGTATAGTCGCTGTATCATTAGTAAATACAGGTGTTTCACGCCCATAAGCATCCATATATACCACGCCTATTTGGTAGGTGCGCATTGATTTTAAAGACCGCTCCGGCTCGTTTACTTCTGATATATTTCTTGATTGCACCTCAAGCCCTAATTGTGTATTACCCGGCACGTCAAAATTATGCAAATAATTTCCGTACACTAAGCGATTGCCAACAACTTCTTGTGCTTTTGCCTTTCTTGGAACATCGTCGTATGGTCTAATAAGCTGGTTAGAGTCTATAACGCCGTATATGAGCTCGGAAGTAATTTCATATTGTGTTGTAGTTGGGTCAACCTCATCAACTTTATATATATTGTTTTCAGATGAATCTTTATACAATATCTCTAACTTAGCTACATTTGCGGGTGGAGTGTCAAAGCCGCTTAGGGTAAGTTTTCTAAGATTGTTTTCCATGCCCGTATTGTAGCCGTCCTTGCCTGTAAATTTGTACGTGCTCGGAACAAATACAGCTTGTGTAAACGGAGAATATGGAGAATATTCGTTTTCAGCGTATTTCCATCTATATGCAAATCTAGGAAACAAAAGATTGAACATAGGATCGTCTTCTTCAAGAACCGCATCCCACGTATATTCAGCGTCGTCTATATCAGCGCTAAGCGAAACAATAGAGCCGGTTACACTGGAAAAGTTTATTTGTGTTATAAGTATTCTTACTCTGTACTCGTCAAAAGAAGTTTCCGTTGTTACTCTTTCTGTGGTAAGCAAAATGGTATCTCCCACCTGCCAGTTTGCCACTTGAGACGTAGTAAAGGTAACGCTTGCTCCTGTTTCAAGAGGCACCTGGCCGAAATTTTGGGTAGATTCTGTAAAATTATAAGATACCTCAACCGGGCTAAACCCCGTACCAAACCCGCCTCTAATGGTTTCACTTGCAACATAAGTTGGTGCGGTAATTGGCTTTAATTTTATAACCGTAATATCTGACTCTATAAATGATCTGCCATACACAGAAGTATGTGTAGAAAGCGTGGTGCCCGGTTGCGCCGACCCTGCTTTAAATTTTTCTATTTCTAAAATTTTAGGCTCATTGAGATCATCTGTCCACGCAAGCAAATTTTCTATAATGTTTACGCCCGTAATCAAATTGGTTGCACTAAAGTTTAATACGCCATTAGCGTCTACAAGTACAGGGGAAACAATATCTAGACTTTGATCATATTCTAAAATAGCGTCTATTGTATCACTTGTTATAAACCAGTATATACGTTCTAATCTGGGGTCTCTAATATGACCAATACATACAGGATTAGTTAAACCAAAACCACTGGCCCATTCTGTAGTTCCTGTTTTTATATTTTTCTTGGTGTTACCCAGTATATTCTCAATCGCCCCGACGTTAGACCCCTCAGAAGTTGCTACCTGAATATTGAGTGCATCTCTGTACTCTCCGTTTGGCAACATTCTTTCATCAATGTCTTTATTCATTCGGCCGCGCACAAAAGTGTGCTTTAGTTTAGCCATATGTATTAGTGTTTAATCACCTTAGATTGATTTCTCATTACTTGCGCAAGTTCCCCTATTTTAAGATTTGACAAACGTAGCTTAGCGTTACGCTTTGCTGCCGCCATTTCTTTTTTAAAGCGCGCGATTTGGTATTCAGGTGTATTAGCTCGTGACGCAAGAATAGCGTGAGCAATATATTTATAAATAGCCTCTTCAGCAAATTTGTGCACTATCATATCTTCGTCGTATGCAAGACCATCGCTAATGTAGCTTAGGCTTATAACTTTACCTGCAATATTCGAACTAAAGTGTACAATTCCCTTATATGGATTAATGTAAAAATTACCATTGGCTTGTGCTTCTTCCGGGGACAAGCCGTAACGACGCCCATAGCGGTACATATTAAATATTTGATCGGTAGAAAGCTCATTTAAACCTTCTGGGTATCCCGCACTTTTTGTTTCTTTATAACGCTTTGAAGACTCCGATTCTTTTGCATAAAGTATTTCGCCCGTTTGATCATATAAATATTTATAATCATTAGCCTGCAATGCGGGCTTATAATCATTTACGTTTCTTGTTGGGTATATAATACGTTCAATACCGTTTGTATCAATCCAAGAAAATCTTATATAATTCACATAATCTTGCGGTAGGTAAAACTCTAGTGTAGGGCCAAGCTCAAGTTCAATTGATTTTTGTGATGGCAAAATATCAAATGAAAATTCCTGCAATGCACGCTGGGCGTGGAACGCTACATCCGTGCGTTTTACTTTGCTAATAATCTTATCTTCGCCTACATAGGCAACGATAAAGTTATTGATAATATCTTTTATGCTGGTAAACTGGTAACTGCCATAGTTTTCATCCCCACTATTTAGTATACCATCGGGGCCATTGTAATAGCTCTCGTTTGATGTATTGATTAGACCCATTTATTAAGATTTTTCTTGTTGTGTATTCTGCATTTCCATCTGCATTGCCGCCTGGTAAACACCTGTATCTTTAATAGCGAGACCCGCTAGTTCTAGTATTTTAAAGACTAATTCAGTTTCTTCAGATTGATGCAGCTCAAAATTGGTTGTATTTGTAGCGTCGTATTCTGCTGATCCGAATACGTCATTATAAGCCCACTCGACTGTTGCGGGCACCTTAATATAATTACACGATACTCCTGTAGTTAATTCAGAATCACCATATACCTTATATCCGTCGCTGTTTGCTACAAACACTGGGCGGGCGTCCTTTGGTGCCGCGAGTGGCGAAGCTGCAATATATCGGTATTCGTTGGCGTTAATGCGCTCAACTTCGGTATCGTTGTATAGCAAACTTCCAATACGATACAAATCCGAAGGCGCTTGCCAATGCGTACCATTATACGTCATTGCAGCCGTCTTTTCAAAGATGTTAATCTTTTCATTTAGGAGATTAAGCATGTCAGAATACTCTGTATCATTGCCGTGCAATCTGCCGAATTGATTAATATCATAGAAGTATTGTTCGAACAAATCCATTTGTGCTTGATTTGCGAACAAGTTAAACTCTATTGGAGGCACATATCCTCTTTGTTCTTTATTGAGGATTGCCAGCACACGTTGATAAACAGTATCTATACTTACCATAATTGTTTTTGTTATATAAAAAGTTAGGCCACATTTTCATGCAGCCTAACTATTAATCTTGACTATAGTCGTTTTTGAATAGCATTCAAAACTTCCATACCTTCGTCAGTCTTGAAGAATGCCGCTAGTGCGGAATATGGATGCTCGTCGAATGGCACCGTCATTAATTTTCGGTTGCCCTCTCCGTATGTAAATGTTCGTTGGTCTTGAGACAATCGGATAATTCCCATTTCCACAGCCTTAATCCCAATGTTGCGCAAATGAATATTATCGTCATTCGCAAGTTCTAAGAACAAAATAGGATTTCTACGTGCAAATACTAATGCATCTCGTTTAAGCTCCTTAGAAGACATGTTAGATACCTCAGATCCAACCTCAGCGCGCATAATTGCTTCCAATTCTTCAACATCAAGGTCACGTGCTAAATTCATAGCTTCCAATTCAGCCTCAATCATTTGAACTTCATTTACTGCAATTTGTTCTGGCGCATACTCTTTAATAACACCATTAGTGGTAAATGGGTGGTATAAAGAAAGAAGTTTTTGTAATACTATGTTTTCTTTAGGTACTGCTAAAACGCCATTTCTAAACACAATCCGCCCTAATGTTGCATTGCCATCTTGTTCGTCGACAAAGCATGAGCGTTGGTTTGTTGCATAGCGCAGTTCGCGATTGTATCCTTTTTCTTCGTCAAACCACAATAGCGGTTTAACTTCCGTATGCCTTGAAGGCAATGTAAATACAAGCGGTTTACGGTTGCTTGTTAGTTCGTATAAGCGGTCTTTCATAACCCACGTATCTACCGGAGCTTTTGGGGCTTCTTTTACAGCCACGGGAGTTTCTACCGCTGCAGCTTTAGGCGCTGCTGCCTTTTTTGTTGTTTTTTTAGCTTCTGCCATGATATAATAAAATTAAATAAAGGTAATAATTACCCCCGTCACAAGGACGAGGGTAATATTATTGAAAACTAATTATTAAAGAGTTTTCTTCAACAATACGAAGTTGTTAGCCGCTTGAACACAAAGTGCACGCTCAGAAAGGAAGTGTACATTCATTTCATCAGCGTCGCTAGTGTAGTTACCACCAACAGAACCTGTGATCCAAGACTTCATGCGACGATCGTCTGCTTCAGAAGCGCGGTAACGAATGTGCAAGAAAGGACGTGCAATATTCTTACCTAGAACTTGATCGTATACAGTAGAAGTACCAGCAGGAACAAGAACACCTTCAATATCACCGATAGATCCGCGAGTAGTTGAGTCGTTCAAGTATTTCCAGTCAGTCTTGTAGAAGTCGTAAGAACCACGACGGAAACCAGAGAATCCTAGGTTCAATGCCATATCTTCAGAGTTGTCAAACACACCGTAAGAAGTACCACCAGCACCGTAAGAGTTCTGAGCAGCTAGCATGTTATCCATACCCAAAGAAGTTGCGCGATCCAAGAACAACATGTTCTCTTCAATAGCACCTTGCTTGTCTAGTTCTTGCAAGATAGCGTCGAAGTCTGTCAAACCGGCAGTTCCGAAAGCTTGGTCGTTGTATACCAAACCGCGAGACTCGATAGCTGCGAACAAACCTTCAGTACCGTCTACCGACATAGTACCTGCGGCTTTTTCAGCTTCAATCATTGACATTTCCAAGTAGTCCTCGAAACGTAGACGAGACTCGTGCTCAGACTTCAAGTACCATAAGTAACCGCCTGTACCGGCTTCAGAAGTAACTTCAACCCAGCCAATTTGAGCAACGTCAGAACCGCTTACACGGTACTTGTCACGCAAGATAATTGGTTTGTTGGCAAAAGTTGTGAAAGAAGCGTCGATAGAGTTACCAACACCTGAAGAACCCTTGCCGTATTCAGAACCGTAAACAAATACAGTAACTGGGCCGACCATCGCTGGGTCTAGCTGAGCGTTAGCGTTGTCGTAAACCTCGATAGTTACAGCTGTACCATTTACCGCTGAAACGCGAGCTTTGTTTGTTTTCTTAACACCAACCGCATCGTCGTTAATAACAATAGTCATACCTACGCCCAACAAGTGGTTAGCAGGCAAAGTCAAAGTAGTAGCGTTAGCCACAGGCACTTCTTCATAAGCGATGTGCAAACGGCCCTGCTCTTGCCAAATAACTTGGTCAGAAGACATAGGCATTTCTGCACCCACCATGCGTAAGAAGCCAGAAACTGTACGGTTACCGTAACGCTCAACTTCTTTTTCGTAAACTTCAGGAAGGAACTGTTGGCTCCACTGTTGGAAGCTTGGGTCCTGGAAGTTAATGTAATTATCCGCAAACAATCCTTTAACAGGACGCGGAGTCAAATGTGCCCCGAAGGCACCTGAATTGTTAAAAGCCATTTTTTAATTTGTTTTAAATGGATTATTTTCTAAATTTAACCTTAAGTTTAGAAGAGCTTTCGCCGTCTTGTATCGCACGCACAGTCCAGCCGTTCGAAGTTGTTGTTTTTTCATGCACCCCTCTCGGGCCCATATCAACATTCTTTGAATTAGCCACACTAGTTTTAAGAGCGTCAGCCTTGCCTTGCTCATAAAAGTGTTGTGCTACTTGATCAGCATTCATTGCGGTGAAAAGAGATTTATGGTAACCTTTAGCATCTGACAATTCATTATTTTCGTTTAAGAACTTCTTAACAAAATTATTGATGTCGCTTTGGGTTTGTTTAACCTCACTAGCGTTTTTAATTTTGAAGCGATATTTTTTATCTCCAACATTATAATCGAATCCCTCGAATTTATCATTGAATACTTTATCACTTTCAAGCTTAAATCGGCTAGTTTGTCGTTCAGCAATTTTAGCTGCTTCTTCACTTTCTTTATTATAGCGGTTGAAAAATTCAACTGCTTTTTGCTGTTCGGGATTTAAACGAGATCCCATTTTAATTTCATCGTAGTATTTAGACTTAAGACCGTCTAAATGGCTTTTAGCATTTGCCAATGCTTGTTTGCGCTCTAGCTTTTTACGACGTACTTCTATTTCGTCGTCTAAATCTTCATCAAAAGAAAACCTATCTTCAATCATGAAGTCAATATCTTCCTTGTCAAGATGAGGATTAGTTTGCTCATAATATTCACGCAATAACTGATTCTCATTTAACGATGCATAATCAGTATTGAGCCGCACATAGTCTTCAAGCGACCCGCCTGTGTCGTTCATAAAGTCAACGACCTTTTGAATATTTTCTGGCAATTCAATGCCAGTTTTTTCTTGCTCTAAAACAGCTTCCTCGATTTGTTCATCGAGCTGGTTTGCGGCTATTTCAACCTCTTCGTCGGTAATTTCCTGTAATACAGGCTCTTCCTCTAGTGCTTCTTGCTGCCCATTAGAAACGGGCTCTTCATTTTGAATGCTGTCGCTTTCTCCGGAAGGTTCTGCATTTGTTTCTCCGACGTCTTCAACTGGTATTTCTTCGCTAGTTGCGGATTCGTCGCGTACAGAAACCTCATCTGCGCTTTGCTCTGGAATGGCATCTGCTCTTAAATCTACTTTAATTGTTCCATCTTCGGCAACCGAAGCATATTTCGGCTGCTCTTCTTGAATTTCTTCACTCATGATAAAATACTATATAATTGTTATTGTTATTATTACTTAGGTTCAAAGGTTCCTAAACCGAAACCACCGCCCATAATATCGTTCCCACCTGATTCAAAGGATTTTGGACCCGTCTGCTTCTGACGCTGCTCAATTAATTGGCTTTGCTGTGAAGCTTGCATTTTTGTTCTTTCGTCTTTGCGATCTTCTTTTGCAGATTCTTTAGCTTTTTGACCGTCGACTTCAATACCCTTAAGCTGCATATTGTATTGGAATTCTAGCGCCATAAGTTCTTTCTTAGCCGCAACCTCAACTTGCATTCTCTGCTGCTCAATCTGCCCTTTTAATTGCTCTAGCTGCGATTTTGTTTGTAGCGCCACTTGTTCTTTTTGCATTTCAACTTGTGCTGCAACCTGCTGAGCTTGAGCATTTGCCTGTGCCTGAGCCTGCATATTTTGTTGCTGCATCGCTTGATCGCGCTCTTGTTTTTTCCGGCGACGAAGTTTAAGAAGCTGATTAGCTTGCTTAAGATTTTTAACTTCCCGTATATCAATAGCGTCGGCTAAATCAATTAATCCAGCAGAAAGGGCTGTTTGAATATTGTTTTCTAATAACTGCTTTTCTTCTTCGTCTGGCGTTAATGTTAATGAAATACCAAAGTCATGCAAATGCAATTCAGTTAGCTCATTTAAAATGCCAACATTATGCCCACCTATTTTTTGTATAAACGCCTCTGCTGCGGGGTGGTATTCAATAATATCAGAAATACGCAAAGATAAACATTCTGCAGTTTCCGCTGTTAAGAACAGCCCCGCATCAAGAATATGACGTGTGGCTGTATTTGAATTTGCAGCCGCAAGCTTTTGAACACCCACCAAAGTTCTTGAGTCAGGCATAGACCCATCACGAGCTTCATTTAGACCCGTGACATCACGAATCATTTGCAAGTAATAATTATATGTCTGAATAAGTGTTTGTAGTTTTTGACCGCCCGCTCCGGTTTGCAATGGTTGGATTGGCACTTTTCCAGGGTTCATGTCGCCTTCGCTAGTAAACGAACGCCCAATAACAGAACCCGTTTGGAAGAACATATTAAGTGCTTCTTGCGGATTATAGTTTGTGCCATTGCCTAAATCAATCTCAGCAAGACCATCGGCGTCCATGTAAACACCATCAGGCATCATTTTACTTAGGACTTGCTGTAGTTTTAGGTGTGTAATCTGAACCATATCCGCAAAGCCGGTGCATCGGCTTACAATAGATTCAATGCGGCCTTTATACATTCTTGGGGCAACAATACTATAGTTCATTTTAACTTTAGCATAGTCGCTTTTAGGACGCATCATATTTTTAGCCATCTCCCATTTAAGAAGTATATCTGTACCAACAATATGCACTCCCTCGTACAATACTTCTAAAGATCGGCTTATTTTGCTAAATTCTGTAGAATCAGCAGGAGGATTAAATTGGTCGTCCCTAATAATAACCTTGTTTGCGCCTGTCGCTGTTTCTTTAACTTTATATACCTCATTCATGTATGTTTTATAATTAAAATATAAAACCTGAACGGTATTATTGTCTCTTTGATCAGCTCCGATTGAATCTAAATCGTAGTTCTTTCTAAAGTTTCTGCTGCTCTGCCCTTGTATTTTTTCTAGCTCATCGTCTGTTAAGCTTGGGAATTGCTTCTTTAACTCATTAACAGGAACGTACTTTACCTCCCCTACATAGTAAATATCATCAAAGTATGGTGACTCTGTATATGAATAAACCAAATTAGCAGGATCAACATATTCAACTACAACACCTTCTGATTCTGAAAATCTGTTTTTTACCGACGCAATACCAAGTGTAGTAAGGTCGTAATATAAACGGCGTTTTGTTAAATCATAATTATTGCCATCAAGCAAAGTGTTAATAGCTATCTCTTCAGCCATCTCAACACCTTGTTTGTAAGAAAGCTGCATGTGTAATTCAAGCTCTTCTTTTGACTCAGGCAAAGAAGCAGGATCATTTTCGTAAAGATTAATACCAAAATTTTCACGCGCAAAATCGCTAATTTCTTTTGTCTGCAAGTCTCTTATTATTGACTCCAGATAAGCATATCTTTTATTTACGCCATATGGGTCTTGAGAATATGCTTTAATGTCAAAAGAGCGATCTGCAATGCCGTTAACCACAATATCTACAAACTTAGATAAAATAGGTACAGGCTTCCAGTCTAAATTCAAATAAGACAAGTCTCCATTAGTAGATAGCTCGTCTTTATATTTTTGTATGCTCTGCTCTCCTCTAGCATATAGCCGCAGATTGTGGAATGTATTTTGGTTGCTTCTAAAGCGGGCCGTCCCTGAATTACTAGAAAACCATTCGTTTTGAATAGCTCTAGCAACCTTAAGCCCATATTCGTAAGAAACCTTTTCCAGGTCGCTTGCGACTTGACTTGGGAATGCGCTATTTACAACTGACTGAGCCATATGTTATTTTATTATTTCTGAAATATATCCGTCTTGCTTGTATTTTGCAATATGGAGATTAAGTTTTGTTCTTTCTAATTTACCAACAGGTCTGTATAAATCTTTATTGCAAGCCATAATAGCTAAACCCGAACTAATAGAAGCATCGTATTTAGTACGGTTATTAATATTAAATTTAGACCAATCGTTCAATGTATTATTAAAATACATGCTGCCATATGTCCCGTCTTCTTGCTGACCTACATATTTATCAACATACATTTCAATAGCCGCAGCGTGCGCTTGTTTCATATCTTCGCTAGAGTTCGGTATCCCGCCGATTTCTTTTTCAGTTACAGACAGTTTATTCCAC
>Ga0181592_10003233_pt1 | contig 13509 bp, 11 predicted proteins | sample 071ome_20_FD_133755 | JGI IMG/M metagenome (GOLD analysis project Ga0181592, IMG submission 133755) | Coastal salt marsh microbial communities from the Groves Creek Marsh, Skidaway Island, Georgia - 071412BT metaG (megahit assembly) | ecosystem: Environmental > Aquatic > Marine > Intertidal...
CGACGGATAGATCGATTCGAGCGAGGGCACGGTCGGGCGTTCGATCGATCGACACCGATTTGATTCGAAATTTCCCTTCTTTTTTTAAAGTTGGTTCTTCGCCTGTCGTGTTGGTCTGGAGAGAGAGAGTTCGGTCGGTCGGTCGGTCGGTCGGTCGGGACGGAGGGACGGACGGAGGGACGGACGGACGACGTCGGTTGATACGTCGGACGACGGTCGAGGATGATTCGGGGCGTCGGCGGCGTCGGCGGCGTCGGCGAGGGCATCGGAAGCGGGTCCGGGAGCGCGTTTTCGCGAGCGCCGGCTGCCAGGGAGGAGACGACGACGAATGCGAATGCGAACGAAAGGGAGAGTGGATTGGCGACGGTGATGATGCAGTTATCTCAGGAGACGACGACGACGACGACCCCGATCGGGACCCCGCACGGGACGCCGTTGAAGCCGACACAACTCGGGACGCCGAGCGGTAAGAAGTGCAACTGTAAAAATTCAAAGTGCTTAAAGCTGTACTGCGAGTGCTTTGCGAGCGGAAAGTACTGCGACAATTGCAACTGTCAGACGTGTAAAAATAACAAAGATTTTCGAGCGGAGCGCCAGGAGGCGATAGAGATGACGTTGGAGAGGAATCCAAACGCGTTTAGGCCAAAAATCGCCGTCGTGGCGAGCCCGGGGGTAAATGGAGCGGGTGGCGCCGGAAGCGGGGAGGATGTGGTGGCGAGACACAACAGAGGGTGTCATTGTAAGCGTAGCGGTTGTTTGAAGAAGTACTGCGAGTGCTTTCAGGCTGGGATTTTCTGTTTCGAGACGTGCAGATGCGTGGAGTGTAAGAATTTTGACGGGAGCGAGGCACACGAATACGTAAAGCAAATGCACGGACCAAACGCTAACTTTCACGAGTACGCGAGCGTGGCGGTTACACCGTCACCCACGCGCAGAAGACTCGCGGAGAAGGCAAAACACGGATTAGTTGGAGGTGTGGAGTCTCTGTTACCGTTGCGAGGAAAGTCTCCAGGGAGACCGTCTGCGGCTGCGGTGAAAAAATCGCCAGCGCGCGTGGCGGCGGCAAACGCGGCTGGGTATTACGCTGCTCGCGGAGGAGCTGTGCCTTTGATGCACAATCTCGTGCAACAACCCGCGGTGGAAGAGCTGGCGCGCATCCTGCTCGTCGTCGCAGATGAGACGAAGAGGGGACTCAAAGATGGAGAGGCGCCAAAGTCGGTGGCCAGTAAAGCGTCGGGCGTCGCGGCGGTGGCCGAACTCGCTGCTTCCGAGCACTGCAAGGCGACGGATCCCATTAAAGACTTGATGTGTGATGAACAAGTTCACGTGGGGGGAGCGGATAACGCCGGTCCCGAACCCACCGCTTCTTACGTAGAGCAGGAGCAAAATTTGCTCGCCGAACTCGAGCGAGTGGTGAGCAGGCTCACTCAGAACGCCAAAGCGCGGGTGGATTACGCGCGAAAGGCGAAGATTGTTGCCGCGGCCCAACGAGGCGCCGCGAAAAAGTTGAAGGTGGAGCAAGCCGAGTGATTTCGAAATTTCTAAACGCTGTAATTGAAACTTGCCAAAAAGCGCCGCAACTGCGGAGACGGATAAAGCGCCGAAAGGTCTCCTCACCCACCCCACTCTGCGCCTCCATCGTAGATCCTTCGATCCGAGACTCGTCTCCGCGACGAAACTTGGATTATTTCCGTTGCGTCGACGGCGTCGAATCTCGGAGAGTCTCCACTCGAGCGCGACGAAGACGCGAAAAGGCAATGTCAGAGCGCACCCTTGCTCTCGGCGGGGTGTCCTGCCGTTCGGACGTCGCTCGCTCGCGACGAGACGCTCTCGTCGGCGCGTCCACGGCGAATCGACGCCGCACGACGCGTCGTTATTCTATTCGCCGCGCGTCGCGCGTCGCTCCGAGAGCCTCCGCGGTGACGCACGAAGAGGTGTTGAAGAGGATTGAAAAGGCAAAGGAGACCAAGCGGCTGGACCTCGCGGGCGTCGGACTCGGATCGATCCCCGACGAGGCGTACGAGCTCACCGAGCTCTTAGAGCTCCAGGTGTCTAATAACAACCTTTACGAGCTTCCAGAGGATTTTCTCGGGCGGTTGACCAAGCTGGAGAGGTTGGGATTGGCCGGGAATAGGTTGCGCTCGCTGCCAAAGAGCGTCGGCGGCTTGAAGTCGTTGCGTGGAATATGGGCTCATGGGAACTGTTTGAAGACGCTTCCTGAGGAAATCCGCGGATGCGAGAGCTTGAGAAATTTAGTGGTGGGTGGGAACAGGTTGCGAGAGCTTCCGGGTGGGATTTCGATGCTGAAAAATTTAGAAGAGCTGTCGGCGCCGGGAAATCAGCTGTCAAAGTTGCCGGAACTAGGATCGATGCCTCTGTTACGCGAGATTGATTTGCACGGCAACTTGATCGAAGAGCTACCGGAGGATTTGAAAGGATTGCGAGCGCTCGAGACGTTCAGTCTCCAAGGAAACAGGCTTTCGTCGATACCACAAAGTCTCACTACGCTGCGGCGGTTGAGAGCGTTGAACTTGGCTGAAAACGCCCTGGAGGAGGTACCGAGCGCGATATCGGAGATGACGATGTTGACGTCTCTTTGGTTGTATTCTAACAGACTCAAGTCATTACCCTTATCGATGAAAAAGATGCCATCTCTTCGTCAGGCTTGGGTGGAAGGAAACGAGGATTTAGGACCAGCGTTGGACGCATTCATCGAAGAGATGACGGGGCACAAAACTTTGAAGACGCTCGGAGTGGATCAGCACCAGATTGCTCAAGTCCGCACGCGCGCACCCTTCGTCTCAGTTTCGGAGATACCAAAGGACGCTCCGAATGGGTACTTCAAGCTCGTTCGTTGGAATGGATCGGATGTTGAGGAGAAGCAAAACGCGCCAGTGCTCATCGTTTCCTTTGGCAGTGCGCCCGGAGTGCCCAATTGGGGAGGTCTCCTCAAGAAGCTCCAAAAGAACGTCAAAGAGGGAGATTCTTACGATGTTCTGTACGTGTGTGACGTGGAACGCTCTTGGTACATGTCTAATGACATGAGCGTCGACCAGAAGGCTGAGTTTGATCGTTGGAGTAGGTACCTCGAAGAGGTGTGCGCAGGATACGAGCGAGTGTTGTACATTGGCGATTCAATGGGCGCCAGCGCGTCGCTGATGTTTGCAAAGCATGCAACGCGCGTGCTTGCGTTCTGTCCGCAAGTGGACCTTTACGTTGCATCCATTCGTCCGAGCAGATCGAACGTGTGGTTCCAGAGATTCAAGACATTTATGACGTCTGCCCTGGAAGATGCGTCCGCCGACATCTCTGTGCACACTGGATCTTGGGATCACGATAAACATCAAGCCAGCCTGCTGCCGCGTAGTAAAATTAAGCACATCGTCCACCAAGTTGACTCACACAGACTCGCCTTGGCGCTGGACGGTGAGGAAAAATTGTTGCCGATTATTCAAAGAGCGTTTGAGACTGAAATTGCCACTTTGCGCGGTGAGGTTGCGGGCGCGTCGTCCGACACCGCGTCGTCTAACAGCTCGTTAAACGCCTTTGCGCCTTGGCAAACGTTAGGTTTGAAGTAGTTCTAGCGATTCTAAGTTGTTTTACACGTCTAGGAATTTTTTTCGATTTTTCGCGAATTTTCCAAAGTTGCGTCGTCGTCAACCCTTTCGGCGAAGCGCTTCGTGGCGCTTGATGAAGAATGACAACGTAACCGGTGCCACTGCGATCGGAGTCTCCCCTTGGGCATTCTGCGCCTCAGGATCCGCGCCTCGGCGCAAGAGCACGTCCACCGCGTCTTTGACGTTGAATATTGCTGCGAGATGAAGCAGGGTATTCGACACGTTGTCCTTATAATTCGGATCGACGCCGCCCTCGGCGAGAATGCGTTCAAGACCCACCGCGTCTTTCGCCTTGATCGCCTCGCGGGCGCCTCGCCCAGAAAATTCATACTTTTCACCATCGAGTCGCGTGACGGCCAAATTATCATCTTCACTCGGCGTCAACGCGCCTTTCGACGGCGTCGGCGCGCTCATCATCTCCTCCGCCAGGACGACGACGCCTATGTCGTCGTTCACATCACGCGGCCGATGAGCCTCCATATCCTTTGAAGAATCTTCCTTCGCCTTGGACGACCTGTGCACGCGCATGGTGGATGCTAACAAATTCTCCAGCCCGCCTTCTCGGTTCTCCCTCGCCGGCAGAGCGACGCTATCGTCGTATCGTCGCCATGATTCCTCTTCCTCTATCCGAGCGGCATCCGCGGCGGCATTTCGTCTCCTTCGTTCCTCCTGTTCCCTCACTGCTGTCTTCGCCGTCGTCCCACCACCGACGGACGCCACAGAACCACCGACGGAGGAGCCAACAATCCCACCGACGATGTCGTCCCCACACAAAAACGCCACAAACTCCTCGCACTCCCGCAACGTGTAGTCCCTCGCGCACGCATCCAACACAAATCCAAACGCCTCTCGCCTCGCCTCCGCCACCGCTCGCGTCCTCGCAATCGATTTCTTTGGCATCGGCGGCAACCTCGCGTTATACTTCCCATCACTCTTCGTCAACACGTCGTACAACGCCCGGAATTCCGTGTATCTTCGTCGCGTTTGCGTCGTATACGTCTTCGCATTCTGTTGACTCCCGTCGTCGTGGTATTTGTCGTCGTGGTATTCGTCGTCGTCACCGTTCTCCTCTCGACGACGCAGCCGCACGACGAACGCGGGTAAATTCGTTTCCGTCGTCACGTCGTACCACGTCGTCGTGGCGTGTTCTTCTTCGTCATCAACAACTCGCACCGTCGTTCGCAACATGAATCGAATTAGAACTGAAACGCGTGTTTCGAACCGACGAAGACGCGTTCGTCGCGTTCGTCGCGTCGCGCTGCTCGCGCGCACTCGTTCGTTCGTATTCTTTTCTTTCGTTCGGTGGCGCGCCCGCGCCGTCCCGGACCGTCCTCGACCGATCGATCGACCAACCGACGGTGTGTGACGAAGAAATCGCGAAACCGTCCCCGAGACAGACGGACGTCACTGACGCACACGGAGTCAGCCGACGACGCGCGTGGGTGCGCTGAAGGAAGAGCGCGGCGCGAGAAAACAAACGGACGGAATGCCGGCGGGACCGTTCGGATCGACGAGCGGGGTCGGACGCGCGGATGCGCCGTGGGATGAGTTGAATCTGGTCAAGACGACCGTGGGTGAAGATGCGATCGCGAAGTCAGCAACATCCAACGGTCGTGATCCGGAAGCGACGCCGGAAGAGGCGCTCGCGATGGTCGGACGCGGGGAAGATGGGCTGAGTGAAGAAACCTACGACGTCATCATCGTCGGGGCGGGGTTGTCCGGGGCGACGATGGCGGAACGGTTGTCCAAAGAGTTGGATAAAAAGGTCTTGATTATCGAAAAGCGCGACCACATCGGGGGCAACTGTTACGATTACGTCACAGAGAATGGGATTCGGGCGTCCAAGTACGGGGCGCATTTGTTTCACACGAAACACGAGCGAGTTTGGGAGTACGTGCGGCGGTTTAGCGAGTGGGTGCCATTCGATCACCGCGTGCGAGGACGGGTGAAGCCGACGCCAGAGTCGACCGAGGAGCTTCTCGTGCCGATTCCTCCGACGCAGGAGACGGTGAACGCGCTCTTCGGGGCTGGGGTCAAGTCCGAGGAGGATATGGAGGCGTGGTACGCCAAAGAACGGGTTTTCCCGGCGCACGGTGGGGAGTTGGCTAATGGAGAAGAGGCTGCGCTCTCGCGCGTCGGGCCAAGACTCTATGAAGCCATCTTTAAGCATTACACCAAGAAGCAGTGGGACAAGTACCCGGCAGAGCTCGATGCGAGTGTGTTGATGCGCTTGCCTTGCCGCACGTCGACGGATGATAGGTATTTCAGCGATCCGTGGCAGGCGTTGCCAAAGCATGGTTACACGCGCATCTTTGAAAACATGATTGGCAACGATCCGAACATCACTGTCCGCGTCGATTGCGATTTTTTCGAAATGAAAAAGAAGGGTACGCTCCCCAAGCACGAGTTTCTGGTGTACACGGGACAGATTGATTCTTATTACGCCGCTCTCGGCATGCCTCAGTTGGAGTACCGCTCCTTGCGATTCGAGGAGGAATATGTCGAAAAGACTGAGGATGGCGAGTTCTTTCAAGAAGCGATGGTGGTCAACTACCCGTCTTCGGATGTGCCGTTCACTCGCATCGTCGAGTACAAGCACACGCCGAACCAACCGGCGGGTAGGCACGAGGCTCCCGGAACGCTCATTGCGCGGGAATACTCGTCCGCCACCGGCGAGCCGTACTATCCGGTCCCGAACCCGGAGAACCGAGCGCTGTACGAAAAGTACGCCGAGATGGCAGCCAAGGAACCAGGCGTCGCCTTTGTCGGTCGTCTCGCGAGCTACAAGTATTTCAACATGGACGAGGCCATTCTCAACGCCTTGGAAATGTTCGACAATCTCGTAGAAACTGGCAAGCTCGAACCCAAGCGCGCTATTCCCAAGTAGATTGGCTCTTAAAAATTCCAGCAAAATTTGTGAAAATTCTACACGTTGTTTGCAACTAAATGCGCACTTTTCCACATCCATCGGCGCCTAGACGCGGCGCCGAAAATTTTTTATTTCCCGCAGCGGCGTTGGTTGAAATTCTGGAACATCAAGAACATCATGTCAGACCGAGACGCGCGATGACGGTCTCCCACGTCGCCGTGGTCGCATTCCTCGCGCAGTACTTTGGATACGTCCTCCTTTCCACCGTCATCGAGCGCGTTGTCTTCCGTGATCCACGTCGACGCGCCCGTTTCAAAGTTCAAGCCAAAAATGCACCAGTGGGACCTGTGGCAACAGGTCGAGACGGGACTTGGGGCTTCCCTCTCTACCAGCTCGTCACCGGTCGTCGGAACGCGAACGCGAACCTCCATCCGTACCACCTCGCGTTCGCGTCGATCAATCTAGCGCTCTCCTCTGCGTTCGCGGGAGCGGTCGGCGAATGCGTCTTTAGAGGAACGTCGACTCTGAGCGAGACGTCGACGCCGGCGAGCTTTTGCGTCGGACTCGCGCGCGCCGTCGCGATGCAAAGCGTGTTGGAGTACTACTGGCATCGTCTCATGCACTGGAGATGGTTTTACAAGACGTTGCACAAGTACCATCATCACTACAAATCCCCAAACGTGTGGTGCGACTTGTTCATCCACCCGCTCGAGGCTTTTGGTTACTATTGCATCTTGTACGCCCCGGCGGTATGCGTGCCGATGCCCACGACGGCGTTTCTCGCCTACATGGTCATCATGGGTGTCTGCGGTGTCCTCGATCACTCTGGCGTCCGATTAGACGCACCCTTCGGGATCTACCGGGTGAAATTCCACGACGACCATCACAAATTGTACAATGTCAACTATGCGTTTCCGTTTGACTGGATGGATGTTTTACACGGAACGCGCGCCGACGATTGCCCGGCGAACGAAAAGAAAAAATAGTCGAGATTAAAACTTAGGTCATCATCATCGCCATCATCAACATCTTTAGTAGGTATCATTCGCGCGTTCGGTTTGTAATTAGAGAATAGAGATTTCACCGGTACGCTGAAAAAACTTTGAAAAAAACTCTTTTGTTGTGAGAAACGACACACGTCGTCGTACACGACCCGAGTCATGTTCGCCGCGAATCACGCCCCCGACGGTACGCCGCCGTCGCGAGACGTCTGGGCGAGGTACAGAACCGAAGGCGCGCTCGACCGCGAGGCGTTACACACGAACCGGGAGAGGCTGGAGCTGAAAGAGTTGGAAGTGCAGGTGCGTCCGTCGTGTTGACTTTGCTCTCGTCGCTTTCGGGTCGGGTCGTCGTTGAGGCGGTGGTCATCGCGATGATCGATTCGCCCTCTTCGTCTTCTTCGTTTTCTTCGTTCGGGATTCGTATCGAGTCGGTGATCCGTGAGGCACGCGGCAAAGCGAAGAAGTACCCCCGAGCGCTGGCTCGGGTTGGTGTTCCCGCCTGCGTAGCCGCGCGCGTCGACGCGGTCTCGTGAAAACCCCGAAACTTTGCACTCGTTTGCGGTTGTCGCGTCGTCGCGTCGAGAGAAGAGCACTTGACGTATTTTGATATACTAACTCGTCTCGCGTTCCTTCATTTGTGGGTTTGTCCGCGCGCAGCTCGAACGGGCGAGGCACGAGGTTCATGAACTTTTAAACGAGCGCCAGACGCTCTTGGCGAGAGAAGACAGGGTGATGCAAATGGTGGATAATGCCGATAAGGATTATAGACGGGAAAAGGCGAGATTTGCAGAGGTTGAGCGGGAACTTCGTCAGTCCCTTGCCGAGGCGGAGCGAAAGTACAAGACTGAGCGAGAGGCTCGGGAAACTGGGGCGTTGGGATCAAAGGAAAGGGAGAGCGCGGATGCGCGTCAACTCGGTGCGCTGAGACGCAAGTGTGAAGATCTTACGGCGGAGTTAGACGCTTTGAAGGAGTCCAACAAGGAGCTTCGCAAGCATGCGCACGAAGCCAAGTCTGCGGCAGGTAAGGCGGACTGGTTGCAGGATGAAGCTGCGGCGACAAATGAGAGGTTAAAGGCGAGTGAGTCTCAGGTGAAAGAGCTGCGGTCAGACTTGCAACGCGAGAAGCAGAGCGTGACGAAAATGGAAAGTCAGATACTGAACCAGCAGAGACAGATTGATCGGCTCGACGCAACAGTGAAGGCGAGAGACGATGAAATTGAAAAGTTGCGAAAGCGTCTGAGCGAAGCCGAGTCTGCGTCGGCAGCGTTGCAGTCTGAGCTTCGGGAGAGCGGCTCGTTGAGCACCCGCGAGACTGCGCTCGAGAAGAAGGAGTCGGCGATCAAGGCGAAGGAGGCTGAATTCTTGGAGCGCGAGAGAGAGCTTAAGGATAGCTTGTCCAAGCTCAAGGCGAGAGAGTCGGCGTGCGTCAGTCGGGAAAAGGCTGTCGCCAAGGCAGAAGCCAAGGCGCCCGCCAAGTCTCCCTTGGGAGTTTCTCGAGGCAAAGAGCTCGCCGGCACCACGCCGGGACCGCAACCGACCACCTCTCGATTCGCTGATCTCGCTCGAAAGTACGTGTTCACGCCGGGACTCAACCCGAGGGCGAACTCGCCAACTCCGACAAAGACGCCGTCGAGCGAAAAGTCGCTCTTTGCCGTCGTCGTCGACAAGGCTACGTCTGCAGCCAAGGCGTCTGGATCCAAGGTTGAAGCTGTGAGAACGAACGCTGCCGTTGGTATGTTCAACGCTCTGCAAAACGCAGTCGGATACAAGAGCGATGATAAGAAGATTGCTGATTCACCGAAGCCCGAGACGGCGAAAAAGTTGCATGGCGCGTTTGCGCTCATGCAGAAAACGTCGCAGACGCCAATCAAGCAAACCGTCGAGGATCGAGAACCCGAGGAGGACGAGCCTGCGGCGGAGGAATCATTCGTCGAAAAACCAGTGAAAGAACCGAAAAAGTCCAAGCGGGCGTCTTCGAAGAAGACGGAGACAAAGGAGGAGTCTCTCACGACTGAAACCACGCGACGTACGCGTCGAGCGCCAAAGAAACTCGGCGAAGAAGATGAAGTCGAGGAAGCTCCGAAGACTAGACCGAAGAGAGCGGCTTCCACTTTGACAAAAAATGACGAGGAGGAAGAGCCCAAGCGTAAGCGCGGTCGACCAGTAAAATCGACGCGTCTGGATACAGAGACGGAGATCACTGTTCCAGAGACGTCTGTGGAGGCCACCGTCGACGCGGCGCCAAAGAGAGGCCGCGGAAGACCGCGAAAGACAGTGGACGCCGAGGCAAGCGTCACAACTATGGAAACGACTGAAGACGCACCGAGACGCCGAGGCCGACCGCCGAAGACCAAGGCGGCCAAGGAAAAGGAGGAAGAAACTGCTGAGTCTCCCAAGCTGCGCAAGCGAGGTAGGCCTAGAAAGGATGAAACGACCAAGCTCGCCGACTTTCTCTCTGCTGGAGAAAAAGAGAAGACGGTGCCGTCTCGCCCGTCTTCCCGACGTAGCACTCGATCCCTCACGAAATGATGATGACGTGACTTGATTCTAATATGAAGATTACTTACAACTACTCTATCGAGCTGTTTCCTGTCCGACGACATCGTAGTGCGCCGCCGCGACTCCGTAGCCGACGTGTCTGGCTCCGAGTCCCTCTAATACTGGCACAAGCGCATCTAGGTTTGAACTACATGGTGATTACTTGTGCCGATGGTGGCTGACGGATGACGAGCGTTTCATCAACCGGTGCGCATTTTCCTGCTAGGAAACTTACTTGGCCACGATCCTTCGGGTTGAGTCTTTTGCGCGGATCGCGACGGTCGAACCTCGAGCGCGGCTTGGAGGGCGTCAGCGAGCGTGTTACATCGAATGACTTCGATGCCAGCCTTTTTACCCATGTCTGGGGTGCTTCCAACCTCGGGAAGTAGGACGCGCTTGAAGCCCATAGCCGCTGCTTCGGCGATGCGTCGCTCGGCTTGCATCACCGGTCGCAGCTCCCCTCCGAGACCGACTTCGCCGAAGAAGCACATATCCGGAGGCAGAGGCTTCTCTACAAAGCTGCTCGCGACGGCTAAAGCGATCGCGACATCCGTGGACGGATCCTCGAGCTTCATGCCACCGACGATGTTGATGAAGACGTCGTTTTTATGAACGCGTCGACCGAGGACAAACTTGGCCAACACCGCGAGGATGAGCTGCATGCGCTCGAATCGGAGACCTACCGCGGTCCTGATCGGAGGCGTCGATGGGCCTCCTTCGCCCGGATCTGCGCGCTCGGCAGTCAAGGCTTGGACCTCGAGCATGAAGGGTCGCGAACCTTGCACCGTGACGGTGGGCGCCGCGGAGACGTCTGGGCTCAAAATGCGCTCGCCAAGGAAGAGCGCCGAGGGTGAAGCCACCGGCTTCATGCCCTCATCACTCATTTGAAACACACCCACTTCATCAGTAGAACCGTATCGGTTCTTGTGACCGCGTAGGATGCGCACGGCGCGATCAGCATCTCCCTCGAGGTAGAGGACAACGTCAACGATGTGCTCCAAAACTCGTGGACCGGCGATGTCGCCAGATTTTGTCACATGACCGACGATGAAAACCGGCATACCGGTCGTCTTGGCCGCGTGTAGCAAAGCCGTGGCGCATTCTCTGACTTGAGCAACGCTTCCCGGGCTTCCAGTGGCGTCTTCGAGGAACACAGTCTGGATCGAGTCCACGACGAGCGCCGACGGTTTCAACCTCGTCACCGCTTCGAGAATGTTCTCCAATCTCGTCGCACTATACAAGTAAATCCCATCCGAATCGATCCCCATACGCTCGGCTCGTCCAGCCACTTGCTCGATAGACTCCTCTCCGGAGGCGTAGAGCACACCTCCCGTCGACACGCCGTCCTCAGTCGCCGTCACTCTCGCCTTTTCGCCCATGAGTCCGGCGAGCTGCAACAAAATCGTCGACTTGCCAACCCCAGGATCACCACCGACGAGCGTCATCCCGCCCGGAACCACGCCACCACCCAAGACCCTTTCCATTTCCTTCCCAAGATCCCCTCCGAGTGCGATTCTCGGCATGGTTGATCCCCGAGCGTCCCCATTCTTTGGTTTCAACACGTCTCTCAAAGCCTTTGGCGCGTTGGTCTCCGCCACCCAACCTCCCTTTGTTCTCGCACCACTCACACCACCACCCCCGCGTTGTTTAATCCCGACGTTCGTCTGAAGAAAATCTGCATTCTCCGCCATTCTCTGCACCGCACGCGCTCCTGCACCACCTCCAGAGTTTCCCCCTTTGCCCCCGCCGCTCGGTTCCGAAGCGATTCTCACAACCTTCATGGAATCCCACGTCTTACACGAAGGACACTGTCCGTACCACTGTCGCGAATCCTCCCCGCACTCTTCGCACACGTACGCCGTTTTAGACGATGATTTCGATGACCCCCCGCTCGCCGCTCGCGTCGCGATCGTCGGGTACCGTTGACACGAACGATGACGATCACGTCGTGCGGAACGCATCTGAAAATTTAAAGCTGCCGCACCGCTGCTGAATCTCAACGCATTCGTCGCGTGACTCGCGTTCACGGGGCGCATGGTGGACGATTGCGCGCCGGCGGTGCACCAAAACTTTGCGATGCGTTCAATCGCCAGGGTTCTTCGTCGCATGTGCGGCGATGAGTGAGGCTATGCGGGGCTTGGAGGTTTGAGAATTATGATTGCGTGCGTCGAATCTACTGTTATTGCTATGGAATGGAATTGGTTATCCATCGCAAATGCCGTTTGTGGCGACGTGGACGGCGTCAATTTTCGTGTAACATTAATAACTAGGCGGCAAAGATGCTTTTGGAGAGCTTTTTCACGCGCGCGCGGTCGCGAAGCACCTCTACGCGTAATCTGGACATTTCGGTGTGCGCTTCGGCGTCGAGCGGATCGATTTGTAAAACCCGCGTGAAATCCGCCTTGGCGAGCTTGTAATGCCCTCGACCGACTTGAGCGCGACCGCGACGACATAAAAGTCGAGGGTCGTTCGGGAGGAGCTTCTCGGCCTCGTCGAGGTGCTCGACGGCTTCGCCAAAGTGTTTCATCGCCATGCAGACAGCGCCGAGATTCATGAGACAGGCGAGCTTGTTCTTTTTAATCTCCTCTGCATCCGACGCGTGCACCGCCTTGACGAGATTCATGATGCTCAGTCCGCGCTCGTAACAATTATACGCTTCTTCAAACTCTTTATTGGCGTAGTGCGTGTTTCCTCGGCATCGAAGCTCGACTTGTTCGTTGAGTGCGCCGACCAAATCCTTAGTCTCCAGCACCGCTTGTCGCGTCGTCGCCCGAGTGAATTCCTCGTGTCCAGGATTCTTCGGATCCTGCAAATACCGCACGATGAGCTCCTCCACTTCCTCCTCCGACCGTCTTCCCTCATCGATATCCTTCTGCATCTTCCCGAGCATCTCCAACACCAAAGGATTCGTCGCCCACTTTCCAAAATCTCCTCTCTCGTCGCGTCTAAACGTCGACACCATGTTTCGCAGCACCCTCGTTCTCAAAAACGGCGCCACGCACCGCTGCGCCTCTTCGTCCGCGCTCAGCACCGCGTCTCGAAAATCCATCGCATCGCACCGGTGCTGCACCCGGTCCATTTTTCGCAGTTCCTCTCGCTGGTGTTTCGCCAGCGCTTTGGCGTTTTCTGGCGCTCTACAAAACGCTTCGAGTTCTCTCGCCATGGAGTTCGCCCCACCGTCTTCCATCGCGCCGGATCCGCGCGATGCCCCGGGGTTACCCCCGGACATGTCAAAGGGTAAGGGGTCATTCATCGCGCGCCGCCGTCGTCCTCCACCGTCGTCCTCCACCGTCGTCGTCCGTCGCGCGCGTCGAGGTGTGAAGCGAGTAACGCTCGCACGCGCGTCGCGACGAGAAAACGCACACATCCCTTTAAAATTTAAAGACCAAAGATAGAGTAATACATACTACAATATGAAGGTAATACGATAAGATAGAGTAATACACACTACAATATGAATAGGATGTACATCCCGATACATCTC
>Ga0181592_10003236_pt1 | contig 13500 bp, 13 predicted proteins | sample 071ome_20_FD_133755 | JGI IMG/M metagenome (GOLD analysis project Ga0181592, IMG submission 133755) | Coastal salt marsh microbial communities from the Groves Creek Marsh, Skidaway Island, Georgia - 071412BT metaG (megahit assembly) | ecosystem: Environmental > Aquatic > Marine > Intertidal...
CGAGAAATGGTTACAAAAAATAAACAAAATTCTCTTTCACTTAAAAAAATAAGTATATAGTATGATTAATATCGCTTTTTTGATCGATTTTTGACGCTTATTTTACTAAGAATGACAATTTAAAGTTGGTTTGGCCGTGCACCTTGGCAACCAATTCTATTCAAGGATGAGTACATGGTATTTCACGTATATGTCTTAAAGTGCAGTGATGGTAGCTTTTTTGTCAACCATACTGACAATCTAGCCAAAGCATTAACCTCGCACCATAATCAATTAGATCCTAACTGTTTTACGGCAAACCGTTTACCCCTTGAGTTGGTGTTTCAACAGCCCTTTGCTACCAAACAGGGGGCAATCGTCAATAAACAGCTTTTATCCAGTTGGGGGCCTGAAAAGATGCAGCAGTTTTTAAACCGAGAACAGATGCTAGATTCTGACGTGCCCACATCGAAATTTGTTTTGACGGTATAGCGATCAATCTCATATCAATAAAAAAGCCGCTAAATTTAGCGGCTTTTTTATTGATGGTTGGTTACTGGCCTTTTAGTGCCCGCATTTCCTTTTGTGTGTGTTTGTAAAATTTACCAAGGTCTCGATCTTGAGCACGCCTTTCAGCAAGGGTGGCTGAATTGATGGCCTGCTCTTTCATCAATTTGTGATAGCTTTGCAAGCGGCGCAATTCTAATTGACCATCCTCAATAGCTTGATTTACGGCGCAACCGGGCTCGCTTTGATGCTGGCAATCACTGAAGCGACAACCTTTAGCCAACTCTGTAATATCGGAAAAGGTTTGTTGTAAGCCGTCTTCACAATCGGCAAGCTGTAATTCACGCATCCCAGGTGTGTCCAAGAACAACCCGCCATGAGGTAAAAAGTGAAGTTGCCGGCTGGTGGTTGTATGGCGACCTTTGCTGTCATCTTCACGTATACCTTGTGTGAGGCTGGCTTGTTCATCATTACCTGATAAACCCCGAAGCGTATTGACTAAGGTGGATTTCCCCACACCGGATGAGCCCAGTAATGCAACGGTTTGACCACTCTTGCACCACGTCATTAGGCCATTAAGGGTGCTTGCATCTAATGCGTTCACAACCTCAATGTTTAAATGGTGGTCAATTTTTCGAAGTGGTTCTAAGTACTGATCGACATCGTCACAAAGGTCGGCCTTGGTCAGCACCAAAACCGGTTCACTTTGAGCCTCGTGCACCAGCGCCAAATAGCGCTCAATTCGGTTCAAATTAAAGTCATTATTTAAAGACGCCACAATAAAGACAGTGTCTACATTGCTGGCAATACTTTGTTCATGGACTTTTGAACCGCTGGCTTTTCGTGAGAAATAGCTTTGCCGTTCCAACATACGATTGAAACGACCCTCGTCATCTAACAAGACCCAGTCACCCACAGCCAATGCTGGCATGCTAGGTTGAATGGGTAAAATCCCTTCGCCATCTGTTGATAAGTAATGGTATTGATTTTTATGCTGCTCGCTAATGCGCACAGGATAAAAGGATTCGAGTTCTTCAAAACTTAATTGTGTTTGAAAGAAATTGCGCCAGCCAAGTTGTGCTAGCGATAAACATGTATTCATGTATTTACCCGCGGCAATTTAAATTGCCAATAATGTAAATGGGCTGGCCCGTGGTTTTAAACCGGCTTTGAGCCAAGCGTTTTAATGGGGGCTTTGGATACAATCATCAACACGTTCCTCTTAGGGGTTGTGGAGTAAATAGAGTGCCTGAATCGCTATGAGCTAGGCATGCCTATATTAGTCCTTTTAATTAAATCGTCCAGTAGGTTAACGGTTATTTATTAGTAGATTATGTAGAGCTTGGTCGATGGTCTTATCTTTAAATTTAAAACCATTATTTTTCAAAACGTTAGGTAATACTCTGTTGGAATCCAGTAATAAAAGCTGGCCCATTTCGCCAAAAACCATTTTGATAAACCAAGCAGGCAGAGGAAATGGAGTCGGTCGTTTTAGCTGTTTGCCAAGGGATTGAGTAAATTGTGCGTTGGTCACAGGGTTTGGCGCGGTTAGATTAACGGGGCCAAAAATATGCTCTTGCTGAAGTAAAAATTCAATGGCGCGTATTTCATCGGTAAGGCTAATCCAGCTCATGTATTGATTGCCTAACCCCAGTTTACCACCTAGCCCCAGTTTAAAAGGCAGTAGCATCTTAGCTAACGCACCGCCTTGCTTGGCCAGAACAATGCCGCTACGTATATGTACGGTTCGAATATTGGCATTTTGAGCCGCCTCAGTGGCAGCTTCCCATTGCTTCACAATGTCGGTGAGAAAATTTCTGCCTGAGGCGCTGTTTTCATCAACCGCTGTATCACCCGTATCACCATAATAACCAATGGCACTGGCGTTGATTAACACACTAGGCGGGTTCAGCCGTTTAGCCAGTGCATTGCAGAGTAATTGAGTGGATTCAACACGGCTATTGATGATGGCTTGCTTACGGGCTGCGGACCATTTTTTTTCTCCAATATTGACGCCATTAAGATTGATAACCGCATCTAAAGGAATAGATTCATCAAGGTGAATCATATTTTTGTCTGGTTGCCAATAAAAGCGGCCACTTTTTCGGCCTCTGTGAAGTAGATAAACCTGATGCCCTTTTTGCTCTAAGTAGGGTCTTAACGCCGAACCAATTAACCCGCTGGCACCACTGATCAAAATGTTCATGGCTGCTCCTATTTCTTGTTGTTAAGTATAGTACGCAACCATGAAGGTTTTGGATGGGCTGCCTATCATTTTGTACTCACAGATACTTCTGTTTGCAGCGGCTCACTGTAAAATAAAAAGAACGCTTCAAGGCTCATGTCATACTCCTGTTAAGACTTAGAAGGCTTAACCATGCAAACTTGGTCGCCGTAGTAATTATTGGTGTAATTACATTCTTGTGCAGTAGTTGTGTTTGATTTTTGAATAATGCGTTTGATGATTTCCATGTGTCGCTCCTTAATTTGAGAAGGTCACTTTTGAGTTTCAACGTGACTTGATTACAAGATAGGCCGTATTGATGAATATTGATAATTGATTATATGTCTTGTGTTGATAGCTTTTATTAATGAAGGGGCTAGAGGCCTAAAAAAGCCGGTCACTGACCGGCAAGCAGGAGAAAGCAGGTGCTATTGGCGGGCTAAGTCTTGGGCATCATATTGATAATACGCATTCACTCTTGGATTCATAATGGTCTTCCACAAGGGTGGGATAAGCGCAATCACAAACATGGTCGCATAACCAAAAGGCAGTTGAGGGCTGTTTTCGTGATGGCGTAAAACCTGATAGCGGCGGCTGGCGTAAGCATGGTGATCGCTATGGCGTTGTAATTGAAACAAAAACATATTCGTTAAAAAATAGTTACTGTTCCAACTATGTTCTGGATTTACCCGCTCGTACTTACCGTTGTTCAATTGCTTTCTATGCAAACCATAGTGCTCGATATAATTAATGATTTCTAGCAAGGTGAAGGCAATGAAGCTTTGAGCAAAAAACAAAACAATACCAGCAATAAAGCTCCCACCAAGGGCATACATGAATGCACCTAATAACAAACTACACCCTAAACTGAACGCGTAGTACCAAAGAAGTTCGTTTTGAAGGCTTAACAGGCTTAAATGTTTTTTTGCTAAACGTTGCTTTTGCAGCTTCCAAGCGTTCAAAAAATTATGCACATAAGCATTAGGTAAGAAGTGATAAAGGCTTTGATTGTAGCGAGATGAGCTGGCATCCAGAGGAGTGGAAACATGAACGTGATGGCCATATATATGCTCGATTTTAAAGCCGGCATAACTCACAAGGGCTAATAGTAAGCCACCGCTAACTTGCTCTAATTGAGTGTTCTTGTGGATCAATTCATGGCCAACATTAATGGCAATAATTCCGCCTACAACGCCTATTGAAAGCACATAGCCCATTTGCCCAATAAGGTTTAACTCAGGCCAGTTCAATAGCCAGTAAGCACTACTAAACAAGCATACCAAGTATAACGGTAAGCAAATTAAGGTTAACCAGCGATAAAAAGTGACCTGGCTTAACGCTTTCACATCATCTTCATCCGGATTAACGGGATCCTTGCCAATGATGACATCCAAAATTGGAACCAGCACAAACACCACTATTAATGTGAAAAAGGCAAAAAAGTTGTGCAGCCCAGTTTCATGGGCCCAATAAAAACTGAGACTGGGTAAGGCAAGTGGAATCAAAAAGATTAGGTAGCCGTATTTTTTTAAAGTCATTGCCGACTCAAGACTGAGTTTGTTAAGCCACATAATTTCCCCCGTTAGACATGCAAGCTCGTATTTACTGTACATAGCATAGGTTAAATTGATAGATTGTCAAACAATCTATCAATTTAGATGTCTTTAAGGTTTGTGTCTTGTTTGAGGTACAACTGTTCAAATTCTTCCAGTGTTAAGCTTTTGCTCCATAAGTAACCTTGGGCACTATCACAATGGAGGCCCTGAACATGCTCAAGCTCTGCTTCGGTTTCAATACCCTCGGCGACTGTTTTTGCTCCACTTGAGCGAGCAAGCTCCACAATGGCTTTTACAATATGCTGCTTTTGTCGATCCTTATGTATATCTCGAATAAAGCCCATGTCGATTTTAATCTCATCAGGCTCGATATTTTGCAAATACACCATTGAGCTATAGCCTGTGCCAAAGTCATCAATGGATATACGAAAGCCCAGTAATTTAAGTACTTTAATGGTTTGGATAATTTGTGCTGGGTTATCGTGGGCGGCTGACTCTGTAATCTCAAACGTGATCCACTTTGAGTCTAATTTATAAAACTCTAATCGTGATGCAATAAAAGAAGTCAGCCTTGGTTCTGACATGTCGAGTACGGATAAGTTAATCGCAACACTAAATTTCTTGGGTAAGTTTTCTAAATTCTGCAGGGTTGCAACCCATGCAAATGTTTTGGATATCACCAGTTGAGTGATGTTAAACACCATGCCACTTTGTTCAGCCAACGGGATAAACTTGGCAGGGGAAAAGTCGCCAAAATCTCGATGGTTCCAGCGCAATAAAATCTCTCCACCAGATAATGATTGATTGTGTAGATGAAATTTGGGTTGAATCGAAAGTGTTAAGTGATCTTGGGCAATGGCTTCTTTGAGTTCATGGACAATAAGTGTGTGCTCACTGATAATTTTTTCATGCTCATGAGAAAACAGAGTCCATTTTTTGCGTAATCTTAAACTGGTCAATAGGGCGACTTGAGCTTGGCGGTAAGCCGATTCGATATCATCTGTTATTTCGGCACAACCCACCGTTAGTCTGATTTGGCTGTTATATTCCTTATTCGTCAACATGCCATCTGACTCATGCATAATCTGATTCATTACATCCGTTAAGGTGCTATCTATACCATCTTTAGGTAAGTTGATTAGGCCCAGTACCTGCTCTGAAGGCAGTGTAATTAGATAACAGGATTGGCCATTGGGCATTTCAAAAGGAATCGACCATACTTGTTTTTCAAGGTAAGCGTTCATCGTAATCGTGTGTTGTTTGAATAGTTCTACCTGTACTTTAGGCCCATATAAGCTTGCCACCTCTTTAAATCCATCTAGGTTAGCAATCAGAATAAAGGGATGATCTAAACTGCTTTTTATTTCTGAAAACTTATTAGGAAGAACATTTTTCAAATAATTAAAGTTAGCAACATTTGTGTCTGGATGAATATATAAATTATTAAGCAGTAAGTTTTCAGAGTGTTTAATTCGGCTAGCTAGCGCTATCGATAATAAAAATAACTCCATGATGGTGCCAAGCATAAAGCTATTGGATGTTAAAAAATTAAAAGGAAGTATTTTTAAACTATAAAAAATATCGATGAACCCACCGATAATTGGAAAAACCCAAGAAATTAAATAATATTTCGCCGGGAAAAATCCGTTTTTCAGTGAGGTAATTCCCACAGTGAAAGCAAATATCACCATTAATAATAAAAATATGCCCACAATATGTAATATTTGATATTCATAAAAATATAGACTGACACCCGACATACACAGGGTGGCGACTCGCAATGGTAAAAACCATTTAACAAGTTGTGGTGTGTGTTTTTCGCACTCTAAGAACGATTTTAAAAATCGAAGCCCAAAGTACATAATTAATGTAGAGGTGAATAAAATATTTTGAGCAAGCCAAACTTGTAAGGTATCAGGCCATAATAAAAAACCAAAACCACTGATGCTGGCGATATAGGTAAAACTGCTAAGGTGAAAGCCTAAATACCAGATATAACTGTTATTAGGTTGCATGGCATAGATTAATACATTAAAAAAGGCCATCGCTAATAATATTGAGATTACACTGGCCCAAAATTGATTCTGGAAGCGTAAATGACTTTGATACCCTTCTTCACTGTACAGCACCATAGGCAGTAAGGCGGTGCCATAGGTTTGTTTTTCAATGAGAAGAGTCAGTGATTGATTATTTTTGATTTCAAAATGAAAATCTGGCCCAGTATAAGGGGCGAGGTTATTCCCTTTTCTACTGAGTAAGCCGAGACTTTCTCGTTTGATAAGTTTGTCACCCTCAAATAAGTGCACATTTAAGTGACGAAAAATATGACTCTGAACGGATAATACGTAGCGTTGGGAACCCTGATGGTCAAACCGACCCTTAATCTGCAGCTTGTACCAACTGGTGTAGGGACCTTGTTTGGTTGATTCTTCGTAATCATCGATCGAAAAGTTTTGCTTTAACCAATCTTGGGTATTAAGACTTAAGCCTTCAACGTTTATAAAAGCAGGGATAGGGCCATCCAGAGCAATCTTTTCTTCGCCTGAAATCGTCACTTCTTGAGAAAAAGAAAGTGGACTAGCTATAGCTAAAAGCAATAAAAAAGCTCTTGTTAAGAACACGCCCTACCTCTTCAAACCATATGCACACTTAATTGTATTAAGCCTAGTTCATTATTCATTATTTTAATGCTTCATGACCTGCCATTGGCTGCCTGAATGCTCATTAAATTCAGTGCATACCAACTTTTGGTTAAAACAACTCAACAGGTCAGCTGCGTGATGGGTCACATATAATAAGCTGGTATTTTGTTGCTGGGCTAAGAGTTCAATGAAGCCCAATATTAATTGCCGATTCGCGTCATCTAATCCTTGGCATGGCTCATCCAATATCAATAAGGCTGGCTGCTTGATCATCGCTCGACAAATTAACACTAAGCGTTGTTCGCCATAACTGAGTTTATGAAGCGGCTCGTTCGCTTTGTCTTCAAGATGTACTTGTTTAAGCCAGTCCATGGCTAGATTCTTTTGATGTTCTTCAACTTGATTGTATAAACCAATACTATCAAATAAACCTGATAACACGGTGCTAATCACATTGGTACCGGCTTTGTAGTTCCATTGTAGCGAAGCGCTAATTAAACCTATGTGTTGTTTAATATCCCAAATACTTTCTCCGCTCCCTCGTTTAATACCAAATACGGTTAAATCGTTGGAATAACACTGGGGGTGGTCACCACTGATTAAATTCAATAAGGTACTTTTGCCACACCCATTCGGACCTAATACGGCCCAGTGTTCACCTCGTTGAATTTGCCAGTTGAGTCCTTCAAATATCAAACGATCACTATAGGCTACTTTGCCACTTTTAAGTGTGACTAGGGTTTGAATATTCGGACTTAGATCCGATATACAAGGGTCTTTTTCTGGTAGAACTAACTGATTGTTGTTGAATGTAAGGAAGGCTTTTACGGTATCGCTATTTAATACCTGCTCTTTTTCACCTTGGGCTATGAGGCGTAAGTTATGTAGCACACCAAGATGATTGATCCAGTTAGGCACTTCATCTATTCGATTTAGAATAAAGATAATAGAGCGCCCTTGTTGATGTTGGTTGTGCAGTATATCCCTTAATACTTGCTGGCTTTTCGCATCTAAACCATCAAAGGGTTCATCCAATACTAAAACCGTGTCTTTTTGCAGCAATGCTCGAATAAGAATCACTTTTCGGCTTTCACCTGTGCTGAGTTTACGAAAGCCTTTCTCAAGAATATGGTTGATAGAAAACTGCTCACACCAAGCTAGAATACTGTCAGAATCATTGCTGACTTCTTGTAACAACTCAATAACCGGCGTGCCTTGCCATACTTCATTAGTGATGTCGCTATCGTCACGTTCTTGTTCGCGATCAATTAGTGCTTGCTGAGCTTCGAAGCTTACTGCACTAAATGATATATCTTCTGGTTTTGTGTATTGACCTGATGTAATACTCAGTAAGCCTTGAACTAAACTCGAAAAGGCGCTTTTCCCACTGCCATTACTGCCAATAAAGGCCCAACTTTGATTGGGTTTAATATGTAAGTGATCAATAGTTAAATTAAGAGGCGCCTCTAATGAGGCAGTAACATGATTAAAATGGAGCATAGGTACAACAAATAATTGGTGAGTGGTTATCGAGGAAGAGGTTGCTCGATTTCATAAAGGGTGTGCTGTAAATCTTCTAATTTTTCATTAACGAGTTGCCCCGCATCTTGTACCCCCTGATTGTAATAATAGACACCCAGCTCTTTTGCGAAGAAGTCCAACAAGAATTCAGCATCAAATTGTCCGATGTCATAATCTAGGTTCTGCTCAAAATAGGTTTTGATTTTAGCAACGAGATCACTTTTGTGTTGATTGTTTAATGTCATATTTTTCATGTGCATTCTAGATCCAGCGTCGGACGTGTTTGCAATACTCAGAATATTGCTCGCCAAATTTTTCTTGTAAATAACGCTCTTCTGGCTGAATTTGAAAACGTTTGAGATATAGCGCAAATGCAAAGCTCAACATCATATTCAGTATATTGCCTTGTGCCACACTTAAGGCGATTAAACATAACACCATGCCTAAATACATAGGGTTACGACTCATAGTGTATAAGCCAGTAATCACTAACTTATTACTTTTATCAGGTGTTCTTGGGTCGACGGTGGTTTTGGCGCGAAAAAAGCTAATGGCAGCAGGCAGAATAAATAACAAACCTAAAATCAATACAAAGGTGGCCAGTAGATTTTGTCCGGTGAAATCGAGGCCATTGGGCATTTGGGTATTGATAAGCCACATTCCAATAGCAACCACAAACGTCAAAGGGAGTGGTGGTAGCAGTAATTCAAGTTTGTTAAGCATAGTCAGGGCGCTTTGGTCAGTATGGGCCGAATTAGAACACTGAAGTCAATTTAAAGCATTATTAGACTAAAGTCAGCTTGCATTCTTTACTTATATAAGGCATTACTAATGTAAACCAAATGGGAGGCAGCAAATATGGCACATATCGTTGTATTAGGTGCAGGCACGGGGGGCATGGCTGGGGCGTATGAAATACGTGAAGCCTTGTCCAAAAAAGAACATCAAGTGACTCTGATTAACGAAAGAGAAGAGTTTCACTTTATTCCATCAAATCCGTGGGTAGCCGTTGGCTGGCGAGATCAAAAGCAAACCACCATTCCCATTAAAAAGTACGTCACCAAAAAAGGCATCGATTTTATCGCTGCTCGAGTGGATGAAATCAAAGCAGAAGAGAACACCTTAGTATTATCCAGTGGCGAAACGGTTGGTTATGACTATCTCGTCATCGCTACTGGCCCTGACTTAGCATTTGATCAAATTGAAGGCGCTGGCCCTGAGGGCTATACCCAGTCCGTTTGTACATTGCCCCATGCAGAACACTGCTATGAGAACGTCAAAGCGCTAATTGATGAACCAGGCCCAGTCATTGTGGGTGCCTTTCAAGGTGCTAGTTGTTTTGGCCCTGCCTACGAGTACGCATTTATCCTAGAAAAAGCACTAAGGGATAAAAAAATCCGCGACAAAGTCCCCATGACATACGTTACCAGTGAGCCATATATTGGCCATTTAGGATTAGGCGGTGTTGGTGATTCAAAAGGTATGCTTGAAAGCGACTTACGTAACAAAAGCATTAAATGGATTTGCAATGCCAGTGTGACGAAAGTAGAAGACGGCACAATGTACGTGGATGAATACAATGACAACAAAGAAGTCATTAAAAAGCACGAACTTCCATTTAAGCACAGTATGTTAATTCCGCCGTTTAGAGGCGTGCCAGCTGTGGCGAATGTAGAAGGCCTATGCAATCCAAAAGGCTTTGTAATTGTGGATGAGTTCCAGCGTAGCCCTAAATATAACAATATCTACTCTGCTGGGGTGTGTATTGCTATCCCACCGGTAGAAGATACGCCAGTGCCGACAGGTACCCCTAAAACTGGCTATATGATTGAATCCATGATGACGGCGATTACCGAAAACCTAGAGCATGTCCTAAAGGGTGAGGAGCCGAGCAAAAAAGGTACGTGGAATGCGATTTGTTTAGCCGATATGGGAGATACAGGTGCTGCCTTTGTCGCCATACCGCAAATCCCACCACGAAATGTTACGTGGTTTAAAAAGGGTAAATGGGTTCATTACGGCAAAATAGTGTTTGAGAAATACTTCATTCGTAAAATGAAAAAGGGTAGCAGTGAACCCGTTTACGAAAAATATGTATTAAAAGCATTGGGGATCAATCGTTTAAAAGATGATTGAGAGAAGTCTCGATAGAGGAGGCCGTTGATAAAAAAGCGCGTTTATTTCTAAACGCGCTTTTTTATGTTGAGCTTATTTTTTAAGCGGGTAATTCTGCGTTGTGATAAACGTTTTGAACATCGTCCAAGTCATTGAGCATATCTACAAATTTCTCGAAGACATCCACATCATCTCCAGCAATAGGGGTCGATGTTTGTGGTACGAATTGAATTTCTTCCACTTCAAATTCGATACCATCGAAAGCGTTTTGTAGGGCTGTCTTGGTTTTAAAGAACTCTTGTTGTGGGGCGAATACGGTTACCATGCCGTCTTCTAGTTCGATGTCAGTGACATCCACATCTTCCATCATCAGCGCTTCAAGTACCGCTTCTTCGTCTTCGCCTTTGAACACAAAAATAGCGCTATGATCAAACATATGGGAAGCAGAGCCTTGCGCACCAATTTTACATTTAGCTTTGTTAAAGCAGGTGCGCACATCGCCGTAAGTACGGTTTGGGTTATCGGTTAAACACTCGACAATCACCATGGTGCCACCTGGGCCAAAACCTTCATAACGGGCCACATCATAGTCTTCACCACCACCACCTTTGGCTTTATCTATGGCTTTTTCAATGACGTGTGACGGTACTTGGTCTTTTTTAGCACGGTCAATCAGACTGCGTAAGGATAGGTTGCCGTCTGGGTCAATACCACCTTGCTTAGCGCAAACATAGATCTCACGACCATATTTACTGTAAACCTTGGTTTTTTGTGCGGCCGTTTTGGCCATAGATTCTTTGCGGTTCTGAAAGGCGCGACCCATTTTCTACTCTCAGTTTGTTCTTAGAGGGGCAAATTCTACCTGTAAGGCAGAGCAGAGTGAACCTTCTTGATTATCTAGACTTGCTTAATTTTGTATATTAGTCTTTACTGATATTCTAATATATGTTCATTATTAGACGTGCCTTATTTAATGGACTTGATTCCATATGAGCAGTTTTTCTTGACTTGAGTCAAATTGCATTCATAATTTTCAGAAATTACTGAAAATTCAGAAAGGTGTGAAATTGGAGCTATCAGAGAAGGCGAGAGTATTTGTTCTGCATTTCGGTGAAATGGGCAGTCGATGGGGCTTCAACCGCACGGTTGGCCAGATTTTAGCGCTTTTAGTGATCTATCCTGAACCGTTGAACGCCGACCAAATTGGCGAAAGCCTGAGTATTAGTCGCAGCAACGTCAGCATGGGCCTAAAGGAGTTGCAGTCTTGGCGTTTGATTCAGCTGCAGCACGTGCCCGGTGACCGTAAAGACTATTTTGTGACAGCCGGCAATATATGGGATATGGCGCGCACTGTATTTGAAGAGCGACGCAAGCGAGAGATTGATCCAACGTTATCTTTGTTGCGGGATAACCTTTTAGAGGAACCACAAAATAAAGAAGAAGCCTATGCCCAGTCAAGAATTGAAGAGATTCATGATCTATTAGAGTTATTGACCCAATGGGGTGACCACTTAAATACATTAAGTCCTGAAAAGTTAGAAAGCTTGATGAAGTTAGGCTCTGGTATCAGCAAGCTGTTAGATATGAAAGATAAGGTCATGGGTAAAAAACCCAAAGATTAGGTGGCAATATGGCCAAAATACAAAAGCCAAAATCTATTTTTACTATTCCGTTAATTCGAGAAATCACGGTTGTATTGCTTATTAAGTTGGCCGTTATTTTTTGGATTAAACACGAATTTTTTTCTAATCCTGTGGATTTGACTCAAGCCGAAACCAGTGTTGAGTCACACATGGGATTAATGCATTCCTCACCTTCTAAAAATCAATCGGAGAATAAAGATGGATGATACGGTAGTCGACCTCTCGCGGTTGCAGTTTGCAATCACCGCGTTTTATCACTTCCTATTCGTACCCTTAACCATTGGCTTGGCGTTTATCCTTGCCATAATGGAAAGTGTGTACGTTATGACAGGCAAAGAAATCTATAAAGACATGGTGAAATTTTGGGGTAAGTTGTTTGGTATCAACTTTGCCTTAGGTGTCACCACAGGGTTAACCATGGAGTTCCAGTTTGGTACTAACTGGGCCTATTACTCTCATTATGTAGGGGATGTATTTGGAGCGCCTTTAGCCATTGAGGGTTTAATGGCTTTCTTCTTAGAGTCTACATTTATCGGATTATTCTTCTTCGGTTGGGATCGTCTAAGTAAGGTGCAGCATTTAATTGTGACGTGGCTGGTGGCTATTGGCTCGAACCTTTCTGCACTTTGGATATTAATCGCAAATGGTTGGATGCAAAATCCTGTGGGCGCGGAATTCAATTATGAAACCATGCGCATGGAAATGACCAGCTTTTCAGAATTGATTTTCAATCCCGTGGCACAGGTGAAATTTGTGCATACCGTATCGGCTGGGTATGTAACAGGGGCCATGTTTGTACTGGCCATTAGCGCTTATTACATGTTGAAAAAACGTGACCTGCCTTTTGCACGCCGCTCATTTGCTATCGCTTCGAGCTTTGGCTTGGCTTCTATTTTATCTGTGATCGTTTTAGGTGATGAGTCTGGTTATGAGTTAGGGGATGTTCAGCGTACCAAGTTGGCCGCGATTGAGGCTGAATGGAATACCCACGAGGCGCCAGCCGCATTTACTGTCATTGGCTGGCCAGACGAAGAAGAGCAGAAAACCCATTACGCCATTAAAATTCCTTACGCCTTAGGTTTAATTGCCACGCGCTCTTTAGATGAAGAGGTGACGGGCATTAAAGATTTAATTGATGAGCATGAGGTACGAATTCGCTCTGGCATCAATGCCTACGGCATATTGCAAGAGTTAAAAGCTGGTGACACGTCAGATGAAACCATTGCCCGGTTTGATGAAGTGAAAGACGATTTGGGTTACGGCTTATTACTTAAACGCTATACCGATAATGTTGTGGATGCCAGTGAAGAGCA